>VOFJ01003011.1_pt1 | contig 159938 bp, 269 predicted proteins | sample 5384081 | NCBI WGS metagenome assembly VOFJ01 (sample SAMN12384729, study PRJNA508395) | human gut metagenome | isolation source: healthy gut I | host: Homo sapiens
ATATAAATCGTGCCTCTTCTTTTTATTCAGGCCGTCCAGACGGAACTGCGTTACTTTCTTCACTTCCAAATATCTTTTACATACTCTTCTCAATTGTACGGTCTGATGTAATCTCTTATCGCTGCATGCAGTATTTAACATTGCCATTCTTTGACCATCTGTCCCGGATCACGATATGCTTCTTCCACTCTTCTGAGCATCTGCATAAGATTCAAAGTCTTTCAGGATATGTATCTGCTCTGTCTGTACACTGTGTATTCAGCAGTGAATTATACAGGTTGATATACATGTTGTGATCACCGTTAGAATATGTTCCATCCATCAGCTGATCTACGACACGTTTGATCTCCCAATCATTGAAATAGATATCTGTCGGGTTGTATCCGCCATTGTTCTCGTAATTGATTACTTCCTGTGAACTCAGACCGAAGATAAATGCATTCTCTTCTCCAACTTCATGAACGATCTCTACATTTGCTCCGTCCATTGTTCCGAGTGTCCGGTGCACCGTTCAACATAAACTTCATGTTTCCTGTTCCGGATGCCTCCTTGCTTGCTGTGGAAATCTGCTCGCTGACATCTGCTGCCGCAAAAATAATCTCGGCATTGGATACCTTGTAATCCTCGATAAATACTACCTTGAGCTTGCCGCCAATAGAAGCATCGTTATTTATCACATCAGCCACACTGTTGATGAGCTTTATTGTTTTTCTTTGCATTTCTGTAGCCTGCTGCTGCCTTTGCATCCAAAAATGAATGTTCTAGGATAGAAATCCATAGACGGATTTTCCTTAATCTTGTTGTACAGATACATCACATGAAGGATGTTCATGAGCTGTCTCTTGTACTCGTGAAGTCTCTTAACCTGCACATCAAAGATAGAATCCGGATTTACATCAATACCATTGTGCTCCTTGATATACTTTGCTAAACGCACCTTGTTTGCTCTCTTAATCTCAGCAAACTCCTGCTGTGCAACAGGGCTGTCCGCATAAGCCTTGCGAGCTTTGAAAGCATTGTAAGATCTGTAATCCAGCCGGCTCCTACCCTTTTTTGTTGCCCAGTCTGCAAGGAGTGGATTTGCATGTGCTAAGAATCTACGCTGTGTGATTCCGTTTGTCTTGTTATTAAACTTCTCAGGGAACATCTCATAGAAATCATGAAGCTCCTGATTCTTAAGTATCTCTGTGTGAAGCTTTGCAACACCGTTTACAGAATAGCCTGCAACGATAGCCATATTTGCCATCTTGACCTGTCCGTCATAGAGGATAGCCATCTTTCTTACCTTGTCCTCATTGCCAGGATATCTCTCATTAATCTGCATCACAAATCTTCTGTTTATCTCGTCAACAATCTGGTATACACGAGGAAGCAGTCTCTGGAATATCTCAATTGGCCACTTCTCAAGCGCCTCAGCCATGATTGTATGGTTAGTGTAGGCTACACATCTTGTAGTGATATCCCATGCATCATCCCATGACAGATGTTCCTCGTCCACAAGGATTCTCATAAGCTCTGCGACTGCAACTGTAGGGTGAGTATCGTTCATCTGGAAAACGACCTTATTCGGGAGATCTTTTAAATCGCTGTGATGCTTTTTAAACCTTGCAAGTGCACGCTGGATGCTTGCTGATACAAAGAAATACTGCTGCTTTAAGCGAAGCTCCTTGCCCTTTACATGGTTATCGTTTGGATAGAGCACCTCAACAAGGTTTCTTGCAAGATTTTCCTGCTCCACTGCCTTGTCGTAGTCACCCCTGGTCAAAGGACTCGAGCGAGAAGCCGTTTTTTGGCTCTGCATCCCATATCATGAGAGAATTGACCACATTGTTGTCATAACCGACTATAGGCATATCATAAGGCACTGCAAGCACCGACTGATAGTCCTTCTGCTCGAAATGAAGCTCTCCGTTTTCATCTGTGCTCTCCTGCACATATCCTCCAAACTTGACCTCATAGCAGTACTCCGGACGACGAAGCTCGAATGGATATCCGTCCTTGAGCCAGTTGTCAGGCACCTCAATCTGGAAGCCGTCTGAAATCTGCTGCTTGAACATACCATATCTGTATCTGATTCCACAGCCGTATGCAGGATATCCAAGTGTGGCAAGTGAATCCATGAAACACGCTGCCAGTCTTCCGAGTCCACCGTTTCCAAGTGCCGGATCAGGCTCCTGGTCCTCAATAGCATTGATATCCACACCAATCTCATTGAGAGCCTCCTTGACCTCCTTGTATGCTGAGAGGTTTATAAGGTTGTTGCCGAGAGCTCTTCCCATCAAAAACTCCATGGACATATAGTAAACAACCTTTGGATCGTCCTTGTCCATCACTCTCTGTGTGGCAATCCACTCATCCATGATGACATCCTTTACGGCCTCTGATACAGCCTGATAAAGTTCCTGCTGTGTGGCATCATCTATAGTCTTACGATATTTATTTTTTAAATTGTCTGATACAGTCTTAATAAACACCTTTTTTGCTAAACGTATTATCTTCTCTCATCATATTCCTCCTTATGGCACTAAAAGGGAGCAAATTAATGCTCCCTCTCGTGCAGAGATTATTGTTTTTCAACTGCAAGCTTAACAGCCTCACCATTAATCTTCCAATCCTTTTCATAGCCCTTAAGTTCGCCTGATTTAATTGATACGGCAAGAACCTCGGTCTTGATTTCATCACCAAACTTTTCAAATACATTTGAAAGCTTCTCATCTGCCTCGTATGTCACAGCGATGTGGTCCATAACCTCAAAGCCTGCGTCCTTACGCATTGTCTGGATCTTACTGATGATTTCTCTTACGAAACCTTCCTCGATAAGCTCAGGAGTGAGGTTGGTGTCAAGAACAACGGTTATATTGTTGTCAGACTGTGTCACATAGCCCTCCATCTGAGTCATCTCGATAAGTAAATCCTCTTTAGATAATACAACTTCATCGCTAATGCTGTCAAGCTTGAGAGAGCCGGTGCTGTTAAGCTCCTCCATGGCCTTATGACCATCAAGCTCAGCTAAAACTGCCTTAATCTGGCCAAGGTATTTACCATACTTAGGACCCACTGTTCTAAGCTGTGGCTTGAATTTGTAGGTGGTGTAGTGTGATACATCATCAGTGAACTCAACCTCTTTTTACGTTGAGCTCGTCTGCGATGATATCCACATAAAATTCATCCAGTTTTTCCGGAGCCTTTACAAACATTTTTCCGATTGGCTGACGGTTTTTGATATTTGCCTCGTTACGGCATGCACGTCCGAGTACTACAACCTTTAGTACCTCATCCATATCAGCTTCGAGCTTTTTTGTCAATCAGCTTCTCATCAACTACAGGATAGTCGCACAGATGAATTGACTCCGGTGCGCTCTTGTCAATAGAGCAGACAAGATTTCTGTAGATATCCTCTGTCATGAAAGGAATCATAGGTGCTGCCGCCTTTGATATGGTGACAAGTGCTGTATAAAGTGTCATGTATGCGTTTATCTTGTCCTGCTCCATGCCCTTTTGCCCAGAAACGCTCACGGCTGCGGCGTACATACCAGTTACTTAAGTCGTCTACGAACTCCCTGAAGGTACTTTGCCGCCTCCGGAATCTTGTAGTTTGACAGGCACTCATCCACTCCCTGCCACTGCTGAGTTGAGCTTTGAAAGAATCCACTTGTCCATTACTGCAAGCTTATCATACTCAAGGCTGTATTTTGTAGCATCAAAATTGTCGATATTTGCATAAAGCACGAAGAATGCGTATGTGTTCCAGAGTGTTCCCATAAACTTACGCTGTCCCTCAAGCACGAGCTTTCCTGAAAACTTCTTTGGAATCCATGGAGCTGATGCTGTGTAGAAATACCATCTGATGGCATCTGCACCGTATGTCTCAAGTGCATCAAACGGATCTACCGCGTTGCCCTTTGACTTGGACATCTTCTGTCCGTTCTCATCCTGTACATGTCCAAGCACGATGACATTCCCATAAGGAGCCTTGTTGAAAAGGAGTGTAGACTCAGCCATGAGTGAATGGAACCATCCACGTGTCTGGTCAACTGCCTCTGAGATAAACTTAGCCGGGAACTGCTTCTCAAATACTTCCTTGTTCTCGAATGGATAGTGGTGCTGTGCAAATGGCATGGCTCCTGAATCAAACCAGCAGTCAAGTACCTCAGGTACACGGTGCATATCCTTGCCACACTCAGGACACTTGATTGTCACAGCGTCGATGTATGGTCTGTGAAGCTCTACCTCTGCTGCCTTTGGATCTCCTGCTTTTTCGGCGAGCTCTGCACGGCTTCCGATACACTCTCTGTGTCCGCATTCACACTCCCAGATATTGAGTGGTGTGCCCCAGTAACGGTTACGTGAGATAGCCCAATCCTGTATATTCTCAAGCCAGTTTCCGAAACGTCCTGAACCGATAGACTCAGGAATCCAGTTTACTGTATTGTTGTTTCTGATAAGATCATCCTTTACTGCTGTCTCCTTGATGTACCATGACTCTCTTGCATAGTAGTAGATAAGAGGCTTGTCACATCTCCAGCAGTGTGGATACTCATGCTCAAATTTCGGAGCATCGAAGAGCTGCTTTCTGCCGCTTAAGTCCTTTAATACCTCAGGATCTGCATCCTTTACCCACATACCGGCAAACGGAGTCTCTGCTGTAAGCTCTCCCTTGTCGTTTACAAACTGTACAAATGGAAGGTCATAATTTCTTCCGACATTGGCATCATCCTCACCAAATGCAGGAGCGATATGAACGATTCCTGTACCGTCTGACATAGTAACATATGTGTCACATGTCACGAAAAAGCCCTTCTTGCCCTGCTTATCGGCAACCTGCTTAGCGCAGTCATAAAGCGGCTCATACTCCTTGTACTCAAGATCCTTTCCTTTGTATGTCTCAAGCACCTCATATGCCTTCTTGCCTGCCTCTGCGTCATCTTTTGAAAGAAGCTGTGAGAGCACCTTGTCTGCAAGTGCCTCTGCCATATAATATGTGTAGCCATCAACAGCCTTTTTACCTTTACATATGTGTCATTAGGGTTCACACAGAGTGCCACGTTGCTTGGAAGTGTCCATGGAGTTGTGGTCCATGCGAGGAAATATGCATCCTCTCCTACTACCTTAAAACGTACTACTGCTGATTTTTCTTTAACTGTCTTGTAGCCCTGTGCCACCTCCTGTGCAGAAAGCGGTGTTCCACAACGAGGACAGTAAGGAACAATCTTGAAGCCCTTGTACAAAAGTCCCTTGTTCCAGATTTCCTTGAGAGCCCACCACTCTGACTCAATGAAATTGTCGTCATATGTGACATATGGATTGTCCATATCAGCCCAGAAGCCTACAGTGTTGGAGAAATCCTCCCACATACCCTTGTATTTCCATACAGACTCTTTACACTTCTTGATGAATGGCTCAAGTCCGTAGTTCTCAATCTGATCCTTGCCGTCAAGGCCGAGAAGCTTCTCCACCTCAATCTCAACAGGAAGTCCGTGTGTATCCCAGCCTGCTTTACGTTGGCACATATTTGCCCTTCATGGTCTGGAATCTTGGAATCATATCCTTTATGGTACGTGTCTCAACATGTCCGATGTGAGGCTTTCCGTTTGCTGTAGGAGGTCCATCATAGAATGTGTATGTCTCTCCTTTTTTCTGTTTTCCATAGATTTTCTGAAGATATTGTTCTCTCTCCAGAACTGCTCTGTCTTCTTCTCGCGTTCAACGAAGTTCATATTGGTGTCAACTTTGTTGTACATGACTATCTCTCCTTATTCTATATTGTTCGTGAACATCCCAACATGCACCTCAAATTCGACTCTTACGAGGCTTCCTTGTGGCTTACTCCACTAGAATTTTCGGTTTATGGAATATTCACAAAAAAAAGGCACACATTCCTGTAATTAGGAACGCGTGCCTGATACGTCTATACCACCTATTACAATGTACTTAAGGGAAATACCCTTGCATACCCGCCCCTGTAACGTAGGGAATACGTCAGAACCTACTCTCGCAACGCTGTATAGCGATTTTAGCCTGCGGCTCAGAAGTGATTTTCAAAACGGCTCTACTCATACCGGCTCTCACCTGCCCCGGCTCTCTTTGACTTTCCCGCCATCTCTACTGTCTTCGTCACTGCCTTTTTACTAACTGTGTTTAAGTATATAACTGAAAAGCCACTGTTGTCAAGATGTAATTGATTCTGTAATAATTTGATAATAATTAACTCTAATAAATGCCATCATAATCAAAATTCTGATAATCAAAATCATCATAATCATAAGAATCATAATCATAATCGTAATCCTCATAGGAATCGTCATCATTATAATACTCATAGCCCTCGTCAAAGCCCCTCATGAACTCCTTTTCTAAATCTGTGCTTACATTTGCGCCTGCCACAACCCAGAATATGATGCTGACTATAACTGAGATGGCTGCTGTTGCTATACCAACTATACCAAACACCTTGTTGTTGCCCTTTATGATATGTATAATACCAAAAATGATAGCAAGCAGAGCTGTCACATAATTGATGCATGTACAAAACAGTACAATAGATGCGATTCCAAGTACCAGAGAAGCTATACCAAAGCCATTGCTGTTCTTTGGCGGCTGGTTGTATGGATTAGCTCCATACTGTGGCTGATTGTATGCTGTCTGTCCGTATGCGGTCTGATTGTAGCCACCCTGTCCGTTTGGCTGCTGGCCATACTGCGTCTGTCCGTAAGCTGACTGATTAAATGAGCCCTGATCATATGTGTTCTGGTTGTATGTACCCTGGGCATTTGGATTCTGATTGTATGCACCCTGGGCATTTGGATTCTGATTGTATGTACCCTGATTTGCATAACCATATGCACTGCCCGGATTATTGACATATCCGTCTGTGCTGCCTGTCTGGTCTGATGACTGTCCATATGCATATGCATTCCCACTTTCCTGCTGGGATACAGACTGATTATATGTGTCTGTCGGCTGGCTGTATGTGTCCTGCGGCTGGCTGTATGTGTCTGAGCCATTTGCTGTTCCTGAAGACTGACCGAAGACATCTGTATTGTCCGGTGTGCCTGACGACTGGTTGTCATTGTTCATATAATTGTTATCGTCCATAACTTCCTCCATATATCCTATTGTTTATGTAGCCATTGTGTTATTGTGTTATTGTGTTAGAAATATTTTATCATATATTACAATAATGTAAATATTTTTATCATAAAAAAATATATAAAAATGGCAGGAGCAAATGCGCTCCTGCCGTAAAAAAACATATTACTGCTCTTAGAAATCAAATTTCTGACTAAGCTCTTCCTCACTCTCCTCAACAGAGTTTTTGAGGTCATCCGCAAGCATATAGATATTTTCCAGTACCTTCTTGCACTTTGCCATGCTCTCGACTGTGGTATCAGCCATGCGAAGTCCCTCTGTTGAAGAAGCTGCGACCTCTTCTCCTGTAGCTGAAAGGTGTGTGATATTGTCTGATATGACTGTTGTTGAATCAAGAATCTTTTTGATACTCTCCTCAGCCACATTGATATCCTTCATCAACAGCTCAACGGCCTCTCCCATGGCATTAAACTTTTTTCTCTTGTATCGTCGATAAGCTCATTCTGCTTCTCTACCGATGATACTGAGTTCTCGATACTCTCGTTGGCACGCCTTGTGTCCTCATTGAGCTTGTTTATAATCTCTGTAATATTGGCTGATGCATCCTTTGTCTGCTCTGAGAGCTGTCTGATTTCATCTGCTACTACCGCAAAGCCCTTTCCTGCTTCACCTGCCCCTGGCCGCCTCAATTGAAGCATTGAGAGCAAGCAGATTTGTCTGGTTAGAAATATTGATAATCGACTCAACAAAGCTCTTTACTTCCTCTACCTTAGCTGTAAGACTCTGGATAACTGACACTGTAACATTGCTTGCCTCTGCCACGTTGTGTGCCTGCTCCTTGAGTTCTTCCACAACATCAGCTCCCTGCTTTACGGTCTCATCAGTCTGGCGTGAGGCATCTATCATAGCCTTGATTCCACTTTCTGCATTGTCTGTATTTCCCTGAATATCAACACACATAGCTGCCTGCTTCTGGATAGCCTCCGCGGTGCTCTCTGTGCTGTCTGCTATCTCCTGGATCGAACTATGGCTCACCGCAACAGACTCATCGAGATCATTTAACATGGTCATAGCCTCGTCAAAGTGCTTTGAAATATTCTCCGCAACCATTACCATCTTCTTATTGCTGTCCACCTGTGCCATAGCAGATTCTTTGATTTCTTCCATATTTTCATCAAAGAAATGGGTAAGAAGAATCGTGATGCTGTCTGACGCATATCCCACAAGTACAAGTACAAAAACTGCTATCACATCATTCTGAAGAACTGTACCCCCTATTCCAAGCTGCATTACAAGCCTGATGACGCTGGATATGATTATTACTGCGTTCATCACCATCATCATCTTTATATCCAGATATATCATCGCTGCAATAACAAGCGGCAGGGCATATGTCCATGTACCGATTGTTGAATTGATCAGTGCGATAATAAAATATCCTGCTGTCATGGCGCTTACAAGTATAAGCGCACCTGTTCTGCTGTCTCTTTTTTTGTAATAAATGCAATTACAGCTATTACTATTACTGCTATTGCCGCAACAAGCTGTATACTTATCCTGGTAATATCAGCATCTTTTTGTCCCAACTGCTGCAAATAACGTAAATGCTATATATGCAAATACTATGATTACCGCCAGGAATACACGTTTGTTGGCTCTGTTATACTGTTGACTATTCATAAAATCCCCCTTCTTTTTGTTTGAGTTTTTAGAGTAGCTTTATTATACAACATTTTTTTTATAATAATCCACTACTATTTAGTGCCAACGTACCATTTTTCTCATTTTGCTCCTGGTTTGAAGAAAATTCTCCTTTCAAATAAACATTTACACACAAAACACCCGGCAGTTATCCTGCCGGGCATTCTGTAAAAAATATTTATTCTTTAACTCCACCAAGTGTAAGTCCTTGTAACAAAGTATTTCTGTAAAAACGGGTAAATACATATGATTGGAAGCATTGTTATAATTGTTGCTGCGGCACGAACTGAGGTAGGTGTAACTGCGCCTACAGCATTTTTCAATGTTTCTGCTGATCCTCCCTGATTTGTTACAGCTGAAAGAAGCTTCATAAGCTCATACTGTAATGTAGTAAGCTTTGTACTCATACGGTTATAAAGCATTGCATCAAACCATGAGTTCCACTGTCCTACTGCTACGAATAAAGCTACTGTCGCATATACCGGTTTGCAGAGAGGGGAATAAATCTTCAGAAAAATGGTGGTATATCCTGCACCGTCAAGCTGCGCTGATTCCTCTAAGCTGTCAGGGATTCCATTCATATAGGTCCTGATAACGAGCATGTTAAACGCACTGACCATTCCAGGGACTACATAAACCCAAAAACTATTGGTAAGCCCAAGTCCCTTGTACAGGAGGAAGACAGGGATTAATCCACCATTGACATACATTGTGATAACCCAAAACAGGGATAAACCTCTTTTGAACAAAAATCTTTTTCTGCTGATTATAAAAGCAAGGATTGCATTTGCCACCAGTGCTAAGACTGTTCCAATTATTGTTCTGGCAACAGTAATATATGCTCCTGTTATAAGATTATCTTTTTGTAAAACCGTTATATAATTCTTCCAGGTAAACTTTCTTGGTAAGAGGTAAATTCCACCTCTTAATGCATCTGTACCATCATTAAGCGATATCGCAAGTGTATTAAGCACCGGATAAAGCGTTATGATCACAAACAGTACCATAATGATGCCATTTACAATTGGAAATATACTTATCTTCTTTTTTTCCTTTTTGCTCTTTACAGAGCCTGCTGTTATATCTGCCATCGTACAAGACCTCCTTAAAACAACTGCTCTTCACCATTATGTTTGGCAATTCTATTTGCAATAAATATAAGAATTATACTTACCACACTCTTGAATATACCTGCTGCGGTACCCTATTGCATAATCTCCTGGCTTATGCCCCATTTAAGTACATAAATATCAATAGTCTGTGATACATCCTGTACCAGGCCGTTTCCTAAGAGATACTGTATCTCAAATCCTGCATTTAAAACATTACCTACATTCATAAGAAGAAGGATTATAATAGTTGGTTTGATTCCCGGCAGTGTTACATACTTGATCTTTGCCCAGCGTCCCGCTCCATCAATAGATGCTGCTTCGTAAAGTGAAGGATCTATTGATGTAATGGCTGCAAGATATATGATTGCATTCCATCCTGTTTCTTTCCATACATTGGCAAATGCCACTATCGGCCAGAAATATCCCGGATGTGCGAAAAAGTTTATCGGTTGGTCTATAATATGCATATTTACAAGGAACTCATTTACAATACCTGTTCCTGAAAGCATATCGTGTAAAATACCTGTTACAATGATCCATGAAAGGAAATGCGGCAGATATGATATAGTCTGTACTACTTTCTTTCCACCCTTTTGATGCAATCTCATTCAGTAAGATTGCAAATGCTATGGCTGTGACAAAAGTTACAACCAGATTGATAACACCCATTGCAAGTGTATTTCTTATAACACGGATAAATGTCATATCCGAGAACAGCATCTTGAATTTGTCCAATCCAACAAATGCAGAATGGAATATACCAAGTCTTGGTTTGTAATCCTGAAATGCCATTGCCCAGCCAGCGAGTGGTAGATAATAGAATACAACTCCATATGCCACCATTATTGCTGCCCAGAACAGCAGCACTTTCTGACGTTTGACTTCTTTCCATGTAATTTTTGTTCTAGGTTCTCTGACCTTTTTTCCTTTTTTGTTTTTTCTCGTTAATGACATGACACCACTCCTTAAAGGCAGCAGGCAGATAAAACGCTATTATATCTGCCTGCCTTAAATTTCATTTAAGCTTTATTTGAATTTAGCAGCCTGCTCTAATCTTGTATCAAGCTCGGTCTGTAATTCACCCAGGAAATCCTGTGGATTGCATGCATTGTATTCATCCATGTATGTATTCCATTCACTGTCAAAGTCTTTTGCCATAACAACCTTTGGAAGAGCCTTATGCTTAAGTTCGCCAATCTTTGTCCAGGCTACTCCACCGAGGAGTGCTTGTGTTAAAGTTGTTAGAGAATGACCACATCGGATACCAGTCTCCAGGTGCATCGTTTGTTCCAAGCATTTCAACGTATGTCTTAACACCATAGGCATCGAAAGCCTCTTGTACATCACTGTTAAGACCATCATAGAACTCTCTTGCCTGTCCATCAGGTTTGTTGGCATTGATTCCATCATCACTTGTTCCACTGTACTGTGGGAAGTATGAGTATGAGCAAAAATGAGAGGCCTTGTATGCTGTATCAGAAGCCTTCTTTCTCTCATCTGCTGTTTTGTAAAACTCACCATTCTCATCTACTTCATAGTCAGTACCCTTGACACCCCAGAATCTGAGATTGTGGATATCCTGATCAAGAAGATCATTTACAAACTTCATGGCCGCATCTACATCATCACAGGATGTTGTAACAGCAAGACCTGTTGACTCGTTGAAAGCGCCGCCTGCATTGTGCCACTGATTTGGACGGCCGTCGATTGTTACAGGTACCGGAATGTAATCGCATCCCTGCTCATCAAGACCTGCCTGTTTAATTGCATCACCTGCTGTGTATGCAAAATCCCACCACTGGTCAATCATTCCAAGTACACGTCCTGTAGAAAGCTTAGAGATATATTCATCATATGTCTGTGTGAATGACTCAGGATCTACAATTCCCTTCTGATACTCTTCATTGAGCTTCTTGAAATATTTAACTGCTGTATCAGATGTATTATAGTCAAGTATTTTCTTTGTATCAGGATCTACCATACATGATCCATGGTTTGGATATCCGTCAAGGAACTGTGGTGCATTCTCAAGGCAGAAATATCTCCAGTCATCACAAAGGATTGTATATGGAATATTTTCTGTTCCATCAGCCATTTTTGGATTTGCTTCATTATATTTCTCGATGAGGTCAAAATACTTATCCAATGTATCAATCTTCGGATAGCCAGCCCATTTAAGTACTCTTGCCTGGATCCAAAATGCCTCGTCATTGTGTGCGCAGACTTTCTCGTCTCCCTTTATGCAGCTAAACTGTGGTATCCAATAGATATGTCCGTCATCCTGACGAAGTTTTTCCCACTCAAGATCTGTGAAAAGCTTTTTGATGTTTGGATATTTCTCGATGTAGTCATCCAGTGGAACAAGTGCGCCTGCATCATATAACTGCATCTGTCCGCTTGCACCTTCAATGAAATCAGGATACTCGCCACCTGCGATCATTGTTCCGATTGCCTCATCTGCTGACTGTCCGGTAAGCCAGGTTTCATTTACCCTTACACCTGTCTTTTCCTCGATGATCTTCTGGATTTCATTATCATCATTCATTTCAGATCCCGGTACAGCAAAGAATGCATCAAACTCTTTCGCGCGCTTCCAGTTTCAGTGCCACCTTTTTTGCCACTATCATTGCCACATCCGGCAAACAGTGTTGCTGCCATGGTAGTCACAAGCAGCATGCTTACAATTTTTTTTTCTTCTCATATTGTAATGTCCTCCCTTTTTGATAACTTAATTTTATACTTTTTTAAGTTTTCAAACAATCGGAGTAACTATAGTCAAAAACAGGGTAAACTATAGTTTCTAGAAAAAACTATAGTTTACCCTGTTTTGCAGTAATATATATTATTCTCCACTTTGCATCTGGCGTCTGAAGCGCGCCGGTGTGCAGCCTTTTACCTGTATAAACCTGTTCACAAAATAATCCATATCATGATATCCGACTTCCTCTGCTATCTGTATTATCTTCTTATCAGTCCTAAGCAGAAGCTCTGCCGCCCGTTCCATCCTGTAATTGTTCAGATAATCCTTAAAGGACTGTCCGTATTTTTTTCTGAAAAGCTGCCCTAAGTATGCACTGTTTACATAATACTTCTCACTCAGGCTCTTAAGCGTGATGTTCGTGGCATAATTGTCTCTTACTTCCTTTTCTACCATGCCGATCACACCTCTTGACACATTTTTTTCTAAGCTGCGACAGATAATCACCATACTCACAGCAAAATCTGGTCATATGCGCACGGCTTCCCCTCTCAATACCGGTCTTAAAGCTGCTCTCACTTATGAGTCGCAAAATCTCCTGCTGATTTACATTATCATCCTGCTCACTTGCCAGGTGTATGAACTGAAACAACAGATAATTAATATTTAAGTTCATGCTTTCCCCATTCATACCCATGCTGGACATCTCATCATAAAATTTGGCAACTGCATTTCTTATCTCAAGATGGTTATTCTGTTCCACTGTCCTAAGCAGCTTATCAAGACTATCTTTACAAAGCACTATTCCATCTGCCGATATCTTTACTTCATCCTCATAGTAATATATGCTCTTTACTATGCGAAAGCCCTGAAACGACCTGAGCATACATGCATTGCCGTATGATCTGGCTATCTTTGATATATCTGATACTTTTCTTCCGACCAGCATAACTATATTCTTTTTGTGTATTATCACATATATACCTTCTCAGATCCTCCAGATATTTTCTCTCGGTTTTTGCGGCTTCCTCTGCCATATAATCTGAGAATATAAAGCCTATGTCATACACTTTTTCATTTACCGATACATCAAATACACAATGTGCCGAATCAGCCCCCAGAAAAGCAACACAGCTTTCGTACATCTTGCGCTGTAAGCTTCTCATATCACTATCGAGTATCTCATCACCTGCCGGAAGCTGCTCCATCTGTATCTCAACATACCTTGCTCCACCCTCACACCTCATATTTTCTTTTTACATAGTTCAGGTTTACTTCATCATATTTGCCCTGTATCAGAGATATCAGGTGTCTTGCAAGGTATGCCTGCCTGTTTCATCTTTTTGTTATCTTCGTTGATCTGGTTTTTTCTCGTTTTTGAGCACAAGAACCTTGCTTAGTACCTTAAGCAGCATCTCCTTGTCCACCGGCTTTAGTATGTAATCCGTACAGTCATTCTGCAGGGCCTGCTGCGCATAGCTAAAATCTGCATAACCGCTTAATATCACAAAATACACATCTGATTTTTTATCTTTTCTCAAAGTCTCAAGCAGCTCAAGTCCTGTCATCTCCGGCATCCTTATATCGGCTATGACCAGATCCACATTCTCATTTTCCAGAAACTGCAGGGCTTCCTTTCCATTTGAGGCCGTTCCTGCTATCTCAAATTCTTCATTTTCCCAATCAATGATCACCTTAAGCCCCTGTATTATGAAAGGCTCATCATCCCCCAATAATACTTTAAGCATTTTAAATCTCCCTATAAATATGTTTCCGGTATTTTTATCATAACAGTCGTACCGCAGCCTTCCTCACTGTCCACATCAAATACTGCTTTAGATTCCGTTACCATTTTGATACGCAGGCAGGCATTTATCACACCCACTCTGCCACCGGTCTTTAACATATCGATATCTGCATTTTTCATGTTACTTTTTCATTTTTTCAAGAGCATCCGGATCAATTCCGCTACCTGTATCCTCAACCTCTATATGCATGAACCCGGCTTTTTTTGAATATACGCACAAATATCCAGCCCGGAGCAGCTTTACTTTCTATGCCATGCACACAGGCATTTTCAACAAAGGTTACAAGCGTAAGTTTTGGCACCTGACATTCCATGCAGTCTGCTTCTATATCTATGTTATAGTTCAGTCGCTCGCCAAACCGGTATTTCTGCAATGCCAGATAGGCTTTTACAAATTCACATTCCTTTGCAACGGTTACAGCATCATTTCCCCACTCCACATACTGTCTTTGCATGATGGCGAGTTTTTTCGACCATATCAGCCGTCTCATTTTTCCTTTTTCAGCAGACTGTGCATTCGTATGCTCTCAAGCGCATTAAACAGAAAGTGCGGATTTATCTGGCTGTGCAGTGCAAGAAGCTCTGCGTTTTTCTGACTTACAAGCATCTCCTGCTCTTTTTAGCTTATTCTTATATACAGTCTGAATCAGGTCATTTGTGCGACTTACCATCCTGTTGTAATTTTTATCACGCTGCCGATCTCATCTTTGCTCTCCCTGTCAGTCATAGATACAAGCTTTTTTCGCTGTCAACTGACTTAAATACCTTTGAAAGCTGTAATATCCTGCTCGTAAAGGAATGGTTAAAGATACTGAACAGACAAAGTGGAAAGAATACATTTATAAGCATCAGAAAAACAATAATCGGTGCATTGTGCATAAGCATGCTCCATATATTACTGCGTGTCTTAAACACATATATATCAAGATCACAGCCATACAAAGAGAGCTTCTGCCTGTATACGGAGTCGCTTATTTTCCCAATCGCCTCCAATGTCTTAAATGGTTTGTTGACTCCACTGTAGGCCCCATTTGACAGCACTATGTCATCTCCATGGCAGATAAGCACTTCATTATCATAATTCATATTCTTAAAAGTACGCATCATGCTGCCATAATTAAACTCTATCTTGAGTACCTTTTCGATATCAGATGAGTAAAAATCCAGCTTTTTTTCATATAAATCATATGTCTTTCATCTGACAATCCGGCTACGCCTTTTTTCATATACAAAAAAGAGTCCTCCGCTTTCCTTCTGCTCCAGAAGTCTGTAAGAATCCGTATTTCTTACAGCAGACATATCATTTACTTTTCCGCCATTTACTATTGTAGGATTGTCAGCATACAGGAAAAAATACTATATTGCTCATTCCAAGTGTGTTTTCAAAAAGTGTATCCTGAAAGAAGCTCTGATACTCTGATACATACTCAGCAGAGCTTGTGTATTCCTTTGATATAAAATCGTCTATGCGCTTGCTGGTGTAGATACTCTTAGCTGCCTCTTCTGCGTTATTGACCATGCTGTTCAGATTATATCCCACAGCACTTGCTATGCTCGACATTTCATGTCTGCTGCTTTCTTTTTTCAGCATTATTTACGATGGAAAGCACCACTGCATCAGTCACTATGAGCGGCAGCATGACACACAGTACATAAAATATGTAAAATTTTTTTTTTCTGAGTGAATAATCATCAAGCTTTTTCTCTCAATGGCATTCCATATTGATTTTCTCATAAACAGTTCCTCTGAAATCACTTAAAGGAGCCGACATATGCCCGCTCCTAAAGTCTGTTTTAACTTATCATTAATTATAAAATAACATATTTATTATTAATAATCTACCCCTGTTTTCTCTCCACATCTTGCGATCTCAATGCGCTCTGTCCTCTTGCCTGTGAGCTTTGTGCTTCTGTCATCAGGCTGCTGTCCTCCTGCGGATATCTCATAAATTCCCGGCACAGCAACACAGCTTCCATCCTCTTCTATCACAGCAAAGTCCCTTGGCGAAAGAGTCAGCTTTACTTTCTTAGTCTCATGTGGCTCAAGCTTTACAACCTCAATCCCCTTTAGCTGATATCCCGGCTCATACTCTGCAGCATCAACGTGCCTGATATAGAGCTGAACTATCTCATTTACAGTATATCTGCTGTCATTTGTCACATTTACAAACACCTCGACAGGTTCGTTTACATCACTTTCTGCTTTATCCACTGACAGTCCATCATAGTTTGTCTCACCATAATGCAGTCCATATCCAAATGGATATAACACATTCTCATTTGTATAGCGGTATGTCCTGTGAGCCATTGAATAATCCGTAAACTCCGGGAGATTTTCGGTGCCCTGATAAAATGTAACCGGCAGTTTTCCACTCGGACTATACTCTCCGAATATAGCTTCTGCAACAGCCTTTCCGCCTCTGGCTCCCGGATACCAGCTGTCTATAATGGCATCCACATGCTCTTCTGCCCGAGGAAAGATCTATCGCACTTCCTGCTGACAGCACAAGTATTACCGGCTTTCCTACTGCTGCAACAGCCTCTAAAAGTTCCTCTTGAAGTCCCGGAAGCATAAGCCCCCAGCTTGTCACCGCTTGCATATTCATTTCCGGCATCACCCTCTTCACCTTCTATAGTTGCATCAAGTCCAAGACACATTACGACCACATCTGACTGTTCTGCCATGATGAGTGCTTCCTTAAATCTGTCCTTTTCCTCTGCAAGTCCCTGTACTTTGTCCTTGTACAGATGGCAGCCCTCTGCATAAAAGCACTCTTGTATCCTCTCCAAGATATTGCTGCAATCCCTCAAGTGGAGTGATATATCTTGATGAGGTACCATAATAATTTCCTATAAGCGCATCCCTGGAGTTGGCATTTGGCCCGATGCCCGCAATAGTTTTAACATTTTTTTTCTGTCGAGAGGCAGGAAATTGTCCTTATTCTTTAAAAGTACAAGACTTCTTCTGGCAGCCTCCACAGAAAGCTCCACATGCTCCTTACATTCTACAACCTCATACGATATGTCCTCATATGGCGATGGATAATCCTTCATCATGCCCAGACGGATACGCACCTCCATCAGCCTTTCTACTGCTGCCGTGATCGCCTCGTCTGAAACCAATCCCCTGTCATAAGCATCCTTAAGATGTAAAAATGCACTTCCACAGTTTAAGTCACAGCCGTTGTTTACAGCCATAGCAGCCGATTCCTCTACTGTATCCGTCACATGATGGTGTTCGTGGAAATCAAGTATTGCCCAGCAGTCTGACACCACATGGCCTTCAAATCCAAACTCGTCACGCAGTATATCCTTAAGCAGTGTCCTGCTTCCGCAGGCAGGTTCTCCATTTACCCTGTTGTAAGCCCCCATGACAGCCTCAACCTTTGCATCCTTTACACATCGCTTGAAGGCATACAAATATGTATCATACATATCATGCTTTGATGCTTTCGCATCAAACTCATGTCTTATGGCTTCCGGACCGCTGTGTACCGCAAAATGCTTTGCACAGGCTGCCGATTTTAAGTGATCCGGATCATCTCCCTGCAATCCCCTTATATATGCGCAGCCAAGCTTTTTACCTGTCAGGTACGGATCTTCCCCCGTATGTCTCATGTCCCCTGCCCCATCTTGGATCTCTGAATATATTTACATTAGGTGCCCAGAAGGTAAGTCCCTTGTATATTCCGTGATCACCTCTTTTTTGAAAATTCATTGAACTTTCCACGACCCTCCGTTGATACAACATCTCCGATCTTTTCTATCAGGTCAGTATCAAAAGCTGCCGCAAGACCTATCGCCTGAGGAAATACTGTAGCAACACCGGCTCTTGCTACTCCATGAAGAGCCTCATTCCACCAGTTGTATTCCGGTATCCCCAGTCTTTCTATAGCCGGTGACTCATACAGCATCTGACTTATCTTCTCATCTATTGTCATCTGCGATACTAGTTTTTTTGCATATTCTATAGTTTTTTTACTCATAGTGACTTCTCCTTTAATTTATATAATGATTTTACCAGATTCATGCAGTATTTTCTTTCTAATTGTTGCCCCACAATGTTCAAAAATTGCTATTTTGTGCTATAATAACTATATTCACGCAAATGCGCATAAATATCAGCCGTATGGAGACAAGTATATATGATCGAAAATCTGAATGGAATACATGAGACAGTAAAATATAAAAAAACAGCAATGTAAAGCTTTTTATAAATGCGGAAGCAGAAGATTATCCCATTCACTGGCATACTCCCATGGAGATCATCATGCCACTTGAAGGCGGCTATACAGTGCAGATTGGGGATGATTTGGTACATCTTAATGAGAGTGATATTATCTTTATAGCTTCCGGTGTAAAAACACAGGCTTATCGCACCTGACACCGGAAAAAGGCTTATCCTGCAGATTGAGTGGTCTGCTGTCTCAAAAATAAAGGAATTAAATTCCATACTTACCCTTATAGCACCTGCTATAACGCTAACCCCGGAAACTTCCGGTGATATCCACAGCAATATCCGTAAACTGCTGCTTGATATAGCAGATGAATACCAGACCGACTCATTTCTATCAGAAGCCGTGATCTACTCCAAAATGCTTGAAGTACTTGTCCTTATTGGAAGACATCATACTGCCAGCAGTTGTCATTTTAATGTCGGCAGACACAAGCAGCAGGAATATCTGGAGCGTTTTCTGTATATCTGTGAGTATATCGATACACATTGCACTGAGGACATAACACTTGATGAAATCGCAAAAATAGCCGGATTCAGTAAATATCACTTTACCCGGCTATTTAAACAGTTTACCAATAATACCTTTTACAAATACTTAAATCAGAAAAGAATAGAACTTGCCCTGACCTTTCTGGCTGATCCCAATATATCAGTCACCGAGGCTGCAATGCAGTCAGGCTTTGCAAATCCATCCACTTTCATAAGGGTGTTCAAAGCTGAAAAGGGCTGCACCCCGACTGAATTCCGCAAAATGTTTACTGGGTGAGCATTATGTATGAAAAATCTGCATAGTTATCACTATTGCTGCCATTTGAGGATGCATACATACCGACCGTACAGCACCACAAAGCCACCTGCTTCTTCTGTGGTATATGGCAGCAGACTTATTTTTTCTGCGACTTTTACGCTCTTTTCGGCCGTACCTATCCATATAGATGCTTCCTGTTCCTTACAGATCATACATATATTCCACAGTGGATTTTTTTTTCTGTAATGCTGTACTCCATAATATCTGCCACTGCTATCTTTTTGTCAGTTCCCTTAATATGTGTAGTCACCACAAATACCAGCCTTCCGGCTTCCATTGTTATCTCAGCGCGAAGATGATTCTCATTGTTCTGGAAAAGTACAAGTCCTGCCGTCTCATTATCCGACTGTGGGATAAAACGCACTGCTGTCTTTACCGAAAACTCATAGCCCTTCTGTCTTAGTCCAAGAAATGCGCTTGTGCCAAGATCAGCGATCTGCTCTTTGTTTGTGTACAGTCTCAGTACTCCCGGATTTTCCTTAAGGGAGTAAAAAGACTCGTTGCGTTTTCCTATTCCAACCAGCCTCTTATCAGGCTTGGCTTCGCAGAAAGTTATAAAATCATTTTCTGATATCTCATCTATAAATCTGCACTCTTCAAGCGGTATATCTACCGTATCCTCAAGATGTCCTATCCCGGGTGCTATTACCGGCCATTCGTTTTCCCATATTGTTTTTGCAATAAAGGTCTCCCTGCCCATGCTGCTGTGCTTTTTGCATGGTCTTGACGCAAGCATGACCACATACCAGTTTCCGTTTATATCATCCACCAGATCACCATGTCCTGCATAGATGACCGGATAATCCATTCCCAGATTTCTGTGTGTAAATATCGGATTTCTCGGACATCCTTCAAACCATTTAAAAAGCTCCTTGCTTCTTGCTATCGTTATACTGTGCTCCGGTCCAGTGCCGCCCTCTGCATGCATCAGATAATAATATCCGTTTATCTTGTAGATATGTGGTCCTTCCGGCCATATGCAGCCCTTTACAGCACCTTTCCATATGGCCATGCTCCTGCCCTTAAGCGCTTCATGGTTCCAAGATCAAGCTCCTGTATCCATATCTCCCAGTCTCCATTGTAACGTACTCCTTCAGGGTTTGGGCGTGTGCCACAGTAATAACATCTGCCGTCATCATCAAAGAAAAGGCTTGGGTCTATTCCTACTGCTTCTTCTCCCAAATAATACGGATCAGACCACGGTCCTGCCGGATCCTGCGCTGTCACTATAAAATTGCCGCCATGCGATACATTGGTCGTTATCATATAAAAAGTTCCTTCATGATATCTTATGGTCGGTGCAAAAATACCTCTCGATATTTCTTCATTTTCCACGCATAGCTGCGATGGTCTGTCAAGTATATTGCCAATCTGCTCCCAATGAGCCAGATCCCGGCTATGAAATATGGGAACACCCGGTGCATACACAAAGCTTGATGTCACCAGATAATAGTCTTCCCCCGACTCTGCATATTGATGGATCAGGATAAAAACCTGAAAGTATTGGATTTTTTGCTGTTACCATGTCTTACTTACCTCTCATTTCCTATAATACATATCCAAAGCCCAGTATCGTAAACTGCTTGTCTCTGTCTTCCTCTGCAATTTCAATTCTTACAACATGATTTTCACTGGTCTTATTGTTAAATATTATTGCCGCATTGCAGTGCTGCCAGTTATTGATATGTGGATCAGCCGTAAAATGATACTCTCCGTCCACATATACCTTCGCCTTTCCCACGTTTACCTCTCCCGAATCCTTAAATACAAGGAGAAGTGCCCTGCACTCCATCTCAAGCTCGAAATACACTTTTTCCCTGTTTAATGTATTTTTTGTGCCATCATACATCCAGTTATACGGGAATTCCGGAGTCAGCGAAAGCTGATCATCCATCTCAACGCTTTGCAGCTGTGTATCTGTCGAATCGAAGCCACCCTCGTCAATATATGCCTTTGCATATATATCCTTTTTTGTCGAGCAGCCTTATATTTTCAAAGCTGTTTCCTATTACCGGTGCAAGATTTAGGTTTTCCTGCAATATTTTTTCCTCTGTCAGTCCCAGTTCAAATGCATTCAAACTTGCATGCCCTGCCTGATCTATTTTTTTCAAAAAGATACTCTATGCAGTCTGCCATGACGGAATGGCCTGCATTGCTCGGATGAAACATATCATAGAAAAACTGATTTTTGCTTATTACCCTTCCCTCGTCATTTTTTAATGTAAACTGAGGGGAAACCGCATCCAGCACGCTTACCATAGGCAGATCATAGAGCTTTCCAACCGGGCTTAGGCGGTCTTGAAGGTTCCAGTCATTTGCAAATACGGAAAAAAGCAATATGACTGCCGGTTTCCATGGCAGATTAAGTACTTTACGTACAAGGCTTTCATAACAGTCACCCTTTGTCTCATCCCCCTCATCATTTACAGCAAATTCAATAACTACTATATCAGGCTGCTGTCCGTCTCTTAGTACATCCCTGTCAAATCTGATCATTCCCAGCTCCGATGGTGTGCCACCCACACCTGCTTTTATGAATTTCACATTATTCTTTGCAGAAAAACGCCTCTGGAAAAGCTGATAGGATTTGTATGCGTAGCACTCTGTATTTATAGGTGTCGCACCTGCTCCCTGTGTGATAGATCCACCGATGTATGCAAGTGTTACCTCTTTTCCGGCTCTTGTCTTTTCGATGGCTTTTCTTATGCGGTATACATTTCCCATATTCATAAGCGAATGGCTTATCATGCTGCAGTATTCATCAGAGTTCATATCCACCTCTGTTTCCTCAATATCTGCCGGAGCCTCATAGCCGTCATTCAGATACAGTCTGACACTCGCTTTTCCCATGATATCCGGTGTATTAAATATGAACTTTATCTGTCCCGGTATATCATCATCCGGTGTCCACTTATAATCTGACAGGTATATCTTTCTCTCCATTCCATCGCCTGTCAGCTTTACCTTAAGATTAGTACCGCCTCCGTACAGGTCCTGCTTTCCGTACATCTGAAACACAAATTCGATCTGTTCGTTTTGATTATCTGTTTCCACAGATACACCTATGCTGTGTACAAGCCTGCCAAAACCTTCCACCGTCTCTAACAGCCCCAGTTCCTCTTTATTTTCTATATTTCCGGCTATTTGTGCACTGTTTATCAGTCTTCCGTCGCTTTCATATATAAAATGTATAATGCTTCCATCTTCCTGTACTGAGCCGTATATATCCTTATCCTTCATGATGTAGAAATACGGTCTTTTTCTTTCGGGATCCTTTGGTGCTTTTGGCCCTGCCATCTTTCTGCCTCCTTGTTATGTCGATTTTATCAGCTATAATGACTATATGATACAAAAACTCCCGGTGCTTTGCACCGGGAGAAATTATAGATATTTGTCCTGTCTTTTATAGTTTATGACTGCTTTCTGCTTCTTCTTAATCTTGAAGCCCCTGCCATCGAAACTCCTGCAAGAAACAACACGATAAATGCTGCCGTTGCTGATTGATCTGATGTCTTTGCAGCTTTTTGCCGCCGCCGGCTTGTTTGCTAAAGGCTTATTTGTGCTGCCTGTTGCCGGTTTATCCGCTGACGGTTTATTTATAGCCGGCTTGCCTGTACCCGGTTTTTTTCTGTATTACCTGTTGATGAATTATTTGTACCCGGTTTTTCTGTATTACCTGTTGATGGATCATCTGTACCCGGTTTACTATTATCATCAGACACTTCATCCTTTGCCTCTGCTGCAAGCTCTATTGTTCCGTATACCGATGATTTAGACCAGCCCATGCCTGTTTCATCATTCCAGCTTAAGGTTCCGATTCTTGCTCCTGAAGCATCAGCATCATTTATCTGGAACTCAAGACCAATCCTGTCACCCTTTTTTTTTTTGGCTTTATGTCTGTCCACTTGAAGGCTGCCTCAATCACATATCCATCCCCAGTCACTTTTGCGGCAGATTGTACATTTTCCTCGAGACATTTCTTTCCATTGAAAGAATGCTCATTCTCATAATTGATCCTGTACTGCTTATCATCGTCATCATATGACTCTGTCTTGGCATTATTCTCATCGATAAATACCTCGAGTGAATCCTGCTGATATGCCTCTCCACCGTCTTTATTAAGCACCGGATCTTTAACTGTTGCATATACATAAAGGTTTTCGTCATCCCACAACACCTTGGCATCTGCTGTTACCTTAGCTCCAAGGTTTATTGTAAGAGGAATAGCCACAGCCTTATCCCATTCGCTGTCGGCTTCTCCGTCAATCTTTACCGTTGCTTTTGTTGCTTTTTCAATGCCCGGCTTGAGAGTAGCCTTTGCATAATATTTGCTGCTTGTCTCCTGCATTTCTTTAAGGTCATTGAAGCTTACAGCTTTATCGTTATTCATAACTTTTACATCCATGCCGATAGTCTTTGCAACTTTTAAATCAGTCATAGGTACTTTGATGGTCGCACGGTATCCACCATCAACAGCCTGTGCCTCAGAACGCTTAACTGTCTTCTTTACCGGTGTCACATCTCCCTGCTGAGTTTGTCTCATCCACATATACTGTAACTTCATCCGTATCATTTATTGTGGCATCCTTTACGCTTACAAGTACATTTAATCCATCCTTATCCCATGTTGGAATAAAAGCTGCCTGTGTATCATCATCCGAAAAACTGTATTCTGTTCCGGACATTGTATCACCTTTCTGCTCAGCTACAACGATATCCTGTATTAACGGCTCAAGCTTTGTAGCATCTACATAAGCCCAGTATGCAGGCTTTGCCTTGTATTTTCCATCAAAAAGCAGTGGGCACTGCTTTGATCCGTCAGCTCCGCCACCAACATTTGACTGTGAATGAAGCCATGAATTTGGCTCAATAACTCCCCACACAGTGATTCCTGCTACATTTGTACCGTTTTTCTTTAAGTCCTTTGCAGCATCAAAAAGCTGTTTGTGACAGTATGCCATCTTTGTATACTCGCTCTCTTTTGATGCTGCTCCTGATTTGTAAGCTGCGCTTGCCGGAAATCCAGGCTCTGTAAGCTGAACCTTTCCTGCTGCTTCGGCATATTTTTTTTGCTACTGTCTTAAACTGTGCTGCTGAGAAGCTGTCCACACTGTAATGTGCCTGCATACCAAATGCATCAAGTCGTGTTCCCTGTGCTGATTTTACATCACTTATGAGCTTTATGATTCCTTCTGACTTGATATTGTCTGTCTCTCCGAAATCATTGTAGTAAAGTTCTACATCACTAGGCGCATATTTATTCGCATACTTAAATGCATTGATTATGAACTCATTGCTCTGGTATACATGCCACCAGCTCGAATTGTTCCCATGACGTATCTCATCAAGGCTTTCTGCCGGGTTTACCTTATCAGTACGATATGTATTGCCGATAACGGCCTCATTTACTACATCCCAGCCATAGAAAAGTCCGTCGTACTTTTTTATTTGCTGCCTCCGAAGTAGTGGTCGAATACACTTGAGATATACCACTCAAGTCTGCGGTTCATAGTCGCTTTATCTACATATGGCTTACTGATATCATAGTTCTCATGGAAGAACCATTCCGGAGTCTGTGAATGCCATACGAGCACATGACCTCTTATGCGTATCTTCCTGTCAGGATGTGCCGCATTCAACTCCAAAATCTTATCTACCATCGCATCAGCTCTTGAGAAATCAAGGCTGTCCCCTGCATCATTTACCACCGGTACTTCAAGATCCTGCCCATCAAACTGAACTGTTTTTGTTTTAACCGACTTCTCAAGCTGATAATTAAAAAGTGCATCCGGTTTTAATTCATTTCCAAATGTAACCGCATTAAAAATGCTTCTCCACAAGGTCCATGAGCGTATTGTCCTTAATCTCATCTAACATGATACCTGTTCCTGCGATTGCATTTTCTCCAAGAGCATCACTGCTTGTGACAGATTTTTTCCAGTCCTCAATATTCTGCTCTATCTCAGGTGGTGTCTTTGGTGTTGTATCAGTTTCCACTGTCACACTAACGAGGCTGATAGCTGATCCCGAACCGGCATTATCAGTAGTCATAAGACCAACTGCTACCATATCACCTTCACCTGTCGGGCTTATCGAGTATTCATCTGCGCCTGTAAGTTCATACTTCGTATTTGCGCCATCAGCATCTTCATCTCCATTCTTGTAGACCTTTAGTGAAACTGATCCTTTCTGATCCTTCACCTTAAAGGTCACAGATTTTACAGTTGACATATCAACAGTCTCCGGCAGTCTCCATTTAACCTGATCGTACTGATTGTTAAATGTCACTTTCCACACACCATCTGTCAGCTCATAGCCGGCATTTCCCCAGTCTACTGTCAATTTATCAGCTGTGTATGTCGTTTTTCTTTATATTCTGCTGAACTTCATCAGCGAATACTAACGACTGCGCCTGATACGCAGGTATAAGCTGTGTGACACCTGTGGCAAGCATAGTACTGCATACCGCAATACATGCTCCTTGTTTCAATAGTTTTTTCCTTTTCAACCCCATGTCCTCCTTACACATGTGTATTTGTAATTCCAAAAAACACTCTACCATAAGAGAGGTTTTAAAATATGGGACAAATTATAGAATATAACAAGTCAAATTATATCTGCCATAAATAAATTCAAATAATAGTAAGTCTGCGGTACCAGATCCATTGTATATAAAAAATCAATAAATCCTGTAATTTCCTGAAAGTGCTAACATTGCAAACATGTAAAGGAAATTATCATAGTATCTCCTGTCACCTGTCCTAAGCGGAGTGTTCCAGAACTTTTCAACACACTGCTTTGCATATTTTCCATCTGCTGCGAGTGAAGCTTCTGCATTAACAGCAATGATTGCTACCGGATGAAGTGCCTTCTCATCAAGCGGTGTACCATCTATAAGAAATACACCATCCCAATTGTCCTTCTGATCCTCACAATAAAACTTCTGAAGCCTTTCTGCCGTTTTAATCTGCCACGGATCTGCATCAAACCACAGATGATCCATCGCTATATTGGCGATCGTGCGGTACGCATCACTGTAATACCAGTCATGTCTTCCAAATATTTCCTTATGCCCCGTATGAGGCTTTCCGTCATAATCTGCATATTCTGCGCTAAGTCCTGTCTTTTTCATGGCATGCACTGTGCAGATATGCTCTGCTGGCAGCTGCTGCTTCTTTCCAGAATTCTCGGTCCTCCTCATAAGCCCTTTCGGCAAAAAGTTTATAAAAAATGCGGCAGATGGTATGAAGGATCACTGAAATCCATATTTGTGACAAACTTTATCAGCTTGTTGGAAGGCTCCCACATTGGCTCTCCGCTGTGTCCCGGCTCACCCTTGTGTACACACTCCCTTAAGATATTTTGTGCCTCTTTGCTGTAGCAGAATATACCATCGCCATCTCCCCATCTTTTAGAGGCGAAAAACAATGCCATTGCAAAATACTCTTCACCATCGGTGCCGGTCCTTCGGCATTTCGCTTTCCGTTTGTCTGACATGACCACGCAAAATAATTTTTTGCCGGACCAATCTTCTATGTACATATATGTGCGCACCCATTTCCACAGTCTGTCAAACTCTGCTTTTTTATCCAGCTGTACACATACCATCATGCCATATGACATTCCCTCGGTTCTCACATCATGATTGCCGGTAGCCTCCATAGATCCCATATCATCACCGGCTTCATGATAAAAACGTTCATCATCATTCCCATAGAATATCGTGTTAAAAGTATCCTCTACTCTTTTTTTGAATTTCTTCTTCCGGATACCCATACTCTTTGAATATATTTCTGTATTTGCCTGTCTTATATGCTCCTGCCATTTTTCTCTCCTTTTTGTCTCTGTTTTACTGTATCCCGCACATTAAATTTACAAATCTGTGTCTGCATGATGTCCAGGATTCATTATCTCCTTTTTTGAACCATTCCTTCTGTGCACTGTCCTTAATTCCGTATATGGCTGTTATGTTCCCGATTATATCATCAGATATCGTGCTGTCTGCCATTATTATCATAACTCCTTTTAATCCTGCCTTCGCCAGACAGATTATCCATGATATTTGCTATCTTTCCCTGATGTATCCAGCAAAAATTTCTTTCGTCCGCAGCACACTCAAGCACACATACTCTGCCGATGTCACAGTTATCCTCTCCATAACCGGCTGGTGTATAAACATAATTCATACTGACCTGTCCGTCTCCATCACACGAATAATGGATATGTATCTGACCATGATCTGTTTTCTTAAGCTCATGCCAGCTAAAGTTCCTCTCAGGTACCTCAGCAAAGTTTACAGCCCTGTTATATCCGAACCCGACAGGTGCCGCAGGGTTTACTACAGGTGTTCCATTTACCATAAATGTCACATAGTTAAATCCCTCAGCCGGATTGCCTATTGTTTTTTCCCAGTAACCATCATTTTTCTTTGATCTGTAAAGAAGCTCCTCCGTGCCATTTTCAAGAACTACGCTCACGCTTTTTGCATCAGGTGCAAAAAAGATTTACTTCAATGCTGTTATCCTCCGTCACACGGATACCATGTATGACATCCGGATATTTGCCAGCCGGTTTTCCATCCTCGTCATTTTCGAACTGTATCTGCCTGTACACCGGATCAAAAAATACCATGCTCTCATCCGCCTGTACCGGTGTGGTAGAATCAATATTCTTTGATCTGACCGGGACAGCTTTATTAATATCATCAAGTTCTGCGTCATCCCATGTAAAAAGCATCTGTGCGAAATCCTTAAAGCTCTTTCTCCATACATGCCATTCATGATAGCCCTCATATACTTTTGGTGTACTGTCTTTCCCCTGCCGTGAAAATTCCTTTACCATCTCATTGATTCCAAGCAGTATCTCTTTTTCTTCATCTCCTGCCGACATAAAGACAGCTTCAAACCGATATGGGCTGTCAATGATTTTTTTCATGAGATGTATTGCAACACCTGAAAATACCCCAACTGCTGAAAAAAGCTCTGGGTGTCTTGCCGCTATATCCGTAGCCTGTGCTGAACCAAGTGAAAGTCCTGCCACAGCACGGTTGTTTCTTCCTTTTTTGACCTTAAAATTTTCCTCTATATAAGGGATTATGCTATTTACAAGCTCACTGTCAAAATCTCCCGGAAAAAAATACAGGGTATTCGTTATCCTTAAATGAGTAGCCACTGCTTGCAACTATGATCATCGGCACACATTTTTTGTCTGCTATCAGATTGTCCATGATGAAATTCATCTTACCCTGCCATACCCATCCGGTCTCATTCTCCCCGACACCATGCTGTAAATACAATACAGGATACCTTCCATCTCCGCTCTCATATCCGGGAGGGGGAGTATACACATAGCTCTCCTTTATGTGACCGTTTACCTGTGAGGTATATTTGCACAGACTTACCGTTCCATGCGGCACATCCCTGACAAAATAGAAATCCTCGCCCTCTTTTGGCACTTCAAATGTGTTTATTGCAGCAAAACAGCCATATGATATAGCCGCATGAGGATTTGTTATGCAGACATCATCTACATACCAGAAATAATAATGCATTGCCCAATGGAAATCTTTAATGTTTGCCGAAAATCCACCCTGCATATCAGGCTTTAACTGTATGCGTTCTGAGCTGAAATAGCCTCCCATTCCGGCTACTTCTACTTTATTGGCATTTGGCGCATAGATATAAAAAGGTAACGCTTCCATCATCCTCAAGTGTGACCGAGCATCTGTTATTGTCCATTGATGATGGTATCGTGCCTATATACAAAGCACCGTTTTTTAAATCATCCAAAATAATCCCCCCATTCGTTTATTGATATATACAAGTGTAAACGAACAAGGGCTCGTTATTCTATTAATAAATTGCCAAACAGTATTCAAATATTGCTAATTTTCATTTACCTTTTGCTGTAAATAATCAAAATATATCTGTGGATTACAGGCATTGTACTCCTCCATATACTGATTCCAGGCAGCATCAAAATCATCTGCCATGATAACCTGCGGCAGCCATATTTTCTTTACTGCCACAATATTATTCTTTACTTTCCCACATTCAGAGGTCGAAGGAATTGAATCTGAATATGAATACATCGGATACCACGAGCCTGGAGCATCATTTTTTCCAAGCAGATCTACATAGTTTTCCACTCCATAGGCTTCAAAACATTCCTGAATATCCACAGGCTGATTTCTGAAAAACTCGTTCTGCTGAAACTCCGTTGAAAACGCATTTATACCATCATCAAGCATTCCCTCCACTCTTGGAAAGTATGAGTACGAACACATATGCGCTGCCTTATATGAGCTGTCACTTTTTTTTCTCTGCCTGCTCATTGGTAAGGTAAAACAAACCGTTTTCATCGACTGAATAGTCCTTGCCCTCCTCTCCCCAGAACCTTTCTCTTATGATATCAGATTCCAGGAGATCACTGACAAACTTCATCGCACCTTCGATATCTTTACAGGAAGTGGTAATGGACACTCCTGAAGAATAATCTATTTCTGCCATCCTGTTTGTATGCGCCATCTGTTGTGAATACCATCATCAATCGTGACAGGAAGAGGGACATAATCACACCCAAGCTGTGCCAGATTCTTTTTTTGAATACAGGATCTATTACATAATAGAACTGCCACCACTGGTCGACCATCCCAAGCACTGCTCCTGTTGACAGCTTATCCAGATATTGATCATAGGTGGCATTGAACGCCCCGGGATCCATTATTCCCTTATGGAACTCTTCGTTAAGCTTTCCGAAATATCTTTTTTGGCTGTGTCGGTCACATTGTAATCCATCACTTTTTAGTTTCCGTGTCTACCATACAGCTTCCGTCATTTGGAAATCCGTCCAGAAACTGCGGCACATTTTCAAGGCAAAAATACCGCCAGTCATCACAAAGTATCGTAAATGGTATATTTTCTGTTCCATCCGGCATTGTTGGATTTGCCTGTACATAGCTTTCTATCAGGTCAAAGTACTGCTCTATCGTTGTAATCTTTGGATATCCAGCCCATTTTAATACTCTTGTCTGAATCCAGAAGGCTTCACCATTATGCAGCATCTCCACATCATCCCCATGTGATACTCCAAACTGTGGAATCCAATATATGTGTCCATCCGGCTGTCTTAACTTTTCCCGTTGTTCATCACTGAGATATTCTTTTTATGTTCGGATAATCGTCCCAGTATTCATCTATTGGAATGAGTGCATCTGCCTCATACAGCGCAGTCTCACCCAATACAAAATCCGGATATTCCCCGGTTGCTATGAGAGAATTTATTGCATCGTCCTTATCCTGTCCAACAAGCCAGGTTTCCTCACATTCAGCACCGATCTGCTCTGCTATGAGCTGCTTTTATATCATTATCCGGATCTATATTATCTCCTTCTACAGAAAAAAAAGCCGTAAAATGCTTTTTTCTTTTTTATCTGACGATTTAAAAGTAACACCGGCTATAAGTCCGATAAACAATGCCACTGTAACCGCTGCGGAAACCAATCTTTTTTTTTCATACCATGTTTCTCCCTATTTTCTTTTGTTCAGTCTCTGCTATAAAATTGCATAATAGTCATTATATTCCATAAAAAATATTTTTTACAAATCCTAAAATAAATATATCTAATAACTAGGGTATAAAACAATAATTTATCCTGCTGACATTTTCTCTGTCATACATTATAATTTTTACAATTTTAAAAATCAGGAGGACCATATAATGATCATACATGAAATAACAGAAGAATGTTTTAAGAAATATGGAAAGGTGATCGACTCTATAGATCTTACAGAGCTGGTCAGCACAATGCAGACAGTAGAAATTCCTGCTGATGTGGTTTATGAGCCATCCATTTCTGCACTTGAAAAGCTAAAATGCGCTACAGAATTACAACAGAAAACATACGGGGAGCTTCCTATACAGATAGGCTGGTGCATAGGCAACAATCATAAGCTCAATGCTGTTGAATATCACAGATGCTCTGAGGTCAATATTGCCGCAACTGATGCCATACTGATACTTTCGGCCGACAGCAGGATATCTCCGTGGAAAATACATATGATACCTCTTTGATGGAAGCTTTCAGGATTCCTTCCGGAACAGCAGTCGAGCTTTATGCCACAACACTGCACTACGCACCATGTAATGCATCTGATGGCGGATTTCTGGTAGCCGTTGTACTTCCAAAAGGCACAAATGAAGCCCTGGAACATCCACACACCGGCGGAGAAGATGCTCTTCTTGCAGCTAAAAACAAATGGCTCATCGGACATCCTGAAGGTGGACTTCCTGAGGGATCATACATAGGGCTTACAGGTGAAAATCTGGAAATTAAATAAAAAGCAAAAAACAGCCCGGGCTTTCACCCGGGCAATTATTATATTACGCTTTAACTTTACGATAAAATTAAGCCTTCGCCTCGTCCTCGTTGTCTCTCCCCAGAAATCCACCGGCTCATAGTCCTGCAGCTTTGCAAGAAAGCCCTTCTGCTTAAGCTCCTCCTGTATGGCATCAAGCACCTCTTTTCACTCTCCGCACATATTGTGTGATAGTGATAACCGGAGGTTACATTTTTAAGAAGGCTGGACTTGCCTGTACGGATTTCCTCGAGATAATTTCTGACATCACGTCTGGACTTGATGTCCATATTGGCGCGGATCACTCCGTAGACCTTGTGGTATACAAATACGTCCTTCACATGGCCTCCGGCATCAACTATTGTTGAAAGCTCCTCCTCTACTTCATCATCCTCGTGAACCACCTTTAATACTCTCGAATACTGCTTATCCGCCTGTATCAGATATCCTCTGTTTGTCGAAAAAATCGCGGCTCCGTTTGCTCGAAGCAGTGCTATGTCCTGCACAATCACCTGACGACTCACATCAAGCTCCTTTGCAAGCGCAACTCCGCCACAGGCGACTTTGACGAGGATAGAATATTTTTATTTTTTTTTTCTTCTCTCATCACCGTTCATTTTCGTTCCTTTCTGTAAAAACATTACTGTCACAGCATAGTGCGACCGGCAATCTAAAATCTATACTGCATGTAGATTTTTAAGTGATAAATCCATAATAGGCGCTGAATGTGTGAGCGCACCACTTGATACATAGTCTACACCAAGACCCTTTATTCTTGCAATATTTTCTTTGGTAACATTTCCCGAAACCTCGATTTCGGCTCTGCCGTCAATGTAGTCGATGCACTGCTTTAAAAGCTCTGTGGACATGTTGTCGAGCATGATAATATCGGCACCGGCTTCAACCGCATCCTTCACCATGTCAAAGCTCTCTACCTCAACCTCAATCTTTCTGACAAACGGAGCATAGGCCTTTGCCATGGCGATTGCCTCTTTTACACCGCCAGCTGCTCCGATGTGGTTATCCTTAAGAAGCACTCCATCCGAGAGATTGTATCTGTGGTTGTTTCCACCACCGACTCTGACCGAGTATTTTTCAAAAATTCTATTGTTTGGAGTTGTCTTTTCTGGTATCCAAAAGCTTGATACCGGTGCCCTCTAAGAGTGCTGCCCAACCTGACTGGTATATGTGGCAATTCCACTCATGCGCTGTAAATAATTGAGCGCAGTTCTCTCACCGCACAAGAGTACTCTGATATCTCCGTAAACCTTGCCGATAAGCTGCTTATTTTCTACCCTATCGCCATCCTTTACATAAAACTCTACCTTTGTATCTGCATCAAGCAGTGTGAAAACTCTCTCAAAAACCTGCAGTCCACAGATGATTCCGTCCTGTTTGCAGATTAAATCCACCTCTCCTGCCTGTGGATGTGGCATCACGCTGTTTGTGGACACGTCCTCGCTTGTGATGTCCTCCTTTAATGCGCTTAATATGAATGGGTCTACGTTGAGGCCCAGTGTTACCTGATCGTACATATATTTAGATTCCTTTCGTTGCATTCTTTGCATTTTTTAGTTTTCTTTTTATATTACGGTTTCGCACTTTTTATGCTGTGTGGTGCCGGGGTAGTACGCAGTATATTCCTCAGAAAAATATGAAGTCAGCCACGGGGATTATTTTTTTTGGATAGCGCTTTATAATTTGCCACTTGTTCGCATTAACTGCGTTAATGGAACCCCGTGGCTGAGTTCATATTTTTCTTCGGAACACACTGTGTACTCTCCGGCTTCGCAGATTTACGAGTGCGAAACCTGGTTACTACAGCTATTACCGCACTTAAAATTGCCTCTATGATGTACGGACTGTAGCTTGTCTATAATTTCCGATATTGCTCGTATGACCAGCCTTTGGCTGTCCACTCGCTCCCCCGGCTAAAACACAGATTCTATGCCTGAATGTAGGTGACACCTGATTCGGCATTCACGTCTTGTGCGCTGGTACGACCCTCTATAGCCTCCATGGCGAGCTTCCTGTATTCTCTCTCTACAGCTTTTTCATCGCTGTAGTCTGCGAGGTCGATGCTATCTGCGGCCTTTTTGGCTGCTATCTCATCATTTACAAAGCCAAGCTCCGCCATCTGTCCTGCTGCACGCTTTGCGAATACCAGGCTCTCAAGCAGTGAATTGCTTGCAAGACGGTTTCTTCCGTGCACTCCGTTGCATGCGGTCTCTCCAACTGCATAGAGACATTCCATGGATGTGCGGCTGTGGTGATTCACCTTGACGCCGCCCATAAAATAGTGCTGTGCCGGAACTACAGGAATAGGCTCCTTGAAGACATCATATCCCATCTCCTTGCAATGTTCAATGATATTTGGAAAATGTGATACAAGCTCATCCCTTGGAATGGTACGCAAATCCTCCCAGACAAAGTCTGTGCCGTCCTTTTTCATCTGCTCACGTATTTTGCCGGTCAGCACGTCTCTTGGTAAGAGCTCATCGACAAACCTGTTCATATTCTTGTCCAAAAGCTTAGCCCCCTCACCTCTTACGGACTCTGAAATGAGAAAGCTTCTGTCCTCATGCTTTTTCGTGTAAAAGGTCGTTGGGTGAATCTGCACATAGTCCGGGTTTTTAAGCTCTATGCCATGCTTTTTTGCAATGGCAAGCGAGTCACCTGTCAGATGTCTGAAATTCGTTGAAAATCTGTACAGTCCTCCAACTCCGCCACAAGCCATGACAGTGTATGCCGCTATCACCTTTTCCAGCGTGCCATCCTGTTTTCTGATGATGGCTCCGTAGCATTTGTTATCCCTTTCGATGATGTCAACCATCGTCGTATACTCCATGAGTGTCACATTTGAAAGCTTCTTAACCTGTGCAAGCAATGTGCTTGTTATCTCTTTTCCGGTCACATCTTCATGGAAAATAATTCTGTTGTGTGAATGAGCTCCCTCTCTCGTATAGGCAAGTGAGCCGTCATCATTTCTCGCAAAATCTGCTCCGTATGAAACAAGATCCTTAACCACCTCAGGGGATGAGTTTATCATTATCCCAACCGACTCCTTGTCATTCTCGTAGTGGCCGGCCTTTAAGGTATCCTCAAAAAAGCTGTCGAAATCGGACTGTTCTTTAAGCATGCACATGCCGCCCTGCGCCAGAAAATGAATCATTGCTCTCAAGATCTGACTTTGTTATCAGTGTAATTCTTATGTCTCTTGGAAGCTTAAGCGCACAATAAAGACCTGAGCAGCCGCTTCCCACAATAAGTACATCTGTATTCATAGTATGTTACCTCTTTTATTTACCTGCATCCACCAATGTAGCCGCTTCTTTAGCAACATCCCCCGGATGCGATTTACTGTAATGGGCGTATTATAACACTAAAATTTACAACTGACAAGACACCTGTAAAACTTTTTGTGTTGACAGCTAGTTTACAGCTAAGTATAATGACAAGTAACTTATTTATTTTGGCCGGTTCTTTATGTAAAATCCAAAAGGGGCTTACATTGATATAACTGTGCTTCAATCACACTAGGAATTTCAAGAGGTATATTATATTATGATGACAACAAGAGAATTACAGTATGAGATTATCCGATTAAAGAAGGAAAATGATATCTGTATATTAGCTCACGCTTATCAGAGTCACGAGATACTCATGAGGTTGCCGACTTCACAGGCGACTCATATGGACTCAGCAAGCAGGCTGCCTCAGCACCACAGAAGAATGTGCTCATGTGCGGTGTCCGCTTCATGACAGAGACCTGCAAGATTTTATCTCCTGACAAGCATGTATTTTTTGTCAAACAGCGCAGCAGGCTGTCCTATGGCGGAGCAGCTCGATGTAGAGCTCTTACAATCGTTAAAGGCCGAGAACCCTGACTATACAGTGGTTGCCTACATAAACACCACATCAGAGCTTAAAACCATATGCGATGTGTGCGTCACATCTTCATCCGCTGTAAAAATTGTTAAAAATATTGACAATAACAAGATTCTTTTCATCCCTGACTGCAATCTGGGCGCATGGGTTGAGGAACAGGTTCCGGAAAAGACCTTCAAATTTGTACATGGTGGCTGTCCTACTCACCTGCGCATGTCAATAGCAGATGTTGAGAGAGCAAAAAGCGGCTCATCCTGCTGCAAAGCTTCTCGTACATCCGGAGTGCCTTGCAGAGGCTTCAAAGGCTGCAGACTATATCGGAAGTACCACCGGCATCATTGACTATGCTAAAAACAGCACAGACAGGGAATTTATCATCGGAACTGAAAACAGCATACTGCAGCACTTACAGTATGAGTGTCCTGAAAAGAGCTTCTATCCGCTCTCAAAAGACTGCGTATGCCACAATATGAAGCTCACTACCCTGATGGATGTATACAATTGTGTTAAGGGAGCAGGCGGAGAAGAAATCATACTGCCTGACGATATAAGAACAAAGGCCAAGGCCTGCATAGATACCATGCTCACACTTGGAGAGTAATTTAATTACAAGTTAAAAAGACCACAGTTCATCTGTTTTGATGCCCTGTGGTCTTTTTTAATTAATTGATGATAATACTTCATCTGAATATCTTTCTTTAATTTTCATTTCCAGCACCTGAAATTCATGAATATAATTGTCAAGCACCTTATTCACAAGCTGACGTGCAGCTTCCTCATTGTATATATGAGTTGTATCATTCCTGTCTCTTAACATTCCAAGCCAGACACTCTCATCCATAAAGTCATAATACGCATATGCAGTTTTTATAATTTCTCTTGGAGAACCTGTTGCAGCCTGATTAGCACCCTCATATCGTAACAGCTCCTTTAAGACCTTCCAGCCCAGCTCAAATTGTATATAATATTTATCAATTATACCGCTCACAATAAAATCATTTGTCAAGTCTTCATCAAATGCCCTTGACAATATCCTCAAGTGTCTGACATACTGGTCAAACTTTTTTCATACAATACCCTCCCATCCCTTTCTATTTCTGTCACCAGTACCGGTGAAATATGCTTATCATCCATATTTATTATGTCCAGCTTTAGTAAAGACCACAACTCCTCATTAAGACAATCCGATAAATCACCAAAATCCTCACATCCATAAATAGCCAGATCAATATCACTTTTAGGATGATTCGTGCCTCTGGCGCGTGAACCAAACAGTCACTACTTTTTTTTTTGTATTATATTTTTTTGCTATATTAACAATTTGCTTATATACTTCATCCATATAATACTCCTTATTTCACATCCGTCTAATTGAATCCAACAACCTTCTGTGACAGCTTATACGCACCGATAGCTACCTTTCTGCCTCCCTTGCCCGGCAGGTTCATTAACTGTCCCATGACGCCATGGCGTAGCTTCTTGTAGGTTTCTTCATCATGCTCCTTCATGTATGCCCACAGTTCATCCTTCTTAGCCATGTTCTCATCGGTGCCTGAGATAATTGCCAGAATAGTAGAAATAGTCGTAATAATCTCCAGATAGCTGTACATATACTTCCTGCACATCTCATTTGTTATCTCATGCAATTTGACATCGTCAAACATAATCTTATTTACACGAATCTGCTGGTCAATACGGCGTATCATCACCTGCTCATTGACCGACTGGTCATCGCGACCGATAAAATATCTGTAGAAGTCCACATCCAGATAGTACATCGTACGCACATACGGAAGCGGCTTATATACATAGATATTATCCACATAAAAGGTATGCTTTGGCAGCTTGAGTCCACAGCTTCTCAAAAGCTCTGTCCTGTATATTACCGAATGCATCAGTATGTAATGTCCCTTGTGAATATGCTTTATATCACTCCAGGTAAATATCTCATTGCGTGGAAAGCCGGTCTGACGCATAACCTTTTTACGCCTTGCTCCTTCTTTCTCGTAGACATAGTTGGCAAGAAGCATATCAATCTGTGTATTCTCCTGCTCAAACTCCCTTAGCTTGTCCAGTATCTTCTTGTATGATTCCAAATCCACCCAATCATCGCTGTCAACGACCTTGAAATATTTGCCTGTGGCATTTTTGAGACCTGTGTTTACAGCCTCTCCATGTCCACCGTTCTCCCTGGTGTACAGCCTTTACTATGTCAGGATATTCGGCTGCATATCTGTCAGCTATCGCTGCTGTCTCATCCTTTGAACCGTCATCAACAATAATTATCTCCACATCATCTCCACCCGGCAGGATAGACTCTATACAATGCTCCATGTAATCCTTTGAATTGTAACATGGGATTGCAAAACTTAATAATTTCATCTTTTTCCCCTTGTAAAAAAAAAAAAATAATATCGCTGTTTGATTATGCATAAAATTTTATCCTATATGCAATAACAAATACCGATACTATAATTATACACAAAATCATGATATTGTCTAAGGATTTTTTTTTTTATGGTACCTTAGGACTGCACAGTTTGTTCATATTTTGTTTACAGAAAAGTGAAATTCAAAAACACACGGTTTTCACAATTGATTTGTATACTAACATCATAAACGAAAGAAACAAAACAAAAGTAACAAAACATATTAATTACGCAATACTCATACTAATCTTTTTTTCATATATAGCCGATGCAAGCCACATGCATCGGCTTCCTCTTTATATATCAGCTTCTCTTTATCTTACGTGAAGCCGTCTTTTCAAACTCACTCTCCCTTACTTTAAGGCTATAGATACGCTTGTACGCAGGTACATTTACATTGTACTCATCGATAAGCGCCTGCAGAGCTGGCCTTATATCGGCGATGCCTGTATTTTGAGCATACTCTCTGTCCGGGAAAATCTCAGCTTCAATCACTCCTTCAGACTCACGCACTATGATTTCCTTTATGAGATGATTTACGCTCAGAGCGTTTTCAAGCTCCTCCGGTGACACATTCTCACCGTTTTTGGTGATAATCAGATTTTTTTCTTCTGCCGGTCAGATAAATATATCCATCCTCGTCCACATAGCCTAAGTCACCCGTGTGAAGCCAGCCGTCCGACAGTGTCTCCTCAGTCTCCTTTGGCATCTTATAATAGCCCTGCATCACACTTGTACCGCGGACAAAAAGCTCACCGTCAACTGTTTTTGCCTCACAGTTTGGCATCAGCTTGCCTACAGAGTTTTTGCGGATATCCCAGCTTAGATTGGTGCTTATGACCGGAGAAACACTCCGTCATGCCATAGCCCTGCAATATGGTGATACCAAACTCTGCAAATAAATCAACATAATCAGGATTTAGGTACGCACCGCCACTGCAGATTGTATGAAGCCTCTCTCCAAATATTTTCTTACGGACCGGCTCTGCAGGAAGTCCTGCTGCCCTTACCTCCTCGAGCTTTCTGGCAAATGTCTCAATCATAAGAGGCACCATAAGAATCATGTCGGGAGTAAAAAGCTGTATATTTTTTGCCATGCGCATGATGGAATCATTGATGCAGATTACCGAACCCAGTGAAATTCCTTTCAGAATATCCATGCTCAGACAGTATGCATGGTGTATCGGAAGCACAGACAAAATTACCGTGTGAGGTCCAATTTTCATGTCAAGGCATGTGGCATTTTCAGCCAGGTTGTTCTGCGTCAGCATGACTCCCTTGCTCTTTCCTGTGGTTCCGGACGTAAACATGATAGTGCAAAGCGCATCCTCTGCCACTGCCGGCTCGTAGCTTCCCCTGTTGTCATCTATAAGCCCTTTAAACGAAAGCACCTGTGGACAATGCTCTGTACTGTTCATAGACACATACACATTTATATCATGACAGCTTTTAGCTGCGGCCTCAGCCACATCCGAACGTGCCTCATCAAATATAAGCATCCTCACACTGGCTCTGTCCAAAAGCTCACATATATCCGCTGCCGGAAGCGATGCATCGATTGGAACCGCAACACTTCCGCTTTCTGTGATTGCCAGATATGATACTATCCACTCATATGATGAAGGGCCTATTACAGCGATATGCTGCCCTTTTTTGCCAAGCTTTTCGATGGCATTGGCAAAGCTGTCTGTATCATTCTTAAGCTCACTGTAGGTTCTTGACTCTATCTCATTTTTGGATATCTTCCATCTTATCGCGTCATCCGCGCCGTAAGCTTCATTTGCATATGAAAGAATATCCGGAATTGTGTGAAATAACATATTTCCTCCTATCTTCACCCATTATAGCGTCTTTTAATGTCTCAAGATAATCGACTGCTTCCTGTACTGTGCGGATTTCTGCAGCCTTTGTCTGCTCAATCTCCACATCAAAGGTATCCTCTATCTCCCCGAGCATGCTCATGAAGTCAAATGACGTGAAGCCCAGATCCTCCATAAAACGTGACTCTTCGTGCACATCTGCCGGCTGAACATCAACATAATTACAGATAATTTCCACTAATTCATCAAACATAATAATCTCCTTTTACCTAATACGTTTCCTAATCCACTACACTAATTTAATGATTTCGCCTATTGTAAGCTCAGGGTTTTCTGCTCCCTTGAACATGATTTTGCACAGGTAATAGTACATATACTCAAGCTGCTTTCTTGAGACTGCCTTGACCTGATGCTCGAAGCTGAAATCCAGTCCGTTGTCCTCCGGGCGGTGCATTACCGTTAGATACATAGCCTGTGTAGTCATGCCGTTCGGGTACCACTTAGTCTTGTATTTTTTATATCTCCCCAGGTCGTTTAAGCCCTTTTCCTTTAAGGTCATAGGCTGATATGTAAGCGACATCGGCTCATATGTAAGCCCTGCCTTTGGCTGCGGATAGGTCTTTGAGCGCAGTGCAAAGTACTCTGTCGGGTTGTAGTTTGCATGGCGGAACAGCTCGTTTTGCTTATCCCTGATGGTATACACGGCATCAATAAAGCGTACATCCTTTGAAAAGCACGTCCTAAACGGAAACGAATGAATACGTGTGCCGCCTGACTTCTTCTCCTTAAGTGTCGCACGTCTGGCGATGGCATTGTTTACGGAGACATCATCGAAGCCGTTTTCCTTCTGGAAAAACGTCCTGATTCCCATGAGAAGCAGACAAGCAAGCGAAATATGATATTTCTCGCAAAAATCCATAAGACGCTTTGTCGGCTCAGCCTCCAGATGAAAGATATCAAGCGCTGAGGTGACATCATCCGATGCATTGAATGCACTCCTTAGCTTTTTATCATGCATCAGTTCTCTTGCCGCATCAAGCTTTGCTGTGCCGTCGATTCCGTTGTAGATTGGCTCCGACTGTCTGATAAGCTTCTCAAAGAACTCTCTGTCCCTAAGCTGTGCCTTACTTCCGGCTTCATATGCCAGATCCTTTTTAAGCTGCTCGATATATGAGCACATATCCTTTGGAAAAGGTACTCCCTCATACATGGCATTACAGTATATCTCAATAATATCCTTTAAAAATGCAATAAGTGACTGCGCATCAACCACCATGTGATGACCTAAGAAGTACACTCCATTGAATCCATCCGGCATCTTTATCATCACGATTTTGGTCATAGGAGAGTCCTCAAACTCAAACGGCTCCTGTGTCCAGCCTTGCATCTCATTCTCTGCCTCCTCCATGGTTACATCCGTAAAATCCTTTGAAATCGACAGTTCTCTCTTTAAAATCCTCATCCACATCCGCAATATACTGATAGCACTCTCCATCCTTATCCCTTGTAAAGCGGATACGCATGGCCTCGTTTCTGGCATACGCGTAGTTGATTGAATCCCTTAGCACGTTCCAGTCAAGCTCCGTGCCGATTGTCAGGGCTTGTACCTATATTGAGTACTGCCATATTCGGACAGTACTTTTGCATAGTACAAATGAATATTTTTGTGCAACCGTAATCGGATATACGTTGTGTCCCTTTCTCGTCTTCATCATCTCATAACTCCTTCCAAAAATTTATCAAGTGCGTCCTCGAAAGCTTTCGTATTCTTGTAATAGCTCTCGCAGTGTCCTGCACCCTTTACTATCAGCTTTGTCTTTTGTGACGCGCAGCTTGCATAAAGCTCATCACACATGCTACATGGCACAAATGTATCCTTATCACCATGGATAAACAAAATAGGCAGCTTCGCCTTTTGCACCTCTTTTGCAGCATTTCATTCATCAAGCCCATACCCTGCCATTTTTCTGTTCACAAAATCTGCAATCTGAATCATCGGAAAAGCCGGCAGATGGTACATGCTGTGAAGCACATGTGTAAATACCGCCTTAGGCGAGGTAAATGCACAGTCTGACACAATTCCCTTCACCTGCTCCGGCAGATTAAGTCCACTTGCCATAAGCACAGTGGCACCTCCCATGGAATTTCCCATCAAAACAATCCTTATGCCATTGCCTGCCTTCTTAATCATCCAGTCAATCCACTTAAGCGCATCATAGCGGTCCTTGCAGCCGAAGCCTATGAATTTACCCTCGCTTTGTCCATGTGCCCTCGCATCTACAAGCAGCATGCTATAGCCCTTCTTTAAATAGTAATTGGATATGCTGCTGTAATCAGACATAGCTTCACTTGTGTAGCCGTGAAAGCATATGACGGCTTTATCCGGATTACCTCCATCTATCCCAGGAAAATATGTGGCATGCAGTCTTAATCCATCATCGGACCTAATCCACACATCCTCATGAGCCTGTGCTCTCATCCACTCTCCGCGTGGCTTCATAAAGCTGTAATAGCTCTCCCAGTCAACCCCGGACATCTTCATCGTGCGCTCCTTCTTGGCATTGTAGCGCATCATGGTCCTCCTGTAGAAATAAGCACTGCCGCCTGCCTCTGCTGCAGCAATACCACCTAAAAACACCTGCAATTATTCCCCACTTCATCTTCATCACCTACGCCTTCTTACTGTCTATAATCTGCTTCAGGCGAAGTGCCTTATCAATATTTCCCTCCACCTTGAGCTTGCCTGTTGTAAATGCAAGACTCGGATCAAGCCTTCCTTCTGCCAGCTTAAAAAGAGTCTCAGCGCTGCATATAAAAAATCGCATCCCTGTCAAAATACTCATACGGCTCCACTGCCAGCACACCATCCTTTACCTCGGCATAGAAAATTCCCTCTGCCTCTCCTGTTATATTGAACTGAAAAGCAAGGTGCTCGCTTATATCGCTCACATCAGACTCCATAAACAGTCCCTTTACCTTTGAAAACATATCTGCATAAGTCATATCAATTCTCCTTTTTTTCGACCACCGGTCAACTTGTTACTTCATTACAGTATCACTTTTTCGACCGTCGGTCAATATAAATATTTTCATTTTCAAACTATTCTGTTATTTTTTTTCATAAACTATCCAAACGTATCATATCATTTTTACCAAAACCTATTCCCCCGGTAAAATCTCATGGAAGAATCATATGGATTGTGATAATATATATTAAAATAAACGTAACTAATATAAGAGGATCCACTATGCCACATTCCACAAGACCAAATTCGGAAAAATACGAGAAGATACTTGAAGCGCTAAGAACCCTTTTTAGAAAGAAACAAAAAAAATATCCCAGATATCTGTCAGCGAAATCGCCCAGACAGCCGGGATAGGCAAGGGTAGCATATATTATTATTTTTCATCAAAGGAGGCTATCTTTGATGCACTTATGGCAAAAAGCTACGAAGAGCCGCTTGCCACCGCAAAGGAGCTTGCAAAGCGCACCGATATATCTCCGTTTGTGCGCATGGCGATGGATATTTCAGGCATGCCGCAACTCCTCTGCCGCCTTTTTAAAAATCCAGTCCGATGCCGGAAATGGTGTACAGGAGAATGCATTTTTGCACAACAAATACATCAATTACCTGATTACCGAGCTAAAGCCGGTGACCGGTGAAATCATAAGGCAGGGAGCAGCTGAGGGACTTATCGTGTGCCAACAGCCTGATGCGCTTGCAGAGATTGTGCTTCTCGTGCTCGTCGTGAAGCTTGACAATACACTGATTCCGTCCACAAAAGAAGAGACCGAACAGACTATCTCAGAGCTCATCTCGCTGCTTGAGAAGGGCACTGACAATCCTGAAGGGTCTCTAAATTTCCTGCGTGTCTAAGGACACTATTTATGCTTTTTTCTAAAAAAATATTGGACTATTGCTGCCGGAATGATTCCTCCCGCTAAAATCATTCCTTTTGAAAGCGCCGGTGTTTTACGTACAACGTGAGGTGACCTTTCCTTACTGTATCCTACATATATAGGCTTTTTCCTCTTTGTCTGTGTAGTCTGCCTTTATATATCCGATAGCATTATCCCTATCCGGTACATATACCCTGATTATATTATCACGCATATCACCATTAAAAGCTTTTTATATGCTGCCACTATCTCATAATCTGAGTGATGCGGCAGATACTCAAAAAAAAATACTGTCTATTATCAACACACCATAACAAAAGCCATATTACAAATACCATAATAAGTGCTCTCATGTCTTCTTTTTTTTCGTTTGAATTTTCCATAATTAAACATGCCTCGATTTTAATTGTATATATACGTGTTACACTAACTCCGGCACTCTGTAGCCTGCCTCACTCATTGATTTCTCAAACTCATCCACTGACATTCCAAGCTTCTCAGCTCCCCTGTTCACCGAATAGTCCCCATCCTGAACCGATAAGAATATTTCTGTACGACGTCCGGTCTGAATGCCAGTCTCAATTCCAGTCTCAATGCCAGTCTTAATTCCAGCCTTCATACCTTTCTCTTCTTTGTTCCTCACCATACTCTTTTTGCATACTCTTTTGCATATTTTTTGCATATTCCATTGCGTACTTTCTTACAGCTTCACTCATAGCACCACGTCCTTCCTTTTTCTTTGTAATAAGCCACCGCTTTTTGACAATGTCTCACTTTTTATCAGCTCCGGCCTGCACTGATGAAAATCTCTCATCATCCGACCTATATCATCATTACCTTCATACCTTCCATTTACATAGATAATATGCGAACCATCTCCAAAGGCTTCACCCGTTTCATCAACACGCCTTTGAATGTGATAAAATGGCAGTCCTTTTCTGAACTTATCGTGATCATAAATAAAAATCACGTATGAATCCTTAATCTCCTTAAACTCCTGTCCTTCCTCCAGCATCCTCGCATCCATCATACTGCTGTGATATCTGGCTCTTTTGACATGCGATCCCTCAGCATTAATCTGCACCTCGATATCAATATGTCTGCCATCGACATCTATTGCATGCACATCCAAGGTAATACATCTCCCACCAATCACTGGATTTTTTAATTCATCCTGCCCCCGGACGTCTATAACCTTAATATCACGCTCCATTATTACGCGAAGCAGTAACTCCGTTGTCTCGATATTCTGCCCGAATACAAGACTCATCAGATTGTCATCAAACAGCGTCATTTTTTTCAATCAATCCGTTGATGATTACATCGTTCTGGCCATAATTACTGCCAAAAACCTCTTTTGTCTCTCCCGACATTATTCTCCTCCTGTTTAGTTGTGTAAGCAAGAAGAATAGAATATCGCATGATACAAAATTTCTTGTCAATATAAAGCATCAACAACCCCAGTCAGCTTCATTCACATAATGTTTCTCAATCGACATATCCATTTTCCCTGCTATTGATAGGTAACTTAAAGCATTGAAAATTTCCATGTCTTTGTCGAAAAATACTAAGTGGTTCTACCCTCTTCAAAGTGATACGCACCGATAAAAAATGTGTACACTGTGGTGTCGCTCAACAGAAATATAATGCTTTGGCTTGATTGTAGCATTAAAACCGCAAAAGGGCAATAAAAATATCAGGCAAATTCCTATTATCCTATTATAAAAGAGAGACAGCCGCGAAACCGCAAAAACAGCCGGGCACATCTCTCACATATGTCTGACTGTTCTTATCGCTTACTATTCAGTTTTATTATAGCTATCCGCTAAATTCTCCTGTAGTGGTATGCAAAGTATATATTGCCGGCGATTGCGGTGAGCGTCCACGAAATGACGTATATGAGGTATAAGGACTGCAGTGTCTTAAAATACGCAAACACTGTGAGCAGCCATATAATCCTGAATACGACAGAGCCCATGACAACTATGATGGTTGGCATGACGCTTTTTCCGATGCCCCCCGGCGGCGGCTGTGGCATTGTCCATGAAGGCTGATACACAGTAGACGAATGCCATCACACCGATTCTGATCTGTCCATAGTGTATCACGGCATCATCACTCTCGTAAAGAGCAAAAGGAACGGTCTTTGGAATATAAACAATGCCACTCCAAGCACCAGTCCCATCAGAAACGAGTATGCCAGGGTGATGAAAAATGTCCTAAGCACCCTTTCCTTTTTTTCCTCGCGCCCAGATTCTGCGCTATGAAGCTGGTGCATGCGGTGTAAAATGCCGCCATCATGTCATAGATAAGCGAATCCGCATTGGTGGCGGCTGAATTGCCCTCCACGACCACATGGCTGAAGGAATTGATGGATGTCTGGATACATATATTGGCTATGGCAAAGAGCGAGTACTGTATCGCAGCCGGCACTCCAATCCGAAGCACTGCTGCAGCTGCATCCCTGTCAATCGCTATATCCTTCATGCGCAGGCCGTAGCTACCGTATGTCTTCAGGAGAAACCTGATGATGAGAGTCGCTGAGATGTACTGTGCTATGATGCTTGCGATGGCTACTCCTATCACACCCAGTCTGCATACTATTACAAAGAACAGGTTGAGCACTATATTGATAATACCTGAGATACTCAGGTATATAAGAGGCCTCTTTGTATCTCCCACTGCGCTCAGCACACCGTTGCCGAAATTATAAAGCGCAAGCGCCGGCGAACCGCACAGATATATCATCAGATATGCTGTAGCACCGTCTATAAGCTCAGGCTTTGTATTCATCACTTCAAGCAGTGGCTTTGAAAAAGCCAGGCCTGCCACTAACAGTAAAAGTCCCGCTATAAAGCACAGGATGACCGATGTGTGGACGGTCTTATGCACCCTCTGATAGTCCTCTGCTCCCATGTGCAGTGCCGTGACAGCATTGACACCTCCTCCCATGCCAAGCAGTATGCCTGTTGTGAGTGTGATGATGATCGTCGTGGAACCGACCGAGCCGAGTGCTCTTGCACCTGCAAATTTTCCCACCACTGCCACATCCGTCATATTGAAAAATACCTGAAGCAGGTTTGAGAACATGAGCGGTATGGAGTAAATCAGTATCTTCCTTGCGAGTGGTCCGTTCACCATATCCAGTTCTTTGGTCTGTGTTGCTCTTGACTTCATTTTTTCCTCTTGTAAATCTATAATTATATATTAACACTGCCATGTGAACAGTACTCTAATTATAGATACGTTTCATTCTTTTTTCAAGACTGTTGTTTACGCTTTACAAAAAAGATTATATAATAAAGTCAAAAAAGACTTAAGGGGTAAAAATGTTTCTCTGCTGCTCCACGATATGAGACACTTTCTGAATAATATAGCTGCCTTCATCGAAAACAATGAAAACGACAATGCCTTAGCTCATAAACGATATGCCCGTTGCAACAGAAAGAGGGCATGGGCTTGGTACAAAAAGCATCAGACAGTCTGCTGAGAGACTTGGCGGCAAATGCCAGTACAGTGTATCTGATACTATGTTTATCGTGAGAGTAATAATCTAATCTGATTCATACAAAATAGCCGGTGCTTAACACACCGGCTATTTTAATTCATATACAATAAATAAAATTCAAATCATTATTTAGAAATCTGTGAGGTTTGCAGCTCTCTTCTCAAGGAATGCTCCCATTCCCTCTTTCTTGTCGTTTGTATCATTTACAACACCAAAGAGGTTTGCTTCCATCTCAACAGCGTTCTTGATATCCATATCATATCCGTTGTTGATAGCAGCCTTTGCAACTGAGATTGCGTAGCTTCCCCTTAGAGATGATCTTTTGCAGCCATAGCCTTAGCTGTTGGCATAAGCTCCTTTTTGCTACTACCTTATTAACGAGACCGATGCGGTATGCTTCTGCAGCGTCTACATTGTCGCATGTGAAGATCATTTCCTTAGCACGTCCCATTCCTACTAAACGAGCAAGTCTCTGTGTACCGCCAAAGCCAGGGATGATTCCAAGTCCTGTCTCAGGCTGTCCGAAAATTGCGTTCTCAGAAGCGATTCTGATATCACATGCCATAGAAATCTCGCATCCTCCACCGAGTGCGAATCCATTGACAGCTGCGATTGTTACCTGACGCATATTCATGAGCTTGAAGAATGGCTCTGAAGCCTTGATTCCGAATGCTCTTGCCTGTGGTGCTGTGAAATTAACCATCTCTGAGATGTCTGCTCCTGCTACGAATGACTTGAACTCGTTGCCCTTCTTGTCAGGACCACCTGTAAGGATAAGCACCTTAACATCGTCTCTTGCCGCCATCTCTTTTAATGCTACATTTAACTCATCAAGAGTCTCACTGTTTAATGCATTAAGAGCAGCCGGTCTTGAAATTGCAAGTACTGCAATCTGATCTGCTACGTCAAGTGTTAAATTTTTGAACTCGCTCATTGTATAAATCCTCCTTAAAAAACCTATGTATAACTGACATTTCTGTCGTAATTTAAAAAAAAAATAGTAACACTTTGACAAATTTTTGTCAATGTCTGAATGACCTTTTTCAATAATATTTACCGTTTAATTTAATATACAAAATTTAAGGAGACAGTCTGCTTAATGCAAACTGCCTCCCGCCTTAGAAATAATATAATCCAATTATTTAATTAAATTAAATCAAAACTCAAATTACATAAGTCCATGTGTCCTGTTGTAAGCATTGCAGATCATATTTGAGTTCTTGATAAGGATATGCATAGCGATGAATGGTCCGATTCCACAGATAAGTGTACCAAATATGCACCACATCAAAACAGTGGTTCCATTCTCCTGAATGCCAAGTCCGTATCTGCCTGCATTATTTGCCAGTCTGTTGCCCAGCTTATAGTACCAGTACCATGCATAAATACCGCATGTAATCATTGAAAGCAGGATAAATGCTACGAGACCTGATGTATTCTCGCCATCTCCATCACATGCTACATTGACATCATGAGCCATCTTGTAGATGAAATAATATCCATAAATACCACATGTAATAATAGACAGAATGATGTATGAGGCAAGACCTCTGTCATCCTTTAACTTCTCTCCCCTGTATGGTGGAGGAGTCTGACCACCATTGTTCTGGTAGCCTGTATTGTACTGTCCGGCTCCGTTGTTCTGGTAGCCTGCGTTGTACTGTCCGGCTCCGTTATTCTGGTAGCCTGCGTTGTACTGTCCGGCTCCGTTGTTCTGGTAGCCTCCATTGTACTGTCCACCTGCATTCTGCTGGTTTGCACTATTTCCTGTGAAGGACTGCTTTACCTCATCAAATGCACTTCCAAGCTCCTGCTCTGCTGCATTGAAGGCCTCTCCTGCTTTGTTGACAAAATCCTGTGCCTTGGAAACAGGTGCTCCACAGTATGGACAGAATTTTGTTGAATCAGGAATTTCTTTTCCACATTTCTCGCAAAACATCTTCTTTCTCCTTTTTTATTTGCTATTTATTATACGGATGATACGAAACAGGATGTTGTTTTGCGGCTCAAAAACCACTACATCATCGCCTCCGACCATATCAATCTGCATATATAAACTATAGCAAACATAATGATGATTGTAAATATAATTATTTTATAAATTTTAATATTTATTTTAGATTTACACAAAAGCACTATTACCGCAATAGGCACAAGCCAAAAAAGCGGATGGTATGCAAATGCCTTTGCTATATCAAGCTGTAAAAATGCCATCCATGCCCTCGACATGCCACAGCCTGCACATGATATTCCGGTGATGAACTTAATGGGGCATGTGATGCCTATCGACTCCATAGCTGTGTAAAGTACCACTACGGCTGTGACAGCACATATGAGCTCTTTTCTTTCATTTTTTCTTTTATTGTCCATACAAATGTTATCTCAAAAAAGTATGCACTGTAAGGTGGCAGCTCAAGGCCACCGTTTAAAGTAACCTGCTCACCTGTAATCAGGTCTGTTGCATCACCCTTTCCCATATCAAAGCCTGCGAAAAATGGCTGGTCTGCAGCATTGATGCACACTAATACCCTTTCACCATCACATTCACGACCGAAAACGCACTGGCCGTTTGTGAGCACAACCGAATAGAAATTACCGTAGCAGGAGTGCCTTTGACTGCTTCTTTGCCTCTGTAAGCTTTGAAATCCACTCAGTCAGTTCATTCCACTGTGGCGCTTCAAAGCATGCCCTAAGCGCCGGATCACCGTCTTCTTCTTTTTTTGCCTTCTCTCCCCACTCACTGCCATAGTACACACAAGGGATGCCCGGCATACCAAATGCAAGTGCATAGATGAGAGGCAGGTGCTTTTCATTGGTCAGTATGCTTGCCACTCTTGTCACATCATGATTGTCCACAAATGACAGCAGGTGCTTACCCTTGTAGAGAGTCCACTGCTCCGGTCCGAACTGTCTGAGAAGCGAATGATTTATCTCAAACATATTCATGGAATTAAAGCTCGAGTACAGACCCTTATAGCACTCATAGTTCGTTACCGAGTGAAGCATCGCATCATTCATAATCTGGTTGTAGTCACCATGCAGTGTCTCTCCCACCAGGAAGAAATCCGGCTTTAGTGAGTCGCAAAACTCCCTTAGTCTTCTGGAGAGGAAATCATGGTCGAGGCAGTATGCCACATCAAGTCTCAGCCCGTCTATATCAAACTCGTCTACCCAGCCCTTTATCGCTGAAAAGATATGCTGGATTACATCCTCATTTCTCAGATTAAGCTTGACCAGATCATAATTGCCTTCCCAGCCCTCGTACCACAATCCATCATTATAGTTTGAGTTGCCGTCAAAGGCTATACGGCCAAACCAGTTTACATATGGTGAGCTTTCTCTGTTTTTCAGCACATCCTGGAACGCCCAAAAACCTCTTCCCACATGATTGAACACACCGTCCAGCACCACCCTTATGCCGTCCTTGTGCAGATTATCACAGACCTGTGCGAAGTCCTCGTTTGTGCCAAGCCTTGTGTCTATTTTTGTATAATCCCGTGTATTATATCCGTGTGTATCAGATTCAAACACCGGTGAAAAATAGATTGCATCTGCCCCAAGCTTTTTGATATGAGGTATCCAGTCATTTACTTTTTAAAATTCTGTGCTCCAAAACACCATCATTCTCAAATGGTGCCCCACAGAAGCCTAACGGATAAATCTGATAAAATACGCTTTCATATGCCCACATTATTTTGTCCTCCTTGATAGTTGTGTAGTGGTTTTGTACCTGTTATCTATTATACACAATTATGTACTTATATGCTATATTTTTTTGTTACTTTTTACCTACATTAAGTATTTTGTTACCTTGTATAATTAAATTTCTAATAGAAATTCCTGTAGACAACACATGCAATAACCACATGGATAAAGAAAATAAGCGGCATCCCCTTTACAAAATACCAATGCTTTGTCTTGTGCCTGAAGGCATACATCCCAGCCCAGTGTACCGGCGCTTCCGCCCAGCAGGCTGAGCCCAAATAATGTTTTCTCCGGGATGCGCCATGCGTGTGCCTTGGCCTTACACTTGTCAATTCCCATCGCAGCAAAGCCTGCTATATTCATAAGAAGCAGATAAATCAGAAAAATTTTCATATAAATAATGCTCCATTCTATTACTCCGCATATAAATTTATAAATATATAAACATATCTGCATATATTAATAAGTCCACAAAAAACAATAGCCCGGCCTTTAAAGGCCGGGCCATAAATTAATTATTAATTCTTAGCTTTTTAGAACCCTTAGCTGGTGCAGCCGCCTGCTGCTTTTTGATGGCGCTCTTGCCCAGATAAAGCTTCATGACATACCACAGTTCTGTAGCGATGCAGATAGAAGAATATGTTCCGCAAAGCACACCTACCATGAGTGGTAATGAGAACTCTCTGATTGATGTATGACCAAAGATAAAGAGTAACAATACCATAACAAATGTAGTAAGCGAAGTATTGATGCTTCGTGAAAGTGTCTGTGTAAGGGACTCGTTTGCTATATCAGCAAGCTGATCTGCTGAGTACTTCTTGATACCGTGAAGGTTCTCACGGATACGGTCAAAGATAACGATCGTATCGTTGACTGAGTAACCTACGATTGTAAGTATACATGCGATAAACGTACTGCCGACTGAGATTCTGATAAGTGCATATGCTGTGACAACAACAAGCACATCATGTACCAGCGCAAGGATAGCACTTGAAGCAAATCTGATGTCCTTGAATCTGAACCAGATATATAACAGCATGAAAATACATGAAATAATAACTGCCTTTACAGCGTTTGTTCTCATCTCACCACTGATGGTTGAGCTGATACTCTGAGTCTCTATAGTTGATGCATCAACATTGAAATCCTTCTCAAGAAGAGCTGCGAGATCCTGTCTCTCATCGAGTGAAAGTGTATGTGTCTTTAATGTGACATTATGGCTGCCCTGGACTGTAGTAACCTGCACTGCACTATTGCCAAGGAGTTTTGATACTGAAGGCACGATGTCCTTCTCAACCTCTGCGGCTGTATAATCCTTGCCAAAGTCTGCTGTGGTTGATGTACCACCTACGAACTCAAGGCTGTAGTTTAATGCATTGCCGCTTGTAGCACCGAAATAAATCATACCGCCGATACCTGCAAGTATAACTACACCTGAGATAACAAAGTATTTAACTCTGTTCTGTACAAATCTGATAACCTTTCTCTTCTTTGCCTTGCCGTAGAACTTCTCAGCTCTGACACCGACACCGTAAAATGCTCTTGTAAGGTATTTTGCAATAAAAAAAGAGCTGTAAACAGTGACAGAATAATTGAAATCATAAGTGTGTATGCAAAGCCCTTTACTGTACCTGAACCGAGCACCATAAGCACAAGTGCTGCGATAAAGGTTGTAATCTGTCCATCGAGGATGGCTGAAAGAGCCTTCTTGTAGCCCTCATTTACTGCAGCAAGCACTGATTTGCCACCTGCGATTTCCTCACGGATACGGGCAAATACGATAGCGTTTGCATCTACTGCCATACCGATACCAAGGATGATACCCGCAATACCCGGCAGTGTAAGTGTAATCTCAAACCAGTAAATAAACAGTACTGTAAGCATTGAGTAGAGTGCAAAAAGTCCGATAGATGCAACCACACCGAGTATACCATAGAGCACAATCATGAATATCATGATTAAGATAATTCCGATAATTGCAGCCTTTACTGCATTTGTGAGCGCTGATCCACCGAGCTGTGCGCCAACAACATTTGACTCTAACTCCTCGAGCTGGAGGTTGATGGCTCCGACACGGATAAATGTTGCAAGGCTTGTTGCCTCGTCGAAATCCTTCATTCCGTTGATTACACAGTTACCATCTGAGATAACGGCACTTACTGTAGGAACGCTGATGAAATGATCATCATAGTATATACCGATTGACTGTCCTGCATCCTTTGCCTTCTTTGTGGCATCTGCCCATGTGTCAATAGCCTCATCCTTGAGCTTTAATGAAACAACAGGCTCCTTGGTTGATGTAGATGATGACTGGTCATACTGGGCGCTTGCATCCTTTACATCGTTACCATCGAGGATGACTGAACCATTTGCCTTTAAGGTGTCAATATCATAGTTGAGCTTGTAGCCGCCCCTCAACCGATGTGTCCTGTGTATAGTTGGCATTTCCGTCACTGTCATACTGGGCGATGAAGTACAGTGATCCCGGACTTCCAAGATCCTCGAGTACCTTGTTAGGGTCGTCAACACCCGGAATCTCTACAGTGATACGGTCATCCCCGCTCTTGTATACAGAGTACTCTGTTTGTAGCTCTCTGCACGCTCCTCGAGCTTTGCGATAGTATCATTTACGTCCTTGTCTGAAGGATTCTTGTCCTTGATATGGTAGGTGATTGAAACACCACCTGAGAGGTCGAGACCAAGCTTGATATTCTGATAATCCTTATCCTTGGTGCTCTCACCATTAGCAGTTGCCTCCTGCTTTTGCTTTGTGTCGGTGATTACTGCAGTGGAATACCAGCCCAGCAAGCCGATACAAATGACTGCCACAAGGATAATCACCCAACTCTTTCTTTTTTTTTCATTTTCTTATACCTTCCTGTCATTTTGCTACCATCCATATATAGGTATACAGATGGCAAATATATTCGCACACGGGTCACAAATACCGCTATCCGTTTCCCGTGACAAATTCAAATTATTGTGCATCATCTGCCATATCAGCCTCTGCTGCCTTAATCATGATAGTGCACTCTATACGCTTCTTCTGCAGCTCGCAGCCTAAATCATAGGCATCAGTGATTGTGCAGTGGAAGTTGTATGAGTTGGCGGCACAGCCACCGCTGCAATAGAATCTGGCAAAACAGTTGCGACATTTTTCCTTGGCATAAACATTACAGCACTTAAACTCATCCTGGATGTCAGTGGCCTTGATGCCATCCCAGACATTACCCATAAGGAAGTCCTCATTGCCCACAAACTGGTGGCATGGATATAAATCTCCCCATGGAGTCACTGCCAGGTACTCAGTTCCTGAGCCACAACCGGAAAGACGCTTATATACACAAGGTCCTCCCTCTAAATCTATCATAAAATGGAAGAAATTGAAGCCGTTTCCTGTTCCTTGTGTCTCTTTACCATCTCTGCTGCAAGTCTGTCGTACTCATCAAAGAGCACAGGTAAATCAGATTCCTTAAGTGCATACTCATCTGTAGGCTGTGCCACCACAGGCTCAACCGAAATCTGTTTGAAGCCTAAATCAGCCAGATGAAGCACATCCTTTGAAAAAATCAGTATTGAAATGTGTGTATGTACCTCTCACATAGTACTTGTCCTGATGTCTGCTCTCTGCAAACTTCTGGAATTTCGGAACAATAAGGTCATAGCTGCCGGCACCCTTTCTGAAAGGCCTCATGCGGTCATGAACCTCCTTGCGTCCGTCTATACTAAGAACTACATTATCCATCTCTTTGTTGGCGAACTCCATAATCTCGTCATTTAAGAGCACACCGTTTGTGGTGAGTGTGAACCTGAAATGCTTGTCATGAAGCTTCTCCTGCTCTCTTCCATATGCCACAAGCTGCTTCACCACATCCCAGTTCATGAGAGGCTCTCCTCCAAAAGAAGTCTACCTCTAAGTTTCTTCTGCTGCCTGAATTGGCAATCAGGAAATCAAGTGCCTGTTTTCCTGTCTCGTAGCTCATGAGAGCTCGTCTGCCGTGATACTCGCCCTCCTCTGCAAAACAATATCTGCAGGCAAGGTTGCAGTCATGCGCGATATGCAGGCAGAGTGCCTTGACAACCGTCTGGCGCTTCTTGAAATCTATGATACGCTCTTTGTATGTATCTTCCGTGAAGAGCTCTTCATTATCCTTAAGCTCATTTACTTCCTGTATTGCTTCTTCTATCTCCGTCTGTGGATACCTGTCCACAAGCTTTTCAATAATCTCCTTAGCTGAGTTGTCCTCAAACAGCTCAATAACGTCATATGTGACATCATCCACCACATGGATTGCGCCACTGTTGACATCTAAGACAATATTATAGCCGTTGTTCTTGTACTGATGAACCACTACAATATTCCTCTCTTTCTATACACATTTTAAAATTACACTGCGAAAAAAGAGTGTGCACCTATCAGCGCACACTCTTTAAATCCGCTTCACCTATGACTATTTGTACTGCTCACAAGTCTGGTTTCCAACTGTACAAGATGTCTTGCAAGCTGACTGGCATGATGTCTGGCACTCGCCACATCCGCCCTTTTTAACAGTGTTCTGTAATTTTCTTGTATTTAATGTCTTTACGTGTTTCATTTTTATCTCCTTTTCATTTAACGATGTCTCATTGACACATCATATTTGCTTTCAACATTATATCACAGCATTATCAATATGAAAAGTCCTTTTTAGCGAAAAACAAGCGCTGAAAACATTACCAGAAGAAGTATTATCAAAAGCTCGAATATATTTTTTGATTCACCTATATCTATGACCACTGTTGCTATCACATACGTTATCCAGTATGCTACGACCGTCACCCTGATAAAACGTCTGAGGTGAAAGCAGCATTTGAGCAAAAATCCGCACACAAGCCCCACCACTATATTGACAGCCATGGCAAGTGCAAACTTTATCCACTCCGCCATGTCGACAAAGCACTGTACTATAGAAAGTATGATAAGGCACAAAAGCGCCGTAAGATGCATGATACATATTGTTATCACAGGACCTTTGATATTTCTCCACATAAAAACGCCCTCCACACATCATATATATGTGCAAAGGGCGGTAATTATTCATGTATGAAATTCATTCGTGATTACAGCTCACAGTTATTAACTGTTCTAGGGAATGGGATAACGTCACGGATATTGCCCATGCCGGTAAGATACATTACGCATCTCTCAAAGCCCAATCCAAAGCCTGCGTGTCTTGCAGAACCGTATTTTCTTAAGTCAAGGTAGAACTTGTAGTCATCCTCTGAAAGTCCAAGCTCATTTATTCTGGCAAGAAGCTTGTCGTAGTCATCCTCTCTCTGGCTTCCACCGATGATTTCTCCGATTCCCGGCACGAGACAGTCAACTGCTGCAACGGTCTTTCCGTCGTCATTCAGCTTCATGTGTAGAAGGCCTTTATCTCCTTCGGATAATCTGTGACCAATACAGGGCGCTTATAAATCTGCTCTGTGAGGTATCTCTCATGCTCAGTCTGCAAATCACAGCCCCATGATACCTTGTAATCAAACTTGTCATTGTGTTTTGAAAGGATATCTATAGCCTCTGTGTATGTCACACGGGCAAAATCATTTTCAACAACATTTCTTAATCTGTCAAGGAGTCCCTTGTCCACGAAATTGTTGAAAAAATGCCATCTCCTCAGGTGCATTTTCAAGCACATAGTTGATAACATACTTGAGCATGCTCTCTGCAAGCATCATATCATCCTCAAGGTCTGCAAAAGCAATCTCAGGCTCAATCATCCAGAACTCTGCCGCATGACGTGTGGTGTTTGAATTCTCCGCACGGAATGTCGGTCCGAACGTATAGATGTTCTTAAACGCCATCGCATATGTCTCGCCGTTTAACTGTCCTGAAACAGTAAGGTTGGTAGGCTTATTAAAAAGAAATCCTTTGAGAAATCCACCTTTCCTTCCTCTGTCATAGGGAGATTATTCAAATCAAGTGTGGTCACCTGAAACATCTCTCCTGCACCCTCACAGTCACTTCCTGTGATAAGCGGTGTGTGCACGTACACAAAATCCCCTCTCCTGGAAGAATTTGTGAATAGCATATGCGCAGAGTGAGCGCACTCTGAAAACTGCCTCAAAAGTATTGGTACGAGGTCTTAAGTGTGAGATTGTACGAAGATACTCAAATGTATGTCTCTTCTTCTGCAGAGGATAATCCGGTGTGGATGCCCCCTCAACAGTCACCTCTGCGGCTTGAATCTCAAATGGCTGCTTTGCATCCGGAGTGAGCACAAGTGTACCCCTTACGATAATTGCAGCTCCGACATTGATCTTGCCAACCTCATCATAGTTGTCTAAGCCATTTCCGTATACAACCTGGATTGGCTCAAAAAATGTACCGTCGTTTACCACGATAAATCCAAAGTTCTTTGAAGATTACGGTTGCTTCTGACCCATCCTCCGATAGTCACCTCTTTGTCAGCGAATTTGTCCTTGTTGCGGAAAATCTCGCGTATGTTTGTAAGTTCCATTATCTAATCCTCCATTTAAGCTGCCTGCGCATCACCACAGACAGCATATTTATCGTTATTATTCGGCATCCGCGCTGCCACTTGAAGTATCCGGCGCTGCACTGCCATCCTCAAATGTCACATTTGCTTTCTCTGTGACTGTATCAATAGCCTTGTTTACAAGGTACTGGTTCTTAAGGTATGTCTTTCCCTCATCCTTGTGTCCGCTTCCAAAATACTTGTATACCTCAGAAGCCTTGCTGAACTGACCATTGCTGGCTGATACGATGTAATCCACATAGCTGTTGAAAGCATCATCATCCATCTTGATATTTTCCTTCTCAGCGATAAGCCCAAAGATGAACTCTGTCTTTATCTGGTCTGTCAGATTTTCCTTCCACTTCTCTGTGGCCTGATCCACTGTCATGTTGTAGTTGGACTTTAAATATTTCTTAAGTGTCTGTCCATCCTTGACATTTTCCTTGGTAAATGAAGCAATATACTCATTGAGTCTGGCCTGTAGATACTCATCAGGAATCTCAACTGTGCTGTTGTCAATCATGTAGCTCTTTATCTTGTCCACCTCAGCGCTGTAGAGCTGCTGCTTCAAATCTTTCTCAATCTGTGTGGTAAGCTGGGCATTTGTTGTCACTCCGGCCTTTCCAAACACTGTGTTGACCTGCTCGTCTGTCATATCAGCAAGTGCAACAGGATCTGCTGAGTAAATACCCTTTACTGTATACTCAAATGTAACTGTCTGTCCGTTTAGGTCATCGTTGCCATAATCCTCAGGGAAAGTCACGTCACCCTTAACCTTGTCACCCACCTTGGCTCCGATTATAGGCTTTGTAAATCCATCAATAAAGGATGAACCGCCGACCTGGCTGTTGTTTGTCACATCAAGCATCACATCTGTAGCTGAGCCACCATCAAATGCTTTGCCATCCTTATATCCTGTGTAATCAACCTTGACATAATCGCCATCTGCAACTGTATCACGATCTGTAACCTGCTTGTACGCATCTGCACCATATGACTGAAGCACATTGGTCAGATATTTCTGCTTTGCTGTATCGTTTATCTCATAATCGTTTGAGACTGTAATTGCAATACCTGAATAGTCTGCAAGCTTTGTAACCTGCTTTTGCGTAGTCTATGTCAAACTGTCCGCTTCGCATCGTCTCGCTGCCGGCCTCAGTGCCTGCCTCTGTTGCGCTCTTTGAGCCACCCCTTTTTTGCTCTTGCCGCTTATTACAGCAACAAGCGCAATAATTACCACGATAAGTGCAATCACAATCACTGCTATGACTGCCTTCTTACCTGTATTCTTCTTCTCACTCATTGGAATCCTCCTGAAATCTGTAAGTCATGTTATTTATATGTACAATGCCCTGCCACGGCAAAAAAAAACGCATCCGCAAAAACACTATACCTGTCTACAATATCACATATCAGGTTAAATTACAACGAGTGAAAATTTCTTTATCTTTGCAAACACCGGAGGAGTATGCATCCTAAGCCCTACTGTCACCCCCTGGCATTCTTTTGCAGCCTTACCGGCTTAAGCAGATGTGTCACAAACCTGATATCATCCGGGAAAACATCGCTTGTATATGTATGAACGCCGCTTTCATCCTCCACATCCATAAACAGCTCGACATCGACACCTGTTGTATTGGTTCCTCTATAGTCAACCGCTGCTATATACTCACCGGTATATTCAATATCCACCGTCTGGCTTATCGAATAGTCAAAATTGGCATCTGAAGAGATAAACACTCCATCCTTACCCAGTGTATACTGTCCTTTTTTCGAGGCTTGTCTCAATCTGCCAATTATTAAATCCATCCTTAAATTCAGGATTTGAGATTAGATTTCCATGAATCATAAGAAGCTTCATGAAATCCTCCACCTCCGGTGTTTCTTCATACCTCATAAAGTGATTCAATATACTTATCAAGCTCTTTTAATCGGCGGATTTTTCGGATCAAAGTCCCGATTGCATCCCAGCCCGGCAAAGCCCTGCCATGCTCGTCAAACATGCCCATATTCTCAAACCAGGTTCCCATGCCTTTACCAGGCACACCGACAGGCTCCCAGTAGTATACACCTGTCTTTCCGGTATCCTTTGACACCTCTGCTGCTATCTGCATGATTATTTCAAGAGACTTCTTCTGCTCTGCACTGCCTGCATCAAGGCCTGCAGTCTCCATGAGTTCCTTCGAGATATGATCTCCCTTGCAATGCCTCCACGGATGAGCTGTCTCCACAATATAAACCGGCAGATTATATAATTTTATGAGCCTGCTCATAGTATCCTTCAAATCCATGAAGGTACCATGCCAGAACGAATAAAAAGGAAAGGCCAATCGCGTCAATCGGCAGCATGCCCGCATTAAACATAGAATCAAACCAAGGCATAATACAGTTATATCTGCCTCCCTGATCCAGATGAATCATGACCTTTGTCTCCGGTAGCAGCTCCCCTGACAGCTCTGATTCCCTCATTTACAAGCGCAGCAAGCTGCCTGTACTGTGGCACTGCACCATCCGGAAACAGCATACCACTCCTTATTTCATTGCCAATCTGAACCATATCCGGCGCACAATCCATGATCTTTAATCTGTATAGCACATCATATGTGTACTTGTGCACTGCCTCCTTCAGCTCATCAAAGCTTAAATTCTTCCACACATCAGGCTTATTCTGCTGTCCCGGATCTGCCCAGTAATCCGAATAATGAAAATCAAGCAGAAAATGCATTTTGTATTTTTTAATGACATGAGCCATCTCGAGAACATATGTAAGACTGCAATACCCCCTTAGACTCCGGCACCTTATCAGGCTCATTCCATATGCGCAGACGGACTGAATTTACATTATTCAGCTTTAAAAAATCAAATACCCTGCACACATGACCTTCCCTATCCATTATTTGTATATTATTGTCAACCATCATAGGAACGGATGAAATATCCACTCCCTTTAAGAAATTGCTATCCTTTTTCTGCTTGCGCTGCTGCTTAAGCTGATACATCTTGGTGTCAGCACTTACGAGATAATCGTCAAAGCTCTTACCACTGCCCGGCTTCGTATATATGATGCCGTGACTGATAAACAGGCTGTGCTGCTCCATGATATCATACACGCGCTTTATATACTTCTCAGCAGTGTCATGTCTGTCCCCGGGGATAAACACGATAAATTCATCTCCACCGAATCTATATACCATACTTCCCTCAGGCTTTTTGCTCATCAAGCACCCTCGCCACAGTCTTTAAAAGCTCGTCACCGTACTGGTGTCCGTATGTATCATTTATGTCCTTGAAATCATCCACATCGAGAAATACTATGGTGCAGCCGACATTTTGAGCTTCAAGCTCAGCAAACATAGGAATGACCATCTCATTGCATGCCACACGATTGTACAGGCCTGTGAGCGCATCATGGTTGTAGAGATTCTTAAGCTCATTATTTGTATTCTCAAGTACCTTTTGCTTAAAAAGATTCTCAAGCCTCTTGAGCAGGGCAGACTGTATATCAAACTGCTCAGGATGGTCGTACAAAAACTCAGGATTCCTGAGTATTACATAGCCCACTATCTCGTCCCTGAAATGCAGCGAGCAATACATATAGCAGGTGTTTTTATCTACACTCTGCATGTACTGCATAAGGTCATTTACACTCTTAAACTCAAGCTTTCCATTGTCCTTGTCATCCGCATAGAGTACAACCTCGTCGTCAATATCATAGCCATGCTTCCTAAAGTGTGCATTGTTCCTTGCAGCTGCCAGATCAGAAACACCGACCACATACACTCCGTCACACTTCATGCTCTGTATATAGTCAGAGTATCTCTCAAACAAATCATAGTATTCATTGCACTCCTCGAGCTCTTTCTGGAGGATCATTACTGCATCCTCCTCCTGCTCTTTTGCAACGGAGCCTTTGATAATATTCTTTATGTAATTACGATAATCCACTCTGCCGGTATTAGGGCATCCGCAGCTCTCAGCCGGGATAAACTCAGAATCAAGGTATTTATCAGAAGCATCGCCCGTGCCATTCCAAAGCGCCTTAAATATCTCAAGAGCATTTCTGCCTATATTGCCCCTGTTGTTATCCACTGTTGTAATCTGTGGGTTAAAATACGCAGCCTTATCCAGATTGTCAAAGCCTGTGACCTTAAAATCCTGTGGTACCTTGTATCCAAGAACCTCTGCTGTCGCACACAGTCCTGCTGCTATATTGTCATTTGCACATAAAAAAGACATCCGGTAACGGCTTTTTTGCTCTCGTGCCAATCACTCATATACCTGACGCCTGTCTGATAATCAAAATCACCAAACATGTACATATCAGCTGTAAGTGGTATGCCATAATCACTTAAAGCCTTCTTGAAGGCCTCAAAACGCATTCTGTTCTCATAATGATACGGCGGACCACCTGCAAACACAAAGCTTTTGCAGCCATGCTCATAGTACATATGATCCATCATCTTGCGAAACAGCCTCTTATTGTCGTTGCCTACATAGTAAAAACCCATCAACCTTATACCCGATACTCACTACCGGCACATTTACCGACTGAAGCTTTCTGACCATATAATGTATCTCATCCTGGTTGATCGTATTGGTGCAGTCAAATACCACTCCGTCGAAGCTGTTTAAATCAGGCAAATCGTTCAGCGCATACTCGCCTTTGTTAAACTTTGGATCTTGACTCCAGGTTCCGTTGGTATTGTAAAAAATACAGGCACACATCCAGTCCCAGCTCTTTAGAGCCTTCCATGATCCCCTCAACCCACGAATATGTTACATATCTTCTCCAGCCATCAGCCAAAAGAGCAATTTTCTTCATTAATAAATACCCCTTTGCGTCTTCTAAAGACCTTTTCCAAAATATAGTTCTATTATACTACGGTTTTACCTATTCTTGCAATAAAGATTGATTTTTTTTAGCATATTTGATAGAATTAATTTAAATAAGCAAATTTTTAGGAGGGATACGTTTTGAATCCAGCATTAATCGTACTTATTGTTATCGCAGTAGTGCTTGTGGTAGCATTTATAGTATTAACAATCCTCGGTAAAAAAGCACAAAAAAAAGAAAGGAAGAGCAGGACGAACAGATAGCTGCTGCATCACAGACAGTCAATATGCTAATCATTGACAAAAAGCGTATGAAGCTAAAGGATGCCGGTCTCCCACAGCAGATTATTGAGCAGACACCAAAGCTTATGCGCCGCTCAAAGCTTCCTGTAGTCAAGGCCAAGGTCGGACCAAGAGTCATGTCTCTTATCGCAGACGAGCAGATCTTTGATGAGATTCCTTTAAAGAAAGAGGTCAAAGGCTTCTGTCAGCGGTATCTACATCACAGCTGTCCGCGGTATCAGAGGACCTCTTGAGAAGCCTAAGAAGAAAAAAGGCTTCCGTGCAAGAATGGCAGAAAACTACAGCAAGGCCAACGAACAGCTCAAGGCTGAGGAGGCTGCAAAGGCTGAAAGAAAAGCTGCTAAAGAGGCAGCCAAAAAGGCTAAGCAGAAATAATATCATGATTTAATTTTCATGTACATAAACAGAGCATGTGGGATGGCTTTCATCCTCACATGCTCTGTTTTTTATATGCTTTATCCATATATGCTTTATATATTTTTTACCCCATAGGCTTGGCAGACTTTTATGCAATTTTGACTGCTGCGCCTTTTTTTCTTCACAGCTATATTGATATGACAGTCGCCTACAAATTCATAGTTGACATCAAGTGCATACTTTACCTCTGCCCTTATCTCGTCCTCAGTCTCCTTTACCTCTATGCTTGTGGCATCAATACCTATCTGGATACTTCCAAACGGTGTATAATAATATGTCAGGTTTTTCTTTCCCTTCTCAAATATCATATGTACACTCATAGGTCCCTTGCGGGGTGAACTCAAGATAATTGTCATTGAATTTAAGCATATTTTTGAGTGTCTGGGTCTCACCCTCCATTATCTCCTCAAAAAGCACATAGTGCTTGTTATTTCTTATATAATACTCTCCCGGGGCAATCACCTCTACCGCATCCGACTGCTGGTCCGGGGCGAGCTGTAAGCCCTTTAATGATACTACTACATCCTTTGTCATTTCTTTCTCCTTATCCTCTTGCATATCTAAATTAATTCACGCTTAAATAATTTCTCATCACATATTTTCTTTTAATATATTTTTTCAGCATAAATATACTAACTGTTTTATCTGAAAATATCAAGGATTTTTAGTTTTATTTCATATTTTCCACTGTCAAATATGCTCTCATACTCGTCCGGAGTGAGTACCTCCTTAAGATTTTCCTTTGCTTCGTCCTCCACCACCTCGTACACACTGCCCCTAAAGCACATGTTTGGATACAGCACACACCACCAGTTATGACCGGCTCCATCGCCCAGTGTTATTTCAAAGCGCCTCGTAATTTCCCTCAGGAAATGTATAGTCCCCATACGTCTTTTCCGGGAAATCGGTGTGTGTAAGCTCTGCCGATGCGCCATATGTAAAAACCGTTTGCTGCAAGCGTCTCCTTTGATACCGCTATTATTTCGTCCATATGGTCATTTACGGTGGCTCTGGTTTCTTCGATATTTTCGCACTCCAGCAGATATGGCTCTATGTAAGCCCCTACTGCATCGCGCACCTGCTTTTTCACATTCTGGTCTGCTTCGCTGTCGCTGTTTGCCAGCACGTGGAAACGCAGGATTTTGTCGGCGATGGATTTTTTGCATGTCGGCTGTACACGCTATACTATTGGTGTTTGCGGCAGGTGTATGATTTTTTACAGCTATCGCTGCCGTAAGGGATATTATTGCTATGGTTGTTATTATTATTTTCTTTCTCATGTAAACAAGTATTGCCTTATTTGACGAACTTATTCATCCTTTTTGAAAATTTTACCGGGTTTCATGAATTTCATTCGTATAGTCATCCAGCAAGGTGCCAAGTGTAATTATCGGTTCACCATCCTCATGATTCTCCTTATTTATTTTCTGCTCATAATAATCACCCATGTTATCAAAGATATCATTTATATCATCTGCTATGCACACATATGTGTTTCTCGGAAATTTTTTTGATGTCTTGCAGTATTCCATGAAGTCTTGAATAAGCTGCTTTATCATTTCTAAGCGTTTTTTCCTATTAATATCACATTCAAATGATTGGTATCGGCTTTTGTGACAGCCGATCCTCGAAGCTGTCCACTGCTGTTTTGATATCATATGCATATTCCGGTTCGTATGATTTGTCCATGTTATAGTAGAACTCTATATATCCGCTATTTTCATTTGTCGAAACATCTCTGTGGCTAACATATGCTTTGTTATCAGTTACTTCTTTATCGGTTATTTCGTCAGTATCTACAGCTACAACATCCACCGCCGCAAGTGTCGGAAAAACAGCGCTCCTCAAGTTCCACTGCACTGCAGCCGGTGAGCATAAGACCTATCGTCAGCACTACTATGACCGGTATCGCTATGCACATTAAAAATCCAAGATATTTTTTCACGATTTCATCTCCACTTTCAAGAATATATGCTAAGGTCACTGTGACTGCTATGACAAAAATGATGCACCAGCTTCTCATAGTGCTCTTTTTTCCTTGTCATGACTTTTCTGTCTGTCAGAGCCAAATTGCTTATTGCTACAGGAATGCCGGTTTTTATTAAATGTAAATATAATTTCTCTCGTATTTTCAGCAAAATTCTCACATCTTAAAACCGCATAATAAAGGCTCATAATGAGCACTGAAAACAGCGTGAAAAAACCACACCGACAGCATCAGTGCATCTGCCCTCTTAAAGAAGCTTCCCTTTATCTGCACATCACTCATCAGTACGACAGCCGGAAACTCGATTTCTGACAATGAATATTTTCCGAAGCTCCCAAGCAATACTGCATACAATAAAAAAAAGAATGCCTGCATATGTGAGTATTGCTTTACTCACACTCCATCGTATCTGTGAGGCAGTGCGCTCCCCTTACAAACAGTATATTGAACACGGAAATGGATGCTGCAAACACATAGTATGCGCCCGCAAAATATATCCGCTATGCCAAAGTCCACACCGACTCTGTCCTTAATCATCAGATAGTCTAATCTCACATCCGATAGCGCAAACAAAAGCATAGCAGCAAGCGGTATCAGCACAAAAGAAAAAATACTACCTCGTATACCCCTGGCACGGCACTCCACTCCGCCACTTAGCGCATAAGCGCACACTGCCATTATCACAAGAAGTACAACTGTAAATGACTCATCCGGTATAAGGCTGTCACGTATCAGCTTTACAAATATCCATGCAAGAAATGCGGCCTGTGACAGTTCGTATATCACAATAATTAAATCATAAATTAACATTTTTTGCATGTGTTGTTTTACCAAAGCTTCTGTCATATATACTTTTTCTTCTGTTCTCGTACCTCGCTTACTATCCACATAAATAGCCATGCCATGAAAACACCAAGTGCGATTGAGATAAAACCATACTTTCCCAGTTTCGCCAGATTGTTTGGAAGCACCAGTGTGCCGACTCCAAGCAGATTAAAGACGTATAGTCTGTATAGCTGGCGGGGCGATATGCTTTCGTTTTGTGCAAATTATCTCTTTTACCCATATTTATAGCCATACTTTAATTCCTTTCAAAGTAAAAAGTATGGCTATAAAATACAATTAATATACAATTCTTAATCTATCATTTTTATCCTGGTATTCCCTATTCCTCTTTTTATGTCAATATTCTGCACCTTATCCTCACTTATGAATATCTTTGCATTTGGAAATGCCTTACACAGGCTTTCTACCTCAGTTTCATCTTTTGACAAAGGGGTATCATATATGCATATCGTTTCCAGATTCTTTAGCAATTTTAGATCATCTGCATCTTGTATATTGCTACCCCATAAGTATATTTCTTTTTACCTTTGAACAATTTTTTGAGAAAACCGAAATCACTAACTGTACTATCGTAAATCTTAATAACTTTCATATTGCAGCATTTTGCTAAAAATCAAAATTTGAAATATTACAGTTTTCAAATAATTTGAAAAAGAAAAAAAATTTCTATTCTTTTCAAACTTGGGACTATATCTGATAATTCTTTTTGATACTTTTGTGCCTGCTCATATAATAAAAAATCAATGTCTTCCTCTTTTTTTAATGGCTTCCATTTATCGCCTCCACCATTTATTGTTAATATCCTCAAATTTTTACAAAGTTTTATATCTTCTAAAGTATCATACTTTTGGAAAACCTATATTCAATTCCTTTATAGCATATACATCTTTATATTTTACATTCTCTGGATTAACGTTTGGTCCAATTGTTCTGCTTATCTCATATGCCATGTTGGAGTCTTTAAATTTTACATGACGATTCATGTATATATATCCAAGTATCACCAACGAATATTACCACAAGTATTACCAACATTATATATAGATTATTCTTTTTTTTTATAAAAATTTTTTTATCATACCACTATTCCCCCTCATTATAATTTTCAATCACATTAAAAATCAAAGGATCTCTATTCATTTTTTTTTATACTATTTAGAATAATATATATATCTTCATATTTTTTAGTTTTATTAAACCAAGACATATTTATCCCATCTTTAGGATATCCAATTTCAATCGCAAAATCTCTATGCTCTTTCATGTACTTATTATAGGATTCAACAATCTTTTTTCGTTTCCGGTCCCGGATATAAATATATCTTACACGTCTCTGGATTTTCATTTACATCATTTGCAACACATATTAGTCCAAATTCATCAACAATCCAACCAATGTGATTGGCAAATTCACTCACCGATATTGTTTCCGCTGTTTCTAATTTACTCTCACTATTATCACAAATATCACAAACTGACGATATAATCCCAGACCCCGGGATTTTACCAATTAGCGAAGATGTTATCTGATTTACTACACTATCCGACAGCGTACCAAGCATATTTGTATTTTTATCAACTCCTGCATTTGCCCTTATGTACTTTATCCCTTTGTTCGCAAGATCATCCTGTCCTCCCTGATCAAATCCAGCAAATGAAGTGGTCATTACTTTTTTATTGTTGACTTCTCCTTCTATTATTGTTGGCTGTGAAAAATATGGATAATACACAGCAGTCAAATCTCCGGCTTTATTATTTTTAATATCAATAAGATTAGAATTTAACTCTTTTATAGTACCATCCAGCTTTATTTCTCTTACCATAACCAGGTCTTTTTTTTTTACCAAACTCTTTAAAAAAGTATTATACTGTGCTGCTGTAGAAATCCATCTATTTCTTTCATCACTTTCTGATGTATATCCTATTGCAATCCATATTTGTGTAACCCTGTTTATAGCTGCAGATAACCCATTATATTTTTTTTATTTAAAGAGTACCAATACTTTTCTGTCTTTCCTTCAATACCATTATCAAAAACAACAGGATTTCTTTCTCCGTTCTTTGGTTTCTTAATCGTATAGCAATCTACCAGAATTTCCTCTAAAATGTCGGCATCAACATTTTTTTAATAATATATTCCGCAATCATATTGTATTCTTCATCTGATATGTCATCGGCATCTTTATCTAATATATTTTTCCAATTTACTCCTATTATATTCTCTGTTTCCTTTGGAAGCGAATTTATAAATCCATCTTTTGAAAAGTTATTCTCAAAATTCACATCTGAAATTGACTCTTTTAATTTATTAATTATAGTATCAAAATCTGTCATCCTATCATTAAAATCTCTAAATATTGTTGCATAAGTTTCATCAACATTAATTACATCCCTAAAAATATCATCAATCTTTTTTTGCTGTATAATTCTCAAAATCTGATATATCTCTTAGATAGCTTTGAAAATTTGACAAATCATCTTCAAGTTCAAGCGAATTAAAAAAAATTTCGATATATTTAATGGTATATCGCTAAAAAAATCCAGTATCTCACCATCATCTGAAACTCCCGACTGCAACGCATCATAAGCCTCCTGTGTAAATTTTCTTATTCGTCCCATTTTATTTTACTTCTCCTTTTTATCTGTTCAGCACATCTCTGGTCTGTATCTTCAAAATTACCATTTATTTTTACGATAAAATCAGCCGTTGCCTGTATAAGACCTTGTAAATCCGTCTTTACATTTTCAATTATCTTTTCTCCCTCTTGTATGGCAGTGTAGGCCATGCCTTCATCACCTTCCTGCTTACTTTTTTTGAAATATTAACTTCATTTATTTCATTTATCAATTCCTGTAAGTCGTTAACAGCTTCATCAATACCATTTCTATCAATTTGTAAAACATTGCTCATAACATATTCTCCTTAGTAAATTTCTCTGTCTGCCTCATCAATATCCTGTATAAATTTTTGCATATTGCTTTTTTATTGTTATCGCACAAAAAACTCCTGCTGTCTTAAATAGTAACATGCTTGCAGTGTCCGCAAAACTATATAATTTTTCGGCAGTAAGCCCTTTCATACTTCCATCATCTATAATCCCTTTTAATATTCCGATATATTTAATAATAATATCATCTATCTGTTTTCCCACCTCCATATATGCCTGTGAATACTCTCCTATATAATTATCATCAATAATAATTATATTTCTACTTCCCAAAGGATTCATAACTGCCACTATCCCAACCTCCTCAGTTCATACTTTAAGATTTGTCTTTTATACATTATTGAAGAAATCATGTCATATTTTTCTTCTAACATATTTTCATTATTAAGAATCTCTTTGTCCATCTGTTTCATCATATTCAATAATCTATTACTGTTAACATTATAACAATTGCCAGATACTCGATCGCTCATTCTTCCTACATATCTTTCAACTAGCTTAACATTCTGTATTAAACATGACATATTCTCTAATTTTATCTTTTTTTCTGCCTTTTGATTTCATACTTATCGCATTCACTCTCAAAACGTTTTTGCGTGCACTTTTGATTTTTATGATTTCTTCAGGATTTTCAGCCTGTGATCTGAGTTTAACTATATCATTGTCACAGGCAATTATACTTTTCTTATTTCTTTCTTTTCTTTTTTTGTTCCATAACCTCTCTCCCTTTCGCGCAAATTCATACATAATATATATGTTATCATTTGTATTGTTTAATTACAATAATACAATTTTACCATTTTCATCAACTTATTTTGTCCGATTTTCTTTCAGCTTCCTGCACTCCTTTTCTCTTGCAAATACAGGCCGCCTCCAAAGTCTTCGAAGCGGAAATCGTATGATACTGTCCTTTTTCATCCTCGCCGCCTGTCAGCTCGCTGCCCACGAATGGCATCATGTATGGATAACCACAGCTTTTGAGCTTTGCAAGATGCAAAAGTATCACCATCAGACTTATTAAAAATCCAAAAGTATCCAAGCCATGCCGACATAATTATTACAGCGAATTTGAGTATCCTAAATGAAAATGCAAACTCCTCACTCGGTATGGCAAACGAGCAGAGTGCGGTGAATGCAACCAGGATGACCACTATAGGGCTCACTAAATTTGCATCCACTGCTGCCTGTCCGATTATGAGGCCTCCGACTATGCCTATCGTATTTCCCATGGCTCCGGGAAGTCTTATGCCGGCTTCGCGAAGCAGTTCAAAGGACAGCTCCATCATGAGCACCTCTATGAGCTGTGGAAACGGGCAGCCGAGTCTTGCTTCATAAAACGCCAGTATGAGTGGTGTCGGCAGTATCTGTGTATGAAAATTTGTGACCGCCAGATAAAGCCCCGGCAATGTAAATGACATAAAGGCTGCCACGTACCTTATCAATCTGGCAAAGCTTGCCGCTATCGTTCTGTTATAGTAATCATCTGCGGTTTTTAAAAAATTGTTCATGGTGGTTGGCAGTATTATTGCTATCGGTGAATTATCGCACAGCACCACCACCCGCCCTTCTAGAAGCGCATTTACTGCCACGTCCGGCCGCTTTGTGGTCTGAAGCTGTGGAAACGGTGAATACCATTTTGCCTCAGCAAACTGTTCAAGAACTCCCGAATCCCCCACATGGTCTATCACATAGCTGTCCAGATTCTTTTCTACTTCCTCTACAAGCCCCGGTTTTACGAGGTCTCTCACATACAATATGTCCACATTGCTGTGTCCGCGAAGCCCCTTTTTTCACCTCTTTACACTTTAAGCGAGTGCTCCTTAACCTGCGCCTGATAAGTGCAGTATTTATCTTTATGGAATCAGCAAAGCCCTCATTTGAGCCTCTTATGACCTTTTCCGAATCAATCTCCTGAATTGACATGGTGGGATATCCCTTGTCGGGAAGCTTAAAGGCATCCGGATAGCCATCCACAAAAAATATCACGTCTCCTGTCAGCATCATCTGGGCTGCCTCTCTAACCGTATGAAGATGCGCAAATTCGGATTAGAGCTGCCTGATTTTTGTCAAGTACTTCCTTAACCTGATCCCGGTCTATCCCTTCAAGGTATGATGTAAATCGTCCAAACGCACTGTTATTGATACCGGAGCCTGCACATGTCACCTCAATATATGCAACAAAACACTTTATGGAAGCATCACGCCCCAGATACATCTCCTGCATCTTGATATCTGAGCAGTCAGAATATATCTGCCTGAAGCTTTTTTATGTTCTCATCTATGTTTGTGGTCATCTTTAACTCTCCTATATACCCAATAAATCCCGTAAGATTTAAAATCCCTGATATAGTATGACCATACAAGCCCGCAAATATCCCTGATTACTTATTTTTTTCTATTATCTAAGCCACTAACTAAGCCACTAAAAAAAGGCCGCCGTTCACGTCAGTGGAACCGGCAGCCCCCTGGTTTTGTTATATTATTTTTTGTATTTTATTATCTTTGTCTGCTATAATCTTGTTATATTTCTGTTTTATTTCTTCTCTTCATCCTGCTTTTTGTATCACAGCCTTCACAGCAACCGCCTGATTGGCCACATGCGTATGCATTTCTGTAGTCACAAGCTCCATATTTCTTGCCTCAAGCGCCCTGTAGATGGCATCATGCTCCTTCACAAGCATCGGATAATTCTTTGGGTCCTTCAAATACTCCACTCTGTAGCGGTACATCTGCTCACGGATATTGTTCATCATAGATACAAGCTTCGCATTGTTTGTTGCCTCATAGATAGCATCGTGAAACTTCACATCCTCCTCAGCTATCTTTTTTCACATCTCCCTGAATCCATGCTCCTCTTAAACTCGTCCTTTATGGTTTTTAGATTCGCAAGCTGCTCATCACTGATTTTCTTACAGGCTATTTTGGCTGCAAGCTCATCAAGAGCCTCTCTCACCTCAAGCACATCCTCCATATCCTTGAGAGTCATCTTGGCAACCTCTGCGCCCTTTCTCGGCATTGTGACTGCAAGCCCCTCCTGCTCAAGCATTCTGGATTGCTTCACGTATAGGTGTACGGCTGACTCAAGCTTTGACGCAAGCTGCAGCTCCATAAGACGCTCCCCCGGCTTAAGCTCTCCTTTTAAGATCGCTTCCCGCAGTGTGTTAAACACCACATCACGCAGTGGCAGATATGCATCCATATTTAAAGTTAAATTATCAGTCATCAAACTTCTCCTATCTCTTGTATTATAATTCTCACATATAAGAAAAAAAGTAACTATAAAGCACCCGCTGTGCTATCCGGATATCACGTTATTTGCGATTATTGTATACAGATGTCAGATACACCTGTCTGGCAAGATGTGAGCTTCTCATGGCTTTGTACGCTTTCTTTGCAGTATCTTCATCGTCAAACAGACCAAAAAACCGTCGGACCACTACCGCTCATCATGGCTCCTACCGCGCCATTTGAAAGCATATGCTTCTTTATCTCGTCTATCACCGGATAGTTTGGTATGGTCACGGTCTCTAAGACATTTCCCATATGTGCTGCTGCGATATCATGCAGATTCTTAGCCTTTATATCATCTATCAGGCGGTCTATATCCGGATGAATAGTCGTATCATCAAGCTTCAGATTCTGGTACACAAATTTTGTGGATACCGAGATGGACGGCTTTGCAATAAGCACCGGACACTTTACCATTGGAGGAAGAGGACTAAGCGCCTCTCCTATGCCCTCGGCCAGCGCCGTGCCTCTCATAATACAGTATGGTACATCCGCCCCTATCTGCACACCTCTTTCCATAAGCTCTCTCTTTGTCAGTCCCAGTGAAAAAAGCCTGTTTACACCTATAAGCATAGCCGCCGCATCAGTACTGCCCCCCGCCATCCCTGCTGCAACAGGAATACGCTTGTCCAGCTTCACTGATACACCGTCAGTTATAGAAAACTCATCCATCAGAAGCTTTGCAGCCTTGTATATGAGATTGTTCTCGTTTACAGGGAGAAAAGACAGATTGGTCTGTATCTGTATGCCAGGCTCCTTTGTCCTTTTGATATCAAGCCTGTCATACAGATGAATGGTCTGCATAATCATACGGACCTCATGATATCCGTCCTCTCTGCGCCTCACAACATCCAGCCCCAGATTAATCTTGGCTAATGCTTTTAATGAAATATCGTTATTACTACCCATATTGTATTACCTCTTGTTTTTTGTATACAAGGATTATAACACACCCTGCCAAAAAGAGCAAATTTAAATATTCTCATTTAATTGTTCATTTTCATTACTTTTCAGATTTTCCACGTATTGCACAAAAACACTATGTTCACATAGTACATGTTTACTAGATTTAAAAAAGTAACCCTCTAACGCACCACAACAAAAAGCCTCACAGCATATCAATAATGCTTGTGGGGCTTTTTTAAAAAGTTTCTCTAAACTCGTATGTACAATTTTTCTATTTCTTTTCCAATATAAATTTGCTAATCAGCTCGTTCATTGTCTCCGCCTGTGCTGAAAGCTCCTCACTTGTTGCTGATGTTTTCCTCTGCATTTGCTGAGTTGGACTGTACAACATCTGATATCTGATTAATACCGGCCTCTGCCTGCTCCATAGCCTTTGCCTGCTCCTCTGCAATCTCGCTGAGTTTTTGAGAAGAATCTGCAACTTCCTTCATACCATTGATAACCTTTTCAATAGAAGTACTTACGCGCTCTGCAGCTTCATTACCCTCGTTAGATACCGCAATGGCACTCTCTATAAGCTGACGTGTGTCAACTGCAGCCTTGGCACTCTGCTCTGAAAGACTTCTGATTTGTCCCGCAACAACTGCGAATCCTTTACCTGCCTCACCTGCACGCGCTGCCTCGATAGCTGCATTGAGTGAAAGAAGGTTTGTCTGACTGGCAATATCCTCAATCTCAGAAATGATATTCTCAATCTGCTTAGCTGTATCATTGATGCGTCCGATAACATCAACCATGCCCTGCATCTCTGTATGGCTGTGATCTGCTTCCTCAGCATACTCCTGTGCAATCCTGTATGTATCATTGAGCTTCTCAGATGTTTTTCTCAACACCGCCTGTGATATCTGCAAATGTAGCCTGAAGCTCCTCAATGGCTGCTGACTGATCCATAGCACCTTCTGCGATTTCCTGTGCTGCCTGAGCCAGGTTGTTAGCACCTGCTGTAACAAGTGAGGATATCGCATTGATATGTGGCCGAACATCAATTATCTGTGTCTTCATCTGACGCATTGCCATGAGAAGTCCAATAAAATCTCCGGTATATTTATCTTCCATGTCTGATGAAACTGTATAATCTCCTTCTGCCATCTTTCCAAGAAGCTTGTCAGAGTCAGATATGATAGTCTTAAGGTCTGCTGCCATGTTTTTCGCAACCCCTACCATATCAGCAATTTCATCTTGTGAATCAACTGCCGGGAATGGAGCCTCAAGATCACCCCTGTGCAAATGTACGTAATCTCTGTTTTAACTCATCGAGTGGTTTAGAAATACCAACTGCAACTTCGTCCCCGATTTTCATCGAGATAAAATATGAACTGACAATGATAACAATAACAATACCAAATGCGGCATATGATACTAATGATAATCTCTTGCTTAAATTATCTCCCTCTGTTACCTTTGTATCCATAAGGGCAACAAGCTGCTGATATATATCATCATATGCAGGTGCAAGATCTGCTACTGCTCTCTCCTCGGCCTCCTTCTGTGTCTCAGGATCTGTAGCATTCCTACCTAACTGTCCGATTTCATCATCGAGACTCCAGTATGAGTCGAGCTTACTGTTTATATCATCATATATAGCCTGCTCCTCATCTGTCTTTATAGAGCTTTGCAGCTCTTTCCAGTATTTTTGAAATGATTCCTTTTTAGAATCATGTGTATCAGACATCTTACTTAATGTGTCAGAAGCTGTATAACCGATAAGAGCTCGTGTAGCGCTTCGTGTCTCAGAGAAGGTTACCATAACCTTTCCTATATCTCCCTGTGAAAATCCGTAAAAGGTTAGTGCGCTGGGAATATCTCATTGATACAAGAATCATAAGAATACCCGCGATAACCCCCGATGCCGATGCTACAAATGTAGTCAGTCTGAAGCCTTTCTTTAAACGATTTTTGATGCTAAGTGCTTTCCACTTTGACATGTCTAATTTCATGATATTTCCTCCACATGAATAATGATACTTATATACTATTCTTCTATTATACACCTCTCAAAAAAATTATACAAGCGCTAAAAAGGGGACTGCACGCTGCGTGCAGCCCCCTTCTCATAATTCATAAATCAGATTTCTTATATAATATTCGTTCCATCACGACACTTTTACATACACATCCGGCTTCTAGCCCTGTACCTGTGTGTCCTCTGTGCCATTCTTCCAGTCATCAAACTTCTTGACTACGGCATCATAAGTATCCTGGCAAATTGATGGCAGCTTGTCTCCCCCAGGCTCCTGTTGCCTGTGAAAAGCCTTTCTTGAATGCATTCAAAAGCTCATCAGCCTTGTCCTTGTCTTGTCGCCTCCCGACAGTGCCTTTGCAAAGTCAAGAATACGGTCTGAGGTCTTCTCAACTCCCCAGTATCCATCCTCTGCGATGTCCTTTTGGCCTGCGCTATCGTATCTGCATCTACAGTCAGATTCTCAAACAGACTCTTTAAGCCCTGTGACTTGTCCCAGGTTGAAGCCTGTCCTGTCATGGACTTTCTGACGATCTCGATAAGCTGCTGCTGTCTGGCGTTGGCATCATCCTTAAGCGCCTGTACCAGTGCATCTCTGTCTGCCTTGCTCATCTTCTGGTTTACTGTGCTCTTTGCAGTATCCTTTGAATCATCCTTGCTGTCTGATTTCTCATATACAGCTGCCTCCTCGCTGAAGCCTGCAGTCTTTGCATCCGACTTATCCGTCTTTGCATCCTGCTTCTTTGAAGCGGTATTAGTATTCTTTGTCTGCGCCTCGTCCTTTGCTGTGACACTCTGCGCCGCTACTGCTGAAACTACACTTGAAATAGCATCATAACATCTCTCATCCCTCCCTGGTAATATGCGTGCGGGAATCCTTTCCCGCTATACTATTATCAACCTGTATAGCGTCTGATATAGCTAAACAGTCTTTCTCTTATATTGTGTATCGGCTGTTTTGCGTCTGTTGCTTATAGCTTTAGCCGTTATTTTTTCAGCTTTCTGCCAAATATAAATGTCGAAAAATATATTACCGATGCAATAATCACTATCATCGGACCTGTTGCCACATTGGTGTAGTATGACACTGCGAGGCCGACTATACCGGAAAATACTGAAAATATCACTGAAAAGAAATGATACTCACGCATATTTTCCGAAATATTCCTTGATGAAGCCGCCGGTAATATAAGCAGAGCATTTATTATAAGTATACCTATCCACTTGATGGATAGCATAACTATGAGTGCTACAAGCACCGCAAACAGATTGTCCAAAAGACGTACATGTATACCCTTGCTTTTTGCCACGCTTCTGTGTATGCAGATGGCATTGAGCTTATTGAAGCAAAACACCCAGAACACTATAGTGACCACAAAAATCACGATGAGATACACTATCTCAGTCTTTGTGATGCTTAGCACATCGCCCACCAGTATACTTGAGTATTTGCTGAAATTGCCGCCCTTTGACAGTATCGCAAGACCTATCGCCACAGAGCACGATGAAAATACCGATATAATGGTATCTGTCGATGCAGTGTTCAGACTGCCTATCTTATTTAAAAAGAAGTGCAAACACTATCGCAAAAATATCACCATGGCAAGCGAGGTGTCTGCCATGCCACATACCACTCCGACAGCGATTCCTGTAAGTGCCGAATGTCCGAGCGCGTCTGAAAAGTATGCCATCTTTTTATTTACAATCATGGTTCCCATTATGCCAAAAAGCGGTGTGATGATGAGCACAGCGATAAGGGCATTTCTCATGAAATCATATTGAAGCCAGGAGGTTATATTCATTTGTGTTCCTCCTCTCTCACCCAGGATTCCTCTCCTGTGTAAAAAATTCTCTCAAATTCCTTGCTCTCGAAGACTTCCTTCACAGTTCCCTGCTTTGCTACTGTCTTATCAAGCAGCACAACATGGTCTGCGTACTTTGCAACATAATCCAAATCATGTGATATGAGTATGATTGCAAGGTCATAGTGAGTCTTTAAATAATCCATGGTCTTGTAGAAAAGCTCCATGCCGTTTTGGTCTATTCCGGACACCGGCTCATCCAACAGCAGCAGGTTCGGCTCGTCCATGATTGCCATGGAAAGAAGCACTCTCTGCAGCTGTCCTCCCGAGAGGTTGCACACCTGCTTGTCGATGAGCTCCTCAGCCTCAAATACCTCGAGTGTCTCCCTTATCTTTGCCTCTATCTTTTTGCTCTTTGGCAGAAAAACAGGATAATTGTACTGATAGCTTGCTATGAGGTCATACACGCTGACCGGTGTATTTTTCTCGATATTGACAGACTGCGGCACATAGCCGATTTTAAGCTTAGCCATATGTACGTCCTTAGTATCCTTAAACTCAATCGTACCGGTGTGAGGTATCTCGCCGAGTATCGCCTTTATGAGTGTAGATTTTCCGGCACCGTTCTGGCCTATTATGACATTGAAGGAGCCGCAATGTATGTGCATATTTACATCCTCAAGCACTGTCTGCTCTCCAAAGCTCACTCCAAGGTTATTTATTTTTTATGCAATGAAAGCCACATGGCTGTATTATTTTCCGCATATTTTCTCCAATTTTATTTAGTAAATGCCTCTTTGATAAGCTCTATATTGTGCTCCATACCATCAAGATAGCTGTCCTTGTCGTACTCTCCCCTGTTGAGAGGGTCGATATAAATCACATGCACATCTGTCTCACGCGATACGGTATCTCCCATGCTCTTTCCGTAGAGCTCCTCAGCTAGTATTACCGACACTCCATCATCCTTTATGGCACCTATTACCTGTTTTATCTCACCTGCGCTGACTGAGCGCTCCTCGTCAAGGTCTAACAGATAGCATGCATTCATTGAAAAATCATCCGCTACATACGCATAGGCCTCATGGAATATGATGATATTCTGTCCATTGGTAAGACTCTTTAGGCTATTTATCTTTTCTTCAAGCACTGCAAGCTTTGCATCATATGCTTTTGCATTTGCATAATATTCATCAGCATGCTTTGCATCCTTTTCGGCAAGCCGGGATGCGATTGTCTGAACCATGGTGCGGTAACGCGGCACGCTCATCCATGCATGGGCATTCTCATCACCGTGGTCATGGTCATGCGCGCTATCTGATTCTGCGTCTGCTTCGTGGTCATGGTCGTGGTCACTGTCCGATTCTGTGTCTGCGTCGTGATCATGGTCGTGGTCACTGTCTGCATCATCCTCAGAAAGAAGTGCCACATCCTCACAGGCCTCAACCACATCAAGCTTCGGATACGCCTTTGCTACATCTGACATAAACGACTCTATACCGCCTCCGTTTATTACAAAAACATCGGCTGTGGATAAAAGCTTCATATCCTCCGGTGTTAGCTGAAAATCGTGCAGACAACCGGTCTGTGGCTCGCTTAAATTTTCAAGTCTCACGCCTTCCACTCCGTCTACTATATTTAAAGCTGCAATATACATTGGATAGAAGGATGTCACGACTGTAAGTATATCGTCAGCTTCGTCAGTATTTTTTGTATTGCCCGAAGCATTTGATGCTCCACCGGCAGCGCCTTTCATACCTGCTGTGTGCTCATATGCCATTACCGCAAGCGTACACACTATCAATATACACAAAAACATAATGCCTACAAATTTGCATTTATTCTTCATATATTAAATATTCGCCTTTCTTTCTATAACTTTATTTCTATGACTCTATTTCGACTTTATTTCTTTTTTATGATTATTAACGCTTTTTTTTGCTCTTGGCCTTATCTCTGCGTTCTTTAGTCTTTTTGGCAACCGGCTTTCCAGTCTTCTTCCAGCGCTCCTTTTTGTGCGGCTGGGATGCAGCGGCTCTTTTTGCAGCTGATTTTTGCCTCGCGCTTTGCTTCTTCCTCCTGTTTCATGGCAAGAAGCGTCTCCTCATCAAACACGAGTGAATCTATGAGATTCCAGATTTCGTCCCTGCCTTCCTTTGACATGGACGAAAACGGTATAACTACCGTGCCCGGCTTCACATGAAGTACATCCTTGATAGTCTTTATGTGTGCGGCAATCTGGCTTTTTTCAATTTATCAGATTTGGTTGCAATGATGATCGGTGCAAAGCCCTGGTTTACCATCCAGTCATACATCATGATATCATTGTCCGATGGCTCATGCCTTATATCTATTAATAGAAACACTGCCTGAAGCTTTTTTGAGGTGTGAAGATAGTTTTCTATCATCTGTCCCCATTTAGCTTTTATTTCGATATTGGCATTGGCATAGCCATAGCCCGGCAGATCGACCAGATACATGGCGTCATTGACGTTATAAAAATTGATGGTCTGTGTCTCTTGCCGGGCTGTGAAGAGATCCTGGCAAGTGACTTTCTGTTCATGAGTGCGTTGATCAGTGACGACTTGCCTACATTTGACTTGCCGGCGAATGCCACTTCATTATACTCATTGTCAGGGATTGTGCTTGTAATTCCGCAAACTGTCTCTAAATTAACACTTTTAATTACCATAATCTCTTCCTCATTCTTATTTTACAAATGCTATCTTCTCCACCTGTGAAAATCTCTCCACCGGCACGATTTCCATGCCGTCTGTTATTTCTTTTGAAATCTCCTCCAGGTCCTTTTCATTATCCTTTGGAATACACACTGTTTTTATTCCGATTACTTTGGCTGCAAGCAGCTTTTCCTTGAGTCCTCCTATCGGAAGCACCCTGCCGCGCAGTGTTATCTCGCCTGTCATGGCTACATCTGCCCTGACAGCTCTGTCTGTAATAGCCGAGAGCATGGCTATCGCCATAGTGATACCTGCAGATGGTCCGTCCTTTGGCACTGCGCCCTCCGGGATATGTATATGGATATCATGCTTCGTGTAAAACTCTGCATCAATGCCATATCCTTCGCTTATTGAGCGCACATAGCTAAGTGCCGCCTGTGCCGACTCCTTCATCACATCACCAAGCTTACCTGTGAGAACAAGCTCACCCTTGCCCGGCAGCACATTCACCTCGACCTCGAGTGTGACTCCACCCACGCTGGTCCATGCCAGGCCTCTAACAATTCCAACCTCTGCGTGATCATTTTTCTTCTCCGGACTGTACTTCGGATTGCCCAGATATGTCTTAAGATTGGTCTTTGTAACCTTTACAGCAGCTTCGCTGTCCTTAAAGATTTCCCTGGCAGCCTTGCGGCACAGCTTGCCGATAGTCCTCTCAAGGCTTCTGACTCCGGCCTCTCTGGTGTACAGCCTTATAATATCCTTTAGGGCAGAGTCTGTTATCGTAAGCTGTTCCTTTTTAATTCCGTTTTTGCTCTTTTGCTTCTCAACCAGGTGTTCCTTTGCTATGTGAAACTTCTCATTTTCAGTGTAACTTGACACCTCAATAAGCTCCATCCTGTCAAGAAGCGGCTTTGGAATGCCTGAAACCTCATTTGCCGTTGCAATAAAAAGCACCTCCGACAAATCCACAGGCATCTCAATGTAATGATCCCTGAATCTGCAGTTCTGCTCACTGTCAAGCACCTCGAGAAGAGCGGCTGATGTGTCACCCCTTGTAGTCACTTGACACCTTATCTATCTCATCCAACAGCATGAGAGGATTTGAAACGCCGGCCTGTCTTAAGCCATTTACTATACGTCCCGGCATGGCACCGATATATGTCTTTCTGTGTCCACGGATTTCTGCCTCATCACGCACACCACCAAGAGAAATACGCACATATTTCTTCTCCAGTGCAGACGCAATTGAACGGCTATGCTTGTCTTTCCTGTTCCCGGAGGACCTACAAGACAAATTATAGGGCGCTCTCTCCCTTGCTTGTCAGATTTCTGACTGCCAGAAACTCAAGTATTCTCTCCTTAACATCCTTTAATCCGTAGTGATCATCATCGAGCACCTGTGCTGCATGGTCAAGATCCTTGTTGTCCACAGACATCTTGTTCCACGGAAGCTCAAGTACTGTCTCTATATAGCCTCTCTCAACTGTGCTCTCTGATGAGCTGCTACTCATATTTCTAAAGCGCTTTATCTCTTTTTTCGTCTTTTCCTTTACGTAGTCAGGCGCATCTAACTCAGATAGCTTTTTTTTCTCATATTCATCAGCCTCCGAGTCTGCATTCTCGCCCAGCTCCTCACGTATCACACCAAGCTGTTCACGAAGCACATACTCTTTCTGATGCTTGTCCACACGAACCTTTACTTTTTTTTCTGAAGCTCATTCTTTATGGAAATAACCTCCACCTGGGAGAGAAGTAATGATACTATAACCTGATATCTGTCATTGATATCCTCTGCCTCAAGCACCTGCTGCTTAAGCTCATATGACACCGGCAGATTGTTGGTTACATAATCAATGAGCTTTTCAAGATCCTCATACTGATCTATCTGCCTGATAAGCTCCTTGCTGATTTTGCCGACGACTGCCGCATATCTGTGAAAAGCCTCTCTGACTCCGAGAAGCATGGCTTCCCTGAGATCCTCCGGCAGGCTGTCTGCATTACTATCACAATAACAGATTTCTGCCTCAAGGTACTTCTCATTACCGGTAAAGCCAAGCAATGCTGCCCGGCTTATTCCATCTACAAGTATTCTCACAACATCATTCTGTAATCTGACAACCTGCTTTATATCAGCAACAATACCCATCTGATAGAGGTCTTCCTGAGTCGGGTCCTCACTGTCCACATTCCTTTGTGTGACAAGATAAATCTTTTGATCCTGCTCCATAGCCTCCTCGACAGCACGAAGGGAGCGCTCTCTGCTGATGTCGAAATGGGCAATCATCCCCGGCAGAATAGTAAGCCCTCTCAGCGCTACTGCAGGCATATTCATTAATCTGTTCTTCCACTTATATCTCCTGTATTATTGCACAGCCATGCATAACAAACCGCTGTGCAATTTATATTATCCGATGCTGTATCTTTTTGTAAAATACCGCCATGTACTTATGATGCCGCTTTTTCCTCGATATATGCCTCCGGCACACACTCACCATCTAGCTTTAAGTTTTCCTCAACTGTATCCTTGTCGATTACGCACTTGCTGATGCTCTTGTCTGATGGTATACGATACATAAGGTCAAGCATAACAGCCTCCATGATGGCACGAAGTCCTCTGGCTCCTGTCTTTCTCTCAAGTGCCTTGTCAGCGATGGCATTTACTGCATCGTCTGTGAACTCAAGACCTACTCCGTCAAGCTCAAAGAGCTTGGTGTACTGCTTGATAAGCGAGTTCTTAGGCTCCTTAAGTATACGGATAAGTGCATCCCTGTCGAGTGCCTCGAGAGAAACGGTAATAGGTACACGTCCGATAAACTCAGGAATCAATCCAAACTTTACAAAATCCTGTGGAAGTGCATGCTTAAACGCCTCTCCTACATTGAGCTCTGTCTTTGACTTTACATCTGAATTGAAGCCTATAGATGATGTATCCATACGACTGTCGATAATTTTTTTCCAGACCATCAAATGCTCCACCGCAGATAAAAAGTATATTAGTAGTATCAATAGGAATAAGCTCCTGCTGCGGATGCTTTCTTCCGCCCTGTGGCGGTACAGATGCCTCTGTGCCCTCAAGAATCTTTAAAAGAGCCTGCTGTACACCCTCGCCGACACATCTCTGGTGATTGAGACATTCTCTGATTTCTTTGTAATTTTATCTATCTCATCTATATAAATGATACCATGCTCTGCACGCTCGATATCATAATCTGCCGCCTGAATAAGCTTTAATAGGATATTCTCCACATCCTCACCTACGTATCCTGCCTCTGTAAGTGTTGTAGCATCAGCGATAGCAAATGGAACATTTATCACTCTGGCAAGTGTCTGCGCAAGAAGTGTCTTTCCTGAGCCTGTAGGTCCAAGCATCAGAATATTACTCTTCTGAAGCTCTACATCTGATGTATCACCTGCCAGTACTCTCTTATAGTGACTGTAAACAGCAACCGAAAGCACCTTCTTTGCCTGGTCCTGTCCTATTACATAATCGTCCAGAAACGCCTTAAGCTCCTCCGGAGTAACAAGATTTATATCATCCTTAGCGCTGCTTTTGTCCTCATGGCCATCTACGCCTTCTTCCTCAAGAATCTCGGCACATATATCTATACACTCATCGCAGATAAAAGCTCCATTAGGTCCGGAAATCAAACGATTTACCTGGTCCTGTGTCTTACCGCAAAATGAGCAGCGAATCTTTCCGTCGTTTTTTCCTGCCATTATTAACTCCTTTTATTGCATGAGGGCATCCCATATGGGGTACCCTCTTAAATTCATCTAACTTCTGATTATCTGTTTCTTATTACACTGTCTATGAGACCATTCTCTGCGGCTTCCCTGTGCTGACATATAGTTGTCTCGCTCTGTATCAGCTGCAATTGTCTCGTATGGCTTGCCTGTATTGGCTGCTAAAATTTCGTTTAATCTCTTCTTTGTCTTTAAAATATTTTCTGCAGCAATCTGAATCTCAGTAGCCTGACCCTTTGCACCGCCCGATGGCTGATGAATCATAATCTCTGCATTTGGAAGAGCATATCTCTTGCCCTTTGCACCGCCTGCAAGAAGGAAAGCTCCCATGCTTGCTGCAAGACCGATACAGATTGTTGAAACATCACACTTGATGTACTGCATAGTATCGTAAATAGCAAGTCCTGCTGTAACCATTCCACCCGGTGAATTGATGTAAAGGTGGATATCCTTATTCGGATCCTCAGACTCAAGGAATAAAAGCTGGGCAACAACAAGGCTGGCTGTTGTCTCATTTACTTCCTCTCCAAGGAAAATTATACGATCTTTTAATAATCTGGAGTAAATGTCGTAGTTGCGCTCTCCTCTGCTGGTCTGTTCAATGACATATGGTACTAAACTCATATAAAATGCCTCCTTTATAAAAGCTCAAAAGACCGGCTCAGAAAATAGGCTTCTGAGCCAGTCCATCAAATTTTGATTCAAAAATCTTATTCTTCTGTAGACTCTTCTGCATCAGCCTTTTTCTTTGCCTTTGCACGCTCTTTAACGTTGTCCATGATAAGATCTACGGCCTTTGTGATAGCAAGGTCTTTCTTCATAGACTCCTTCTCAGCATCTCCCATGTACTCTTTAAGCTTATCAGCCTCCATGCCGTATGCCTTAGCCATCTTCTCTACCTCAGCATCGATATCTGCATCAGTAACCTCGATGTTCTCCTCCTTGGCAATCTGCTCAAGTACAAGGCTGCTCTGGATACGTGTTGTAGCCTCAGGACGAACCTGATCCTTAAGCTGGTCAACTGTCATGCCTGAGAACTGTAAGTACTGCTCCATTGTAAGACCGCTCTGTGCGATTCTCTGAGCAAACTCCTCAACCATTGTCTCACACTGAGTCTCAATCATTGCCTCTGGAAGATCCATCTTTGACTTATCGATAATCTTCTGGATAGCCTCATCCTCTTTAGTCTTCTTAGCTTCTGTCTCTTTCTTCTCTGTGAGGTTCTTTTTGATTTCCTCTTTGTACTCAGCTAATGTATCAACACCTGCTGCATCCTGTGCAAACTCGTCATCAAGCTCAGGAAGCTCCTTAGCCTTGATCTCGTTGATCTTAACCTTGAATGTAGCCGACTTTCCTGCAAGGTCTGCTGCCCTGATACTTCTCAGGGAATGTTACATTGACCTCAACCTCATCGCCTGTGTTCTTTCCTACTAACTGATCCTCGAATGTATCGATGAATGTGTGTGAACCAATCTCTAATGGATGATTCTCACCCTTTCCACCCTCGAAAGCTACTCCGTCAACAAATCCCTCGAAGTCGATAACTGCTGTATCTCCCTCTGCTACAGGACGATCTCTGTAATGCCTGTAACTGTTCTTGCATTTTTGTTTCTCTGGTTCTCAAGCTCAGCGTCAACCTCTTCATCAGAAACTGATGTGTCGATCTTTGTAACTGTAACGCCCATGTACTTACCAAGAGTAACCTCAGGTCTTACAGCAACCTCTGCTGTGTAGATGAAAGGCTGTCCCTTCTCAATCTGAGTAACCTCAACTGTTGGGCGTGAAACAATGTCAACACCGCTCTCGTCAACTGCACCTGCGTATGTCTGCTGCATAAGAATGTTTGCTGCATCCTCGTAGAACACACCTGCTCCATACATTTTCTCAATCATAGCTCTTGGCACTTTTCCTTTACGGAATCCAGGTACACTAATCTGTTTCTTCTGCTTCTGATATGCAGAATCCAATGCTTTCTCTAATTCCTCAGCTGCTACCTCAATAGTAAGCTTCGCCATATTATGCTCTAAATTCTCAACCTGTACACTCATGTCAATCGTTATCCTCCTTAAAAATATATATGAATGGTATGTACATCAAATGTAATGTGGGCATGCTTTTTTTTTAAACTGCTAAGCCCAGTCATTGGATGATTATAACACAACAAATCCACTATTTCCAGTGTTTTTTACATTAAATTTGCTTTTGTGTATAATTCCATAAATTGTCAGCAATACCAAAACATATTTTTGTCATTTTACGGCATAATATTTCCATACACATACAGCTTGTGTATAACGTTTTAAAAGGAGGTATTGCATTATGGCAGCATCAAGTAGTAAAAAGGCTTCTGTACCGGAGGCAAAAGAGGCTATGAGCCGTTTCAAGGAAGAGGTTGCTTCAGAGCTTGGAGTTCCTTTAAAGGAGGGCTACAACGGTGACCTTACTTCTAAGCAGGCCGGTTCAATCGGTGGCGAGATGGTCAAGCAGATGATCATGAAGCAGGAGCAGCAGATGAAATAAGCTCTGCAATAGCAGGCTTCAAATGTACGCTTCAAATGCAAGCATAAAAAAGAGGCCGCGCACCCATGGGGTTGGTGTGTGACCTCTTTTTTTGTTATAATACCAAGCGCACCTGTCTAGTATACCAGTCCCTGTCGAATATGCTCTACTGTGGCATCGTCTGTGAAGTATCTGACAAGCTCGAGTGCAAACGCAATAGCTGTTCCCATTCCACGACTTGTAATCACATTGCCATCCACAACTACAGGCTGCTCAAGCCACTGTGCACCGAGCAGCTTTTCCTCAAAACCCGGATGACAGGTAGCTTTTTTTGCCCTCAAGTATATGATTCTCACCGAGCACGCTAGGCGCTGCACATATCGCTGCAACAAGCTTTCCCTCAGCGGCAAATCTCTTAATTGTCTTTACTACAGTCTCATCCGCGCCAAGGTTTAATGTACCCGGCATGCCTCCCGGCAGTACGATTGCATCGTAGCTGTCAAAATCAGCCTGTGCCTTTGTGGTATCTGTCTTAAATGTCACCTGATGAGAGCTTGTCACCTCTGCTTTTTCCGTGATTGATATGGTTTTCAATCTCAAGCTTTGCTCTTCTAACTATATCGACTACTGTAAGTCCTTCAATCTCCTCACAGCCGTCTGCCATAAAAATTCCTACTTTAATCATATTTTTTCTCCTTTATTTTTTTTCTTTGATAATACTATGATACCTTTTGACCCTTTAATCATACTATAAAAATCTGCGGTTCGTCCTTGAATTTTTAAATACCGGTCATTATAATCATATATAAATGATATGAGGGTAAAACAAAAATATAAACCGTAACTATAAATCTACCAGTAACCTGAAAGGATATACCATGGAAATCGAAAGAAAATACCTACTTAAACAGCTTCCTTCCAATTTAGACAGCTACGCGAGCAAAAAAATCGCCCAGGGCTATCTGTGCACCTCGCCTGTTGTCAGAGTCAGACGCTCAAATGACAGCTATTATATGACCTACAAGGGAGCCGGTCTTATGGTGCGCGAGGAGTACAATCTTCCTCTCACAAAAGAAGCCTACGACCATCTTGTCCAAAAGATTGACGGTCGTCTCATCGAAAAGACACGCTATCTCATACCTCTTGACGGTGGCCTGACCGCAGAACTTGATGTATTTGATGGTGATCTGGCTCCTCTTACACTTGTGGAGGTTGAATTCGACTCTGTCGACGCAGCAAATGAATTCACAGCGCGACTGGTTTGGCGAGGATGTCACTGAATCCGGCAAATATCACAACAGCTATCTGAGCCGATTGGAAAATTCATAGTACTGCCTGGTCTTTATCGTATTCTTTAAATCATCATACCGCTTTTGCAATGGGCCCTCAGGAACTACAACATCCATAACCACCGCTATGTCATCTATAAGGCGGTCGGTTATGATATCCCTCATTGAAATAAGTATATTGTACTTCTCTTCAAAGGTATCCGCATCAAGAAACTCCAGCAAACGCGGATCCGGTGCCTGGCCTTCATCTGCCTCCGGTGCCGGCTCATAACATGCCTGTGTCTGAACACTCACTCACAGCTTCAGGTGCATTAGCTGCAATCTCATTAGTGTTGGAAGAGATACTCTTTCCCGACATATCCTCCGGCTTATCCTTAAGTGTGATCTTCTCAAATCTGTATTTCTGCTTCACATCGGGATATTTCTCATGGTCCACCTCGCTTACAAACATGTCGAGTGGTCTGGCGTATATCCCAAAATCATCGTATAAAGCCTGATAAATCGCAAGCTTTTTCCCCTGTCTCTGAATGTGTCGCCACTGTAACTATCTGATACAGCTTATTCTTAAAGTGCCTGTAAAGCTCTCCGGGCTTTGGTGTTCTGTCCATCATTTCTGCCTCTTTTCCTATTATTTAAAAGTTGTTAATCATGTCTAAGCCTTCCCCAAGGAAATCTCTCTCAAACTCCAGATTGCCGCTGTATCCCATGGCAATCAGATCCTCAACACTGCCAAACATGCTCTGTGTCTCAGCCTCTATAATCTTTGCACCGTCTGCCGCTTTGGTATGCAGTGTCTGGCAGTTTCTTGAGTGCTCCTGAGCCAGCCTCTGCTGTGCCTCGCTATGTCCGTGCATAGTCTCAAGCTCTTTTTGTGTCGTATCATCCGCAAAGCGTGTGTTATTTTTCACGGCCCTCTGCACTATATCCGGATTGCTCTGCTGTGGTCTCTGCTGTGGCTGTACTCTCTGCTGCATCTGTGGTCTCTGAGGCTGCTGTGCTCTCTGCTGCATCTGTGGCTGTGGTTTCTGCTGATATGTCTGGTTCAATGCATTCATACCCGACTGAACTGTATTATGCATGCTGTTCCATATCTGCTGTATCTGCTTCTGCTGCGGTCTCGGTTTGTTTGGCTGCGTGTTTTTACTGCCTGCGTTCTTTGATTTTTTGTTAATGTAAAAAACAGCTCCTAAGATAATTGCCCAAATTATAACATCCATATTCTGCTCCTTTAACAATCTGCATTTTCTATGTCAATCCCTGAATATCCTGCACATATCGCGCAGTATGTACTCTGCTGTCTGTTCCGGCTCCCATTGCTTTGTAACACCCACAAGCAGCGGATTAAGCTCCGACAGTATCCTTGCCGTGCGCCGGTCTGTCGTGCCCTCATACTTATCGTTTATGGCCTCAGCCTGCTTCACACATGCCTCAAGCTGCTTTAATATATCCTTCCAGAACTCCTCGTAATATATCTCATGCACTCTCTTAGTCTTTTGTGTGAAATTCAGCTCTGCAAGCTCTTTGTTGTTGTGCCCCAGATAGAAATATGACAGAGCAAACAAATCAGGCTTTTTCCTTTCAAGCCCCTCATTTGTCAGGTGTATCAGATTCTCTATCTCACTCTGTAAAATGATACCGTTGTCAAAGGATGACAGATATCTCTCCCCCTGCTTTACAACAGAGTCCAGAGTCGTGTGAAAATCCGTGTCCACCTTGCTGATTAAAAATTCATCGTCAAAAATGCCGCTTTTCGCTTTGCAAGCCTTTATCAGCTCTCCAAAGTGCTTCCGGTCGGTTCCTGTGAGCTCACAATACCCAATAACTTGTTGCTCAAGCTCCTTTAAATCTGAAAGTAGGCTGCTTAAACCTGTCTTCACGCCATAATAGCGCTTTGCAACACCGGAGGAATTCTTTTTGGTTTTGACATACAGCTTAAGCCAGCTGTTGACCACTGTCATGTCGGCACCTGCCGTATCCATCGCTGTCTTAAATTTCTTTTCCGTATCACTTAGTCCTAAAATCATCACACACCCTCAAACATCATTCTAAAACTATATAATAACAATTCTACACCATTATCATATTTTTTTAAAGAGCCTTTTTTCGCTCTGAAAAGCCTACTTTAATCGCAAAAAAGGAAGCCATACAATAGCTGTATGACTTCCTATATACTCTGCATGTTATTCGCATCGTCGTGCAAATGGCACGAGCGGCTTTGTTATGATAGCAAAATCAGATTAACGACCGAACTGCATATCGTTGTTACCTGATTTTGTTGTGAACATCTCAAGCATGTTGATTGGATCGTTGTAATCCATAAGCCATCCCTCACGGGCGAAATCAAACTGTCCGTCCTTACGGCTGTTAAGGAATACGTTCCACTCCTGCTGCTCAACCTTTAAGTTGATACCTACCTTTGAAAGATCTGCCTGGATAGCCTCACCAATCTTTACATTTGACTCTGAGTTGTTTACAAGGTATGAGAACTCGACAGTCTGGTTTACCTGACCTGTGCTCTCATCTAATAATCCGATAGAAGCAAGAAGCTCTTTAGCCTCCTCAAAGTTCTTATCGTAATCTGTGCCGTAGTAATCTTTGTTCTTGAACTCGCCACCGTTACCATCTGTAACGCCCTCTGGGATAAATGTTGTGGCAATCTTCTGTCCGCCCTGGGCGATTGTATCGATAATGTACTGACGATCGATAAGAAGACAGATTGCTTTTTCTGAATACCTTAGCCTGGTCAGCATCTAATCCAAGTTCTGAGTAGAGCTTAGAGTTAATGTTGAAAAGCCTACGTAGTATGTTCCAAGGTTGTCAACTGTGTAGAACTCGCTTGTCTTCTTAGCTGCCTCAATCTCGGCTGTAGGAACTGTATCGATGAAATCAAGGTCACCGTTCTGGTAAGCTGTGTAAGCTGAAACATCATCAGATGTAAGCATTACGTTCATCTCATCAACTGTTACATTGTCAGCATCCCAGTAGTTAGGATTCTTAACATATGTCATGCTTGAATCATGCTTCCACTCCTTGAGTGTGAATGCACCGTTTGTAACGAACTTGTCGCTTGCATCGTTTGCCCAGTCATCATTTCCCTCTACTGACTTCTGGTTTACAGGGAAGAAGAATGGGAATGCACATAAGTCAAGGAAGTATGGTGTAACTGCCTTAAGCTTGACTGTAAGAGTCTTTCCATCATCAGAAGCAACTACATCATCAGCAGCAAGCCCCTTTGTATCATCATATCCTGCGAATACTGCGCAAAGGTAGCTGTAATCTGCAGCTGTCTTAGGATCTGCAGCTCTCCTCCAAGACCACTCGAAATCCTTTGCAGTAAGCTCATCACCGTTTGACCACTTAAGACCGTCACGCATTGTGAATGTGTATGTGAGGCCATCCTCAGAAACCTCATAGCTCTCTGCACATGCAGGCTCAAGCTTGCCCTCAGCGTTGTAACGCATAAGACCCTCAAAGCTGTTTACTGCAAGACATCCGCCGTCAACAGTACTGTTTAATGCAGGATCGATATGATCAGGCTCTGATGCCATGAAGATGTTTAACTTTCCAGCATTCTTTGTGTTCTTTGCATTGTAGAAGTATTTCATACCCTCTACTGTTGAGTATACGCCTGTGACATAATCCTTGAGCATATACTGGTCATTGTAGTAGTAAAGTGGAATAACACACCATGTATCCATAAGCATATCCTCTGCCTGGTGCATCATCTCCGCACGCTTTGCAAGATCTGCTTCTGTACGGATAGAATCTACTAACTCATCATAGCTTGTCCAGTCTACGGCTGTTGATACAGCAGTATCAGAAGTGCCGTTAGCAGATGTGTCGTTAGTAGTTGTTTTGTTGTTGCTCTTGCTTCCACAAGCAGTCATGCCAAGTGCCATAGCTGCAACAAGAGTAAGTGCTACTAATCTCTTTTTTCATCTTTCTTCCTCCCTAATTAATTAATATGAAAAATAAATTTATGTTAGAACCGGCACATGTGGCTTAAGCTATATGCCGGTAAAAACCTTATATTAGCGGTTGAAGCATGCAACCATATGTCCGTTTCCTCTGTCTGTAAGCTCCGGACGTGCTGCTGCACACTGTTCTGTCGCGTATTTACAGCGCGAACGGAATGGACAGCCGCTAGGCATGCGAAGAGGTGAAGGAACATCTCCCTCAAGCACGATTCGCTTGCTGTGTCTGGCAGTCTCAGGATCCGGAATCGGAACTGCTGAAAGCAGCGACTGTGTGTACGGATGGATTGGATTGTCCATCAGCTCATCTGCATCTGCAAGCTCCATCATATGACCTAAGTACATAACAGCTATTCTGTCAGAGATATGCTGCACTACAAGCAGATCATGCGCTATAAACAGGTATGATAACCCTCTCTCCTTCTGCAGATCCTCAAACATGTTGACTACCTGGGCCTGAATTGAAACATCAAGTGCCGATACCGGCTCATCACATACGATAAACTTCGGATCTACTGCAAGCGCTCTTGCTATTCCGATACGCTGTCTCTGTCCACCCGAAAACTCATGTGCATAGCGTGTGGCATGGTCTGCGTTTAATCCAACTGTCTCCATGAGATCCATAATCATCTCATGGCGCTCTTTCTTGCTACTGTAAAGCTTGTGCACATCGAGAGGCTCTCCAATGATATCCTCAACCGTCATACGAGGGTTGAGTGATGAATACGGATCCTGGAATACCATCTGCATCTGCTTACGGTAAGGATGCATATCCACATCTATCTTCTTCTCACTGTCAAACAATACATTGCCCGTCGAACTCAATGCGTCCTGCTGTAGGCTGATACAGACGTAAAAAGAGTACGTCCTACGGTTGTCTTTCCACAGCCTGACTCGCCAACAAGTCCAAGCGTCTCACCCGGCTTTATGGCAAATGACACATCATCGACTGCCTTTAATTCCATCTTTTTAAATCCGTCATGAACAGGGAAATACTGCTTCAAATGGTCTACCTTGAGCAGGTACTCGTTGTTATTTGTCTCATTACTCATTTGATTTTCCCTCCTCCATCATATTCTTAATATTCATCCAGCATGATGCGAGATGATCCTCTCCAACCCAGATTTCCTCCGGCTTTTCGGTGAGACATATCTTCATAGCGGCATCACAGCGAGGGCAGAATGCACAGCCCTCTGGCATGTTGAGCATATTGATTGGTGTGCCTCCGATAGGAACAAGCCTGGTTTTTGAATTGGTCTTTGTAGGGATTGAACGAAGCAGTCCCTTTGTGTACTCATGCGCCGGGCTGTAGAAATATGGCATCTGCTGTTCCTCTCTCACACACACGGCCGCCGTACATAACTATGATCTCATCACACATTGAAGCAATGACACCCAGATCATGTGTAACCATGATGATTGCCATGCCGAGCTTTTCCTGCAGTGACTGCATAAGCTCAAGAATCTGTGCCTGGATAGTCACATCAAGAGCTGTTGTCGGCTCATCTGCGATAAGGATATCCGGCTCACAGGCTAATGCCATAGCTATCATGACACGCTGTCTCATACCACCTGAAAGCTCATGAGGATACTGATTTACTCTCTTCTCAGGCTCATTTACTCCTACAAGTGTGAGCATCTCTATAGCGCGCTCTTTTGCTTCCTTCTTTGTACGATCTGTATGAAGAAGCACTGCTTCCTCAAGCTGGTAGCCTACCGTAAATACCGGATTAAGCGATGTCATAGGATCCTGGAAAATGATTGAGCAGCATTTTCCTCTGAAATCTGCCATTTTCTTTTTGTTCCATTTGGTGTGATATCCTCACCCTTATATTTTACTGAGCCGCCTGTGATGGCACCATTCTCAGCAAGAATCTGCATGATTGAATATGCTGTAACTGACTTTCCTGAGCCCGACTCTCCTACGATTCCAAGAGTCTTTCCCGGCTCAAGCTTAAAGCTGACACCGTTTACAGCTGATACGTCTCCGTTATCGGTCTTGAAGGTAGTGTGCAGATCAGATACTTCAAGAACAAACTTATTATCTTCCATCTTACTCACTCCTTACTATTTCGATAATTTAGGGTCAAATGCATCTCTTAAGCCGTCGCCGATAAGATTCAATGTAAGAACAATGATACAAATCGTAAGCGCCGGAAAAATAAGACGCAATGGGTAACTCTGGAGTCCACCACGCGCTGTATTTGCCAACGAACCAAGTGAAGGCATAGGAGCCGAAACACCAAGTCCGATAAATGACAGATAACTCTCAGTAAAGATGGCTGATGGTATCTGAAGCGCTGTAGTAATGATGATTACTGACAGACAGTTCGGTAAAATGTGTTTTCTGATAGTGCGGGCTGATGATGTTCCGATACACTTTGCTGCGAGAATGTACTCATTCTGCTTGATGGTAAGAATCTGACCTCTTATAAGTCTTGCCATTCCTACCCAGTAAAGCAATCCAAACACTATGAAAAGTGCAATCATGTTGACACCGAGCTTTGAAAGCACTGTACCCTTTATTACAGGTGTTAGCACCTCATTTAATACAACTGCGAGTAAAATGATGAGCAGCATATCCGGCAATGAATAAATGATATCTACTATTCTCATCATAACCATATCTACCTTGCCACCGCAGAAGCCTGATACGGAACCGTAAATGATACCGATTATAAGCACAAGCAGTGATGCAAACACACCGACTCCCAGCGAAACACGAGCTCCGTAAACAACACGGATAAAATAGTCTCTTCCGAGCTCATCTGTGCCAAAAAATGTGTGGGAACAGCTTCTCACCTGCATCAATCTGTGCCTGCTCAGCATCGCTGTACTGGAAAGGTCCTAAGTTCTGTGCACCCTTAACGATATCTGCATAGCCGTAAGGCACAATCTTTGGTGCCAGAAGAATAACCAAAATAAGTAAAACCAAAACTATAATAGAACCCATAGCCAGTGGATTTTTACGGAGTCTCTTAAGACCATCCTTAAAGAAGGTAGTTGACTCACCCATAACCTCCTGCTGGCGTTTCTCTTCATCTGATGCCTTGGCAAAATCCTTCATATCGAACTTGCTAAGGTCAATCTGTGTGGAGAAAGGAGCTCTCTTCATATTATCTTTCATCTTTATCTCTCCTTAATCAAGCTTAATACGTGGATCAATCACTTTGTATACAATATCTGTAATGAGGTTCGCGCCTACCATGATGACAGCAAGGAAAAGCGTTGTAGCCATAATCATTGTGTAATCACGGTTTGTGATACAGCTTACGAACTTGGAGCCGAGTCCTCCGATATTGAAAAATACTCTCAATAACCATTGAACCTGTGAGGATACCACCAATCATAGGTCCCACATATGTGATGACCGGAATGAGCGAATTACGAAGCGCATGTACAAATATAATCTTGTACTGATGTACACCCTTCGCCTTTGCCGTACGGATGTAATCCTGTCCGAGTGCATCAAGCATTGAAGTCTTTGTAAGTCTTGTAATATATGCCATCGGTGAAAGTGACAGTGACAGCACCGGAAGTAATATCATGTTGCTTCCTCGAGCTGAAGGCCTGCACCACACCAAGCTTTATACAGAAGAAATAAAGTAATAACGTAGCGATGACAAATGACGGCATCGACGTAATCAGTGTGACGAAGAATACTATAACTCGATCCGGCCACCTGTTTCGCATCAGCGCTGCTATCGAACCGAGCACCACTCCGAATACTATCGCAGTGAGCGCCGCTAAGAGTCCAAGCTTCGCTGAAATCGGGAAGCTCTCCCCGATGATATCTGAGATCGGACGGTCTGTCTTAAGACTAACACCGAAATCTCCGTGCAGCACGCCTGCCATGTAGTTCTTGTACTGGACTATAAGTGGCTGATCCAGTCCGTAGCGTGCCTCAAGCTCTTTCATTACCGCCGGACTCTTTGCCTTCTCCGAATTGAATGGACCACCCGGAATTGCATTCATGGCAAAGAATGTAATAAGACTGATAATGAAGATTGTAAAAATCGCGAGAATAACTCTCTTTACAATGTACTTACCCATATTTTTTTCTCTCCCTCTTGGATTTGTATCGATAATGCATTATTTTGATTTTTTAAAGCATTATCACTGCACCACGTCAAAGTATTTTTGTCTAATACGCAAAAAGTGCGAATGACCTCATTGTCATTACACACTCCCTAATCTTGCTGTCTGATACAACTGTCGTTCTGACGCGAACAATTCCTTTTTATTATACACAGAAATCATACTTTGTCAATTGGATATATTTTCCTATATAATTTTCATTTCTGCAATTAAAAATTAGTCATTTTTTATAATACTCATTAATAATGGTAATTTATGCAGTTTATAAGCATTATTTATACATTTTTATTCATTTTTATTTTTGCATTAAAATATTAATTTTCAGTGCATGATTACTTTGAATTGTTAAGTACCGGCGTTATTCTGGCATTAAACGGATATTTGGTGTATAATTACATATCATTATATATCAAGGAGCCACCTATGCTTACATACGACGATGCACTCAATCTCAACTATTATAAAAAAAACAACCTTTACCGGCTGGATGAACGGCATGCGCTTTCTCATAAAGCGTGAGGAGCCAGTCATAAAGGAAGCCACCGAGGATACTCCCGAGGAAAAGGGTGAGCCAATATTTCATGCATGGATATGGCCGGGGCCGTATATTTTTGACCTGACCGACGACAGCAAAAAGACTGACAATACCTTTCCATTTACAGATGACGGAAAAAAAACAGTGTGTAGACTGGATTAATGAGGTCATTAGTGTGCACACTCAAACGAATATCCGAAAAATAAAACAGATGGAGAAAAACCTCTAAAAAACTCTTGACTTCTCACCAAAAATATTGTAGTATACGTTTTGTGCAAAAACACAAGGGCTTGTAGCTCAGCCGGTTAGAGCGCACGCCTGATAAGCGTGAGGTCGGAAGTTCGAGTCTTCTCAAGCCCATCCTTGTAATAAGCGTATTATGAAAGCCACGGATTGCTCCGTGGCTTTTTGTTTTATGTGTATCTACACCTGCACAATGCGTCCGTGTCTGCCTATTCCTTTAAAAAATCCAGCATTTATTCCATCATACTTTTTTGAACTGCACTCAGAAATCATAAGCTGCTGCTTATATTTGTAATCCTCCCACTCGAGAATTGCTGTGACGTAGGGCTGTTCCTCCATTACCCGCACAGTCGTATTTTTCTTGGAAAACACAGGGTATTTTCCGGTGTATCCTTTTGAAGCAGCTCCTTTTCAAGCGCTTTACGCTTTTCTTTTATGCGTTCATTTATCTGATTTCCGTAATTTTCTCCGGATAATCCTTTGATGCCTTTATCACAAGCTTATAAATATACTGATAAAGCGGTACTCTTTTTTGCATCGGCTAAATGTCTGCTCAAAAGCTTTTCCGTTTTCTCACATGGATTTGCCCTGTAGCGTGCAATGAGCTTAAGATAATCAATGTCCGAAACCTCCCTGCAAAGCTCCTCCATAATGTCTATTCCCTCTACACGGGCCGGAAAATGATACTCCATCAAATCGCCGGTACCGGTGTCCATCTGCGAAACGGTGCAAAGTAAATAAGGCTCTGGATAAAGCATTCTGTCTCGTTGCAGTATTCCTTTCCCATGTACATATACTTGTCCGCGATTGTTCCTACCATATATACAAGCATGCGCCACTGCTCCTGTCCCTTTACCCAGAAATGTCCTATTTCATGGTATTTAAAGCATGCCTCATGCACATGCAAATTATCAAACCAGAGTGTGACCACATTGTCCTGCTGGTGCAGAATGAGTCCGTAGCCTTTTTCAATTCCTAAAACCAACGATGCCGAAATGATTTCTTCCTCGCTATGATAATCGCCCTTTAACACTGCATTTTCCACAGTCAGATAGCATTCCACCGCATCATTCATGATATATGGGATTATATATTTGTCGTCACTTCTGCATATATCAAATGAACCGTAATCAAAAAGAGTTCTGCGAGCATGTAAAATGCGCGTGGCATATCCTCTTTTAAGCCGGGAAGTGCTTTTACTAAATCCTTGTAAGCCTGCATTGTGGTATCCTTTCGTATAGGAAAAATGATAAAAAAATAAGAATTTCAGAAGTAATAAAAACCTCTGAAACCCTTGTAAATAGTACGGGCAACAGGACTTGAACCTGCACGGTCTCCCACTAGAACCTAAATCTAGCGCGTCTGCCAATTTCGCCATGCCCGCATATATATGCCGCGTACAGTAGCGCATCTGCCTACAATTGAACGTTAGCAGTTCAATTGTCAAGAATTCCGCCATGCCCGCAAACACTTTGACAGTATATCATTTTGTTTCATGTGTGTCAATATCATTTATCACATTACAAAAGTGAACTATTCACATTCAAACTGTATTTCCACAACAAACCGCTTCCCCTCAAGCCTTGCTTCAATACTCCCGCCCATTCTCTCCACAAGTTCCTTTGCAATCGAAAGTCCAAGCCCGCTCGATGATATGCTCCTCGCTTCATCAGCTTTGTAAAAGCGCTCAAACACCTTGTCCACGTCTATATCATCAGGATTTTTTTACATCGTTTGAAACCAAAATATGGACAATCCTATTTTTTGAAGTACGCTCGTCATCTGAAGCCCTGCAATTGCACGAATCCTGTTGCTTCATCTGTATGCAGATGCTCTTCTGCCCATGCACCAGTGCATTTTTTATCACATTCTGAAACACCCGCCTGAGCGCCTGCACATTTGCAGTGATAAATATCGTGTCCTCACATATATCAAGTGACGGCTCAATGCCCTGCTTTTTCCACTCCTCATAATAAGAAAACACTGTCTGCTTTAAAAGTCTGCTGACACAGCAATTAGACAGCTCTAGCTTGAAGCTGTCATTTTTAAGCTTTGTGAACATGAAAAGCTCCTCGAGCATATCCTTAAGGCTTGTGATACGTTCCTGGATAATATCTATATAATGCTCCTGCGCGCTCTTGTCAGTCTCATCCCTAAGCAGCTGAAAATAGCCATCCAGCGAGGTAAGCGGAGTGCGGATATCGTGCGACAGGTTTGTGTACGTGTCAGATATCATCTGCTCCTTTTTTGCCGCCGCCTCACGCTGCCTGTGCCATTGCTCTAAAAATCTGTTTATGCGCTCCTTAAGTCTTCCGATATCAGCCATGTTGGTATCGGTTAAAAGGAGCATATTTGTATCCTTTTCGCATAAAAAATCAAGCTGTTCATTAATGTCACGAAGCTGTGCCCTTATTTTTACGAGCACAGCTATTAAGACAGCTACCGAAACTGCAAGTATTACAGTCAGTATTTTCCAAATCATGTTTTATTCCTCATTCAAAACACATTATATATCCCTGCGTTTAAATACACCGTACACTGCAATCAGTGACACCACTGCCCACACAGCGGCTACCGCAAATGCACCGCCTAAGGTCTTTGCAGACGCACTCAGATCAAGCTTAGAAATCTGATTAACAATAAGGTAATCATTTATATCAAAGTTCTTTACTCCGATTTTTTTTTCAATAAGTATATTGATTCCACTGAAAATCAGTGTAAAGATACCTGTACACATGCACACAGCGATAATCATGCTGATTACATTGTTTTTTATAATGATTGCCATTGCCATGACAAAATATACAAATAAAAGTGTGACCACATACTGGCTGCCAAGCATCTTAAAGAAGTCTGCTGCATCTCCGAATTCTGCTCCATGTAAAAACAGCGGTGTCGCAATACACTGGACGATCACATCAAGTGCCATGGCCACAAGTGTAAATACCGAAAGCGCTATCATCTTTGAAAACAGCAGCACTCCACGGCACTTCACCTGTCCGCCTACGCTTTTTATATAGCCGCTGTTTAAGTCTGCTGTTGAGAAGAGCACCGTAAATATCGCAAGTAAAAAAGTGCCAGGTCAAGACCCGCTATATCGCTTTCAACCATATCTGCTATGGTCGGCACCTCATCTGACATGTCAGATTCATCCATTTCAAGCCCGACTGTTGCCGTTGGTCCATTTGACGATTCCGCTGATGCTGTATCGTATTCATCTGCTATCTCACTGTCTGACTCACTTACCATAGTCACCTCATCAGTTGTTTCCACGCTGCTCTCTGCCGCCATGCTTCTGACAAGAGCTGTCATACCGCTCATAGCTATTGCGAGTGCCATAGCTATTACAAGTATAACATAAGCTGACTTTGTATGTATCAGTCTGTAAATATCCATTCTTACCGCATTAAACATTTGTCGCACCTCCTGTGATACTAAGGAAATATGTCTCAAGCTCCATTCCCGTGACCGCTAGCTGTGCCACCGAAACTCCTGCTGTGACCAGCGCTGTATTTAAGGCGGCGCTATCATTCAGGCGCTCATAGACATCTATATGATTTTTGTCCACTATCATGTAGTGCACAAAGCCCATCTTATCGAGCACAGGCACTGCTTTATTTGGATTGTCCACTGTCAGTGTAATCTTCTCACTGCACTTGGAAAGCAGCTCCTCTCTGGTAATTTCCTGAAGCAGGGCTCCATTATTTATAATGCCGTAATCTGTGGCAAGCTTTGAAAGCTCCTCCAATATATGGCTTGAAATAAACACAGTCATATCCTGCTGTGCACACAGATTCTGAATCGTATCACGCACCTCTGCAATTCCCTGTGGATCAAGTCCGTTGATAGGCTCATCAAGCACTAAAAGGTCAGGCTCTCCAACCAGCGCCATGCCGATTCCAAGCCTCTGCTTCATACCCAAGTGAAAAAATTCTTTGTCTTTTTTTCTTTCCCACATTTAACAGACCTACCTTATCAAGTATGCCCTCTGCATAGCCCTTTTTACTGATGCCGAAGAGACGGCACTTCATCTCGATATTTTCCTTCGCCGTCATGTTTGGATATACACCCGGTGCCTCAATCAGGCAGCCCACTCTTGAGCGTACCTTTGACAAATCCTTTCCAGCGTATCCAAACATGGATATCTCTCCGCTTGTCGGCTTTGCCAGACCACCGATCATTCTCATACAGGTAGTCTTGCCGGCACCGTTTCTGCCGATAAATCCATAGATTGCACCCTTTTTTTGATGTGGATATCCACATTGTCAACCGCTTTCTGGTGTCCATACTGCTTGGTCAGTGCCTTTGTCTGCAATAATATTTCACTCACAATCAAATCTCCTTTTTTCTTTTTATTCCTTAGCAACCCTTTAATCATAATATAAATGTAAAATCCTAATACATCGCTAACAAAAAGTAAAAAAAGTAAAGCTTGTTTACCTTTACTCTTTCATTTTGTAGCCTATGCCCCACACGGTCTCTATGTACTCGTCATCGGTCAGCCTTTTTATCTTCTTTCTGATATTGCTGATGTGCACATCAAGAGTCTTTGTCTCGCCAATATACGGCTCATCCCAGGCATATTCAAATATGTCCTCCTTGGCAAACACCTGTCTGGGATGCGCCATGAGAAGCTCAAGTATGGCAAACTCCTGCTTTGTGATGCCGTCAACAGCGTTATCTGCCACGTAAAGCTGTCTTGAAATCCGATCGAGCACAAGCTGTCTGTGCTCTATTTTAACGGGTCCCGCTATGTATGTATTTGTAGTATCTCCCTGTCCGGTATCATTTTCTGCTTTTTGTCTGGTTTTCTCCTGCCTTGCCCGACTTTGAAGGCACATCTGCCACCGCATGACGCAGCTGCACAGCCACTCTGGCAACGACCTCCTTTATCTCAAACGGCTTTGTGATGTAATCATCAGCGCCTGCCACGAGCAGATTGATTTTCTCATCCAGCTCATCCTTTGCCGTAAGTATTATCACCGGAAGTGACGCATCCATCTGCCGTATCCGTGCCAGAAGCTCCTCCTCCCCTGAAAGCCCCGGAAGCATCAGATCCAATAGCACAAGCGCATAAGCTTCCCTGTCCAGCTTAAGCAAAAAGCTCTCCCTCTGTGCCTGACCATGCCTGCCTTGTCCTATATCCGGCTTTTGAAAGCGCTGTCGCAAGCAGATCATTGATGTCCTTGTCGTCCTCTATTATGAGTATCTCCCCGGATTTGTTGTCTGTCATAATATTCCCTTTCTATATCTATTGTACCACTTCTATAATAACACCTCTATACTGACAAAATCATACCGGACGCATTTATCTCACTATGCGTCCTATTCATTTGAATCCGCTATTCAGTTGTTTTTGCAAACTTTAGTTTAGTGCCAATACACACCAAAAAAACAACAGTAACTTTTTTTTATTCTAAGAAATATCCCTCGACTCCCTGCACCAGTCCGTCTGCCAGATTTTCAAGTGTGGCATCGCTGTGGTCAGAGCATGCGTTGCCAAGCTCTACATCCACTGATGGTACCGTGCTGTATGAGGTCTGTGTTAGGTCTATCGCCATTGAGAGATTATCGTTGATCTTTGCTCCATGAGCGCGCAGTCCTTCTATCAGGCTTGCCCCAAGTGCATCATGCTGCTGCCAGTGTGATGCAACCGGCTCCATACCCTTTATGCCTCCCGGCACTGATATGTAAAAGCAGCCCTTATCGTAGCTTAGTCCGTCGCCATCCCAGTGCAGAGCAATATGACAGTCTGCCGCATTATTGCAGATGACAGTACGTGCCACATTGTCAAGCTGTACATCACTTCCGTCTCTTACCATAAGCACATCATAGCCTGCCGCAAGCAGCTTGTCCTTTAATATCTGCGCCATACGGAGTGTGACAGAGCTCTCCGGTGTACCGTCATTAAAGGACATACCACCTGAAACTGCTACTGCTTTTGTTGCACCTGCGCCTGTTGTACCACCTGTGGTCTTTGCCGAGCCGTCCGGATGACAAAGAGTCTTCACCGAAGTTCCTCCACTTGTACCGTGTCCTGCATTGACACCTACAACTATATTTTTGCGGTTTGCTGTAGCCTTGTACATGACCGCACAGCCTGAATTTATCGCTGAATGTTCTGCATACTGCCATGAAGGATTTAGTGACACTGATTCTCCATTCTCATAGGATGCTCTTTCTACATACTGATAAGAGGAATTATTTTCACCTGAATTGTTCTGCTCCTCGTCCTGCTGTTCGGCAGTCTGTTCTTCCTGCTGTGCTTCTGTCTGCTGCGTATCTTTTGCAGCCTCTGTTACCACCTCTGTCACGGCTTCCGTTTCCGTAGGCATCTCGACCTTCTCTGCAGCCTGTGTCTCTGTTGCAGGCTCTGTTGGTGTATCCTGTGCTTTTTTGCCGCATGATGCGAGGGTAAAATATCATCATGCCTGTAAGTAATATTGCTGTAAGTCTTTTTTTTCATTTAATAGAAGCTCCATTTTCTTTTTTACTACATTATACACAACCCCATGATATTGTTCAAGTATTAGGCAACATTACTTTCATTTTAGGGTCAGTTTTAAATAGTCAATAGAAATTGTAATTCCTCTAAAAATCAGTTACACTATATGCGAATGTATCGATCATATTTTAACTTGGGAGGCTCACATGGAAATATTAAAACTGCCTGTTGGAATTGAAAATTTTGAAGATATACGAAGATCTGGGTTTTATTATATTGACAAAACTATGTTTATTGAGCAGATTTTTAAATACTTGGAGTGAAGTAACGCTGTTCACCCGTCCAAGACGCTTTGGAAAAACTCTAGGCATGAGCATGTTGCGCTCATTTTTCGAGATTGGCACTGACAAATCACTGTTTGACGGATTATATATTTCACAAAATAAATCTCTTTGTGATGAGTATATGGGCAAATATCCTGTGATATTTATTTCACTTAAGGATGTCGAGGGTTTATCATATGATGAGGCATTTCAGGTATTCTCCAGAATCATAGGAAATGAAATCAGCAAATTCTCCTTTTTGGCAGAAAGTGATAAATTGACAGTTTTGGAAAAAGAACAGTTCAAAGGATTACTTCATATAGAAAAAGGAAAGTTTATTTTTGACAAGGATACATTTACCGCTTCATTAAAGCTTCTTTCCCAGCTTTTATATAAGCATTACGGCCAAAAAGGTAGTCATCCTGATAGATGAGTACGATGTGCCACTCGACAAGGCTTATCAGAACGGCTACTACCATGAGATGGTTTCACTCATCAGGGGCTTGTTCGGACAGGCGCTAAAGACCAACGATTACTTACAGTTTGCTATTTTGACAGGCTGTCTTCGCATATCAAAAGAAAGCAGCTTTACAGGCCTTAACAATTTTGAAATTGTTTCAATCATGGATTCAATGTATGACGAGTGCTTTGTGGCTTTACAGATAAAGAAGTTCAGAAAATACTTACGTATTTTAATCTTTCAGAGCATTATGCAGATGTAAAAGAATGGTATGACGGATATCACTTCGGCAATGCGGATGTCTACTGCCCGTGGGATGTAATAAGATATTGCAAGAGCCTGTGTGCAGATCCTACTGCAAAGCCGCAGGACTTCTGGTCAAATTCAAGCGGAAATGCTCTGGTCAGAAGCTTCATTGACAAAGCCGATGTCCAGACCAAGGATGAGATTGAGCGTCTGATAGCAGGCGAATACATTGAGAAAGAAATATCCCAGGGAGCTGACCTACGATGAAATCGACAAAAGCATCGCAAACCTGTGGAGTGTACTCTTCACCACCGGTTACCTGACCAAGCAGGGGCGTGACTGACGATGGCAGGGTGCGTTTATCAATACCAAACCGCGAGATTAAAAACCTTTTCATAAAAAAAATCCGCGAATGGTTCAGCGATACAACTGCAAATGACGGAAAAGACACTTGAACAATTCTGCAATGCATTTGTGGATAAGGATACCGAAAAAATAGAAGAGCTTTTTGGCGATTATCTTTGGAATACAATAAGTATAAGGGATACCGCAGTTGCCAAAGATAAAAAAAGAAAATTTCTACCACGGTATCCTGCTCGGTCTGCTGGGCTACAAAGCAAGCTGGCTCATCAAATCAAACACCGAATCGGGCACCAGCTACAGCGATATCCTCGTTGAAGTACCAAACAACAGAACCGGCATCGTGATAGAGCTTAAATATTCCGAAAACGGCGATATGGATGCAGCCTGCGATGAGGCACTGAACCAGATTGAGAAGAAAAATCATATGTGAATAAGCTGAAGCAGGATGGCATGCGCAATTTCATCAAGTATGGAATTGCATGCTTTAAGAAGGATTGTAAGGTTGTGGTAAGTGAATAAGGCACGCATTTAAACAGGCGTAGAGAGACTAGCTCCACGCCTGTTTACTATTCTTTTAATACACATTTTGTAAGTCAATATATTAATTATTTCTTTCTATTATCATAAACACCAAGTACTTGTACTATTAATGCAAGCAACATAATAATAAATAAACCTATACTATTTCCATATAAAAAAAATATAGTAAATGCCTGTATTGCAACAACTACCCAGTTACCTACTAATAAAATAAGTTCAAGGTTATTTTTCATTTTCATTTTCTCCTTTTCTTAACTTTTTTATATAAACTAGCAAATGGTAAAATGTTGAAAGCAACACTTTCTAAAAAATACTCTATAATAAACTCAATTACTTTCTTAAACTTTCCTTGAATAATCATTCCAATAATTCCCACTATAACAATAATTATTCCTATATAAAACATAACATATGAATCAATAAACCATGTTGTTATTTCCATTATTGCACATCCTATGACAAAAATCACTACTGACAAATTAGAAATTATTTTTTTTTTTTCATTTTCCCACGTCCTTGTTCTATTTTCCTAGGTGCCTCATATTTTCTTAGCTGCCTCATATTTGATTAATATAATCATCAATTTTATTTTTCACATACAATAAGGTATTCCTATACCTGCCCGGAATATTTGCCCAACAGTCATATAGCAGAATCATATCTTTCTTTTTATTAATTTCCAATTTTTTTTTCCATTGGTATGAATCAATTACTTGAAGAAAATAATCGAAATAATCTCTCCACAATTTTGAATATTGTCCTACATATAATTTCATTCTCAGTACAACATTACGGATATTGCCTACGTAATCCTCATTCTTGCTAAATATAGCATAAAATACATACAGTGTAACAATATCAAGTTCCTTTATATCCGGCGAAGTACTGATTTCCTCCGGTTCCATAAAAAGACTTTTTAATATATTGTTTACATATGCCGGTTCTGTATAATCATTATCATATATATTCTTAGCCAGTCTCCTCTTAACCATGCCAAGAACATAGTTTTTATTTATATCATCATCATAGAAATTTTTTCCACCCTGCAATCATCATAAACTTTATTCAAATACAAAGCTCCATTCCCTCTTCTGATGTTGCGAAGCTTGAAATTATCTCCATGAAATTTCCGCTCATAAATCATGTCCAATGCTTCAAACTCTGCAAATAAAATAATCACTATCAGCGCTCCTGCCGGTTTAAAGCATAAAAACAAAATCATTACACTAATACCAAAAAATATATCTTCCGATCTTTCTTGCAATTATACCCTCTCTTAAAATTCGAATCATCTCTTCATATGAAAATCTGTTATACTCTTCATCATCAATAAAATCACAATAAACAACCTCAGGTTTTTTTCCAATTTTCATCTCGAGCTTCCCATCTACACTATTTATAAGAAAAGGGAAAATGCATAATGGGCACTTTATTGAATACCTGATTCTCAAATATAAAAATCTACTCAATGCTGTAACCTGTAGCATTATAATATCTGATACTGTAACTGAAATTACAAATATAGTAAACGATACTATCCGGTGTAAAAAAATCTCCCTTAGAAAATAAAACTCTGTAATCTAAAAAAATGTACTGACAACAATCCCCATTATTGAACTACAAAATATACCAAACCAATAAAATTTTATACAATTAATACCATTTCTTAGCATTATCACCATCCTCCTCAACTGTGGTTAATTTCTTTATATCCTATAATTCATATATCTTCAACCATAAATACATGAATGACACGAATTCGTACATGTTTGACATTCAATCAATAATATTCGATTATATAAAAACAGTACCACTTATTCTAAATTGTTTTCAACACCTTAAGAATGAGCGGTACTTTTTTTTTTGTAATGAATGGTAGAAACATATTTAGCAGACTTATTTCTAAGATAAAAAATAACATGAGACTGTTATTTATTATTTTTATAATTCTTAATCACAATTAACACGCAGCTTATTATTGATAACATACAGCAGAACAGCAATGCAATACATGTCACAATATTCCCTCTGCTCGGATGATTGTAAAAATTCACTCCATACATTATCGTTACTATTCCTATGCACGAAGTAATTATTCCTATAACTATCTGTAGCTTTAACAATTTCATTCTATCCATCTATAAATTCCTCTCCAGATTCAATGTTTCTTTGTTTATTATTTCTTTTGTTCTAATTAAAAAAAATAAAGTGCAACAATATACTGATATAGCCAAGATTTGTAATCGTACATTGCCTCTTTGAAAAAAACAAATGTATCTACTCCAATCAGGAATAATATAATTTCAAAACCATGCACACATATATTCATATCAGCATTTTTTGAAGGAATTCACAAATCACTCCCAAAAGTGATATCAATGCACTTATCCGAATGTTGAAAGCAAAACTTTCTAAAAATACTCTATAATAAACTCAATTACTTTCTTAATCATAATTATCTTCATATCTCTTATAGTTATTTGTGGCAAATCTGGCCAACCATGTATCAGGCGGAAGTGTCCATAAAATCACCAAAATCCACACTATGATACCGATAGCCCTGTAAACACCACAAAGCTCCGTGCATGGTGCAATATCCAGACACGCAAATACAGAAAAAACACCACAAATAATAAATGCAATACCAAAATACACCAACCAAAAATTATTCTCCCAGCGATTCTCAAAGAAAAACCCTTTTTATTTTTCTCCGCTGTAATATAAGCAATACCACACCGGCTATAGTCATCGCTATATTAGCCGCTTGATAAACATATATTCCCAATATAAATGCAAGTAGTATCGCAGAAATAAAGACTCCGCATATTCTTGCTCCGGCTATACCATCACTTGACACTTCATCTTTGATATTACTCATAGCACCTTTAATCTGTATTATAAAAAAATACCAAATAAAACATAAGACCTGCTATCACAAGTCCAAGCCATTTGGGTAAGCCGAAAACCGCCTCTCCGATAAAGCAGCCTATTGCCAAAAAACACATAATTGTATGAATAAAACTTTTAAATTATTCTTCATATTCCCCCTTAATTTGTCACTCCTCCTGTTTGCAACCGTTCCAGACTCTTCAACTGTTGTTAATTTCTTTATATCCTATAATCCATATATCTTCAACCATAAATACATGAATGACACGAATTCGTGCATGTTTGACATTCAATCAATATTTTTTCTCACAATTAAAACTGCCTATTAAAAAAATAAACAACACCACTATAAATATCAAAATACACATCCAATTGCACATAGCCTTTTTTGCCATATAAACACCATATATCCCTAATACAAGTTCAAAAACATATGCAATGAATTCTATGCTATAGAATACTCATACTGCGTATCTCCCTTTGATGCTCAAAATTGTATAATATTCCATAACAAAATAATCCTATTAACCAAATAGTAAAATGTATAATGTACTTTCTCATAATTATCTCCATATTCCCCTTTGTTTTGTCCGGTAATTTTCAATTAGAAAATAATCTCTATTTTTTCATTGAATGATGACGAATAATTACTATGAATACAGTAATCATTCCGCCTGCATAAATCTTCATAATCCAATCCGGTATAGGAAAATACATATTCCCCAAAATTATTATTGCAAAGATAACTAAAACTTGACATATTAAAGCCGACGCAATAACTATTTTTTCTTCCTTACTCATATTCATACATGTGTACCTACCTCTCTGCTTGCAATCTGTCCTGACTACAACTGTTGTTAACTTCTTTATATCCTATAATCCATATATCTTCAACCATAAATACATGAATGACACAAATTCGTGCATGTTTGACATTCAATCAATATTTTTTTTGTTTATATAGAAACAGTACCACTTATTCTAAATTGTTTTCAACACCTTAAGAATGAGCGGTACTTTTTTGTAACGAATGGTATTTATTTTTTTATTGCAATACTTACACTAAACTTTCCATCATCTGCGCAAAAATTATAATTTCCTTCACACAGCGACTTCATCTATTATATTACTTACCCCATATCCATGTGATAATCTATCATCCTTTTTGATGTATATCTCCCCAACTTAGATATATCAACTTCCCATTCAATAGGATTCTCTATCATAATGACCACATAATTTCTCACATTTGATATATTAATCATAATTTCTTTCTTTTTTTTCTGTAATCTATTACATGCTTCAACTTCATTTTAAATACAATTTGAAAGTATTGTACAAATTGTTAAATCAGAAATTTCATTCCTGCCACTAAAATTTCCCATACAAATAAACTTAATTAATGGATTTTTTTTGATTAAAGTAATAGATAATTGCATCAATTATTCCGTTATCATAATATGATTCCAATTTTTTTTTACCTATATCATAATGCATTTTGATGTCATATATATACTTAACAGCTTCATCATATTGTTCTGTATCTAACAGATTATACAATATATTTATATGAGCATTCATATCATGTTTTATTTTCCGTATTTTCGCAAATGAGAATACAATTGACTATAATGTTCTTTTTTGAATAATCAGATAGTTTTGTTTTATCTTATTATCTATCTCAAGCTGCTTCTTATATGCACCCAAAAACATAAAAACAATTCCAAATATTCCTAACATAACAAATGAAATCATTGTTAATACATTTATTACAATTTTAAGTCTATCCTGACCAGGTAAAATTATATCATCGGTCATTACAATTATTCCCATATTGATTATTTCTATCATGGACGAAGCCATAAAATATATAGGATCAATACGCGCTATCATGGACGATATTTTTTTTGAATTGATTTATTATTTTGCCAATAAGACAAATTATAATAATAGTAATTATGTATACCATTAAATCATTATTACTGCCAACTATAATTTTAATCGGATATTCTATTACATCAATATATCCATATGCAAACAAAAAACACTGCTAATTTACGCCACATCTTTTCTTTTTGAATAGTATCCCTGTAGCAATTAAAGCACTCGGAAGCGCTAATATGGTATACCATATGCTTTGTGCCGGTCGAATAAAGATAACAATAATTTCACCTAACTGCATTAACATTATGAGCATAAACGCAAAATATTTTTTTAACTTGATATCACCAATCTCCAGCTTACATATCAGCCATTCAAATAATATTAATTCTAAAATCTTCTATCTGCTCTTTCAACCCTTGCCACTTTACACATATAATTAAAAAAAAATCTTCTTGTATTTGTTTTTTCATTCTTCTACTACTCTTTAGCTTCACCCCATCTGTCATAATTATCTCATCTCCAATTGTATTAACATTTTCAAAATTAATTATAACACTCCGCTTATTCTGGCAAAATTCATATCCTTCAACATTTCATAAAGCTGTGATACACCTTTATCTGTAATAAAATATTCGCTCCCCATCTAACATGTATATCTTTAAGTACCTTCCCTGTGCAATACCATACACTATATCTGAAATTTTAAACTTTGTCAGTCCACTTATAGTATTTAGAAAAATCCATTTTACTCTTCTATTAATAATATTTATCGCATGAAGCAATTTCTTTTCCATTTCCTCATCCTTCACAGGCTTCTTAATAAAATCTGTAACATTTTGCCCATATGCTTTACTCATTATTTCATCATGGCTAGTACAGAAAATAATCAGTACCTCATTGTCCGTATGTTCCAACAAATCACGGACTTCCAGACCATCTATGTGTTCCATCTCTATGTCTAGTATCGATATATCAGGTTTCTCACAATCCATAACCTGAATTCTGACTCATACTGGATAATTTTAACTTCTATATCGTTTTTTAAAGCTATATTTCTTATACTTTCCGATATTTTTATTCTACATGCTTCTTCATCATCACATATTCCAATTCTGTACATCATCCTGTATTCCTTTTCTAACTTACTCTATAATAAATAATATACAATCTATAATTCATTTGCAATCAAATCTGCATAAATGACATAAATTCGCACATAAATGATATTCCACGCATTTATGGATAAGCTTAATCAGGATGGCATACTCAATTTTATAAAGTATAGAATTACAGACTTTAAGAAGGATCTCAAGACTATGGTTGCTGATTAATATATCTTTAAATCCGCGATATCACAAGCTTTCCATCCTGCACATCAACCCCTGACCTTATTAGACTCTATCCCCGCTGCCTCAAGCATCTCATCAGTGAGTTTTATCCTGTGTGCCTTATCCAATACCGTATATTCCATTGCAGGGTGTTTCTTCAATTTCTCCGTACTTACCTTTCCGTCAGATATAAGCACTGTGCGGTCTACACGGCCTGCAAGTGCCATATCGTGTGTCACTATGATGATGGTTATACCAAGCTCTTTGTTCAGCTTATGAAACAGCTCATAGATTGTATCAGCAGTCCTTGTATCCACGGCTCCGGTGGGCTCATCCGCAAGCAGTATGTCCGGCTTATTTGCCAGTGCCACCGCTATCGCTGCGCGCGCTGCTGCTCTCCTCCCGATAGCTGAGCCGGAAGCTTATCCTTATGCTCCTGTAATCCCACTGCATTTTTAACAGTTTAATGGCATAGCTTTTTTTTATTATCATCCTTGCGTTTTTTTATAATTTCTCCATGTTTTAAATTATCGGTATTTCCAGTATTTTCAAACATCATCACTGCCTCGACATTCTGCAGCACAGTCAGGTATGGGAACAGATTTTTGGCACTTTTCTGCCACACAAAACCTACTTTGTCCCTGCGGTATCTTACCATTTCAGCTTCTGAATATGTGGAAATGTCTTTTCCGTCAATAGTGAGCACTCCCGCCGTTGGAGTTTCCAGTCCTCCTATCATATTTAAAAGGGTGGATTTTCCGCTGCCGGATTTTCCTATTACCGCAAGCATCTCCCCTGTTTCCACCGTCAGGTCAAGCCCCTCCAGTGCCATCACCTTTTTATCGTCGGTCTCATATATTTTTACCAGTCCATCGCAGTTTATCATCTACTTTTTCCCCCCTTTTAATTTAAATTACTATGCCGTCACTAAGCTCAAACACTTCATCCCCCAGCTCCATCAGGTTCGGATCATGCGTGGTCATAACTATTGTGATGTCCTCATCGTCTATCAACTCACGGAACAATCGCATGACTTCAAATCCAGCGGCGGTATCAAGTGCTCCTGTCGGCTCATCCGCAAAGACCACCTTCGGGCGATGAACCACAGCGCGCGCTATCGCAACTCTCTGCTGCTCACCTCGATAACTGATCCGGCATATGATCCATGCGCTTTGAGAGTCCGACACGCTCCAGCAGCTCTGATACTCTGTCATGCATATTCTCATTTATCACATCGTTTTTTACATCTCCAATGTCATTATCCATATCAGTCAAATTCTTTTGTATCTGACGTTTATTTTTTGCAAGTCTAAGGGCAAATTCCACATTCTCATATGCCGTCATCGTGGGAATTAGTGCTATAGACTGGAATACAAATCCCATCTCATACCGCCTTAGTATTTCCCTGTCTTTCTCGGTCATCTGCTCGAGGTTTTTATCCAGAAACTGCACACTTCCCTCTGTCGGCATATCAAGCGCACTAAGGATATTAAGAAGTGTGGTCTTTCCAGAGCCGGAACGCCCTTTTAAGATGGCAAGTGTTCCTTTTTTTATCTCCATGGATACTCCGTCAAGTGCGTGGACTGTTGCACCATCTCCCGCCTTGAAATATCTTTTTTTATATTTTGAGCAATTATCGCATTTTCCATATGTCACGACCTCTTTTTTTTTACATGCTAACTATCTTCTCCAAGCCTTAGTGCCTGTGCTATCTTCATACTCTTAAGCAGTCTGCTGATAACCACATAGCATACGGCTACAGCCACGAAAAGTACTCCTGCAAGCTCCAGCATATCAGATTGATAAATATATACATTTACTCCGATATTGTGTTTCTGCGGCAGATATATGATCGATATGAGCCTTACAAACATCGCTGTTGCAGTTATACCTATGCCTGCTCCCGCAAGAAGCGGCAGAAATGATAAAAATATCTGCTCGTTTAAAAGCATTGCTTTTACCCTCTCTCATTCTCATTCCCATTGCGCGGTATATACCAAACTGCAGCTCCCTCTGTTTTAGTGTCATAACCCAATACAGCAAAAATCCTACTGAGCACACTATCAGTGAAAGTATAAAACTTAAGGTAAACATACCGTTTGTGATCTGCACTGTGGCTGAGTTTTTATTCTCGTCTATAAGCTGCTGCGCGGATGTTAAATTTTTGTATATATCATCCACCGTTTTTCCTTTTGACAGGTTCATCCACACACTGTATGGTGTCATGCCGAACTTTTCCACAACCGTAGCATAATTTGCAACGATCAGGTATTTCTCCTGCTCGGTCACATTTCCTTCTGCATCTGTCTCATAGGTGTAACGCTCGTAGCCCGGAAAACCTTTTACTATGGCACATACCTTTGCATTCTCGGATGCGTAGATCTGATCATCATCGACAGCCTCCGGTACATACCTTGAGTAATTTAAGCTGTCACCAACTTTAAGTCCCAGAGCTTTTTGCCAGATTTGAGGAAATGATGACTCCGTCCGGCTCTTTTGCCAGCTCATTCAGGTAATTGAACCAGTGCGCGTCATTAATATCATCATTTTGGTCACTCTGCAATTTCGCAGTCTCACCGAATTCTTTTTGTGTTTATCGCCATAAGATATGCATCCGAAACCGAACCACTGCCTGCGGAAATGTCTACCCGCTCGTCCTCAAGCACACGCGTGACCCCGTCACAGATGCCCTCATTTTTGAGCGACTCGTATTTACCGAAATCAGGCTCGTCATACATCCAGCTTACAGAGCCATCTTTATTCTTCTGTATCCTGAGTCTGAAATCTTCGTTGTATATCGCATCACACCCCACATTGTAGACGATCCGTTTTTCCATATTGCTGTTCATGGTGCGCGCCATATTCGCGCCAAAAATACCGCCAGCCACTGTCATGATAAGAAATACTGCCAGAAATCCCTGATTGTATCTGGTTCGTTTTAGCTGTAAAAATGATGCACATACATTGCCGGAGAAAAACGCTTTTTTTAAAGAGCCTGTCCACAAGCAGAATAATAAGTCCGGTAAGTCTTACGCACAAAAGTGCCGCTGCAAATATAAAAAAGCGAATTGTCCAGTATCATGACAGGATCTATGCTCCTGTTCTCAAGAACAGATATCGCAAGCGTACTCTTCTGCTTGTTGTAATTGTAAAGCAGATATGCTGACAGAGCCAAAAGTATAACGTCTATAAAGCATTTCTCCCAAAGAGGCTTTTTCTTTGATATTCGTCCCCTGCTGTGCTCTGATATGGCATCCTTTGATTTTTTCCACACCGGAACTGTGATAAACAGCACCATGATAACTGCCGCTGCCACCGCATAGACAAGCATCTGCCATACAAATCTGTAAGTGCCTATATTCTTTGCCGTAAATCTTAAAAATCCGTCTGTAGATGCGGCAGCCCGGCACATTATATATCCGAGTACTATTCCAAGTACACAGCCCGCAAACGCTATTATTCCTGACTGCTGCAGGTACAAAATAAATACCTGTAATTTTGTCGCACCGCGGCTTCTTAAAACAAGTATGTCATTCTCCTCGAGCGAAAGTATCTGTGCAGATATCATTCTTATAAATAAAATCAAAAGCACAAGACACGGCAGCTCCAACGCCCAAAGCATCAGCTTTATCGTCTTCTGCTGTGTAAAAAGCGCTCCAGCGTATCACGGATGTTGTCATTGTAGAGCTTGTCAGCATCCTTAAACTGCTCCATATAACCGTCATATAGTGAGGCATTTTCCGTGTTGATCTGCCTGTAATCCAGCATGAGAAAATCACTGTAGCTGATATTGTCCTCGCTGTAATACTGCATCATTTCGTCAAAAACATCCTGCGAAACAAATATCACATCGCCCATATCCGAAAGCGTCTTGGCCCAATATGGATCGTTTATATCTTTTTCACGGCAGATCTGTGATATGACGAAAGAAATTTCCTTTTTCCCACTGCCATCAGGTACATGTAAATAGATTTTTTCACCTGCTACAAGTCCGTAGTGATCCATTGTCTTTTCGCTTATACTGCATTCGAATGTGGCTGTGTCAGTCTGAGATTTTACAACATCCGCGTACTCCGAAAGCCCCGGCAGATATCCTATTATAAAATAATGGTTAAGTCCTCCAAACTCTGTATCTGCGCGTCCTCCTGAGAGTGTGATAAGCTGCTGTGAGGAAACCTTGTTTATATCCACATATTCAGTCCACTTCTTTTCGTATCCGACAGCTTATCAAGCACTGACTGCGAATCAGGATAATCTGCCACCGCATATGTTCCCTCGCGGCTCATCTGTGCAGGAAACTCATTCTGCTGTGTGGCATGATCCGTAAAAAGTCTGTCGAGTATCTGATTTCCCGCACCCTTTTCAAACATAGGGTGGCACACAAAAAGTGCTATAAACAAAGCCACTCCCATAAGCAGACACAGATTTAACCATTTTCTGTTTTTTAATTTATTATTAATTACGAAGCCAAACATATTTCATCGCCCTCATCAATACCGTAAAGCACAAGTGTATTGCTGCCTGATGTATAATCGCCCAATATTACCGGCTGCTTTACCACGCTGTCCCCATCAATTTTCCACACATAGTATGATATATCATCTTTGTCCATAGGATTGATCTGCTTGTGTATGATCGAAGTCGGCACCACTACCACCTTTTTAAAAAGAAACATAAGAAAACTTTACAGCAGATGCCCCGGTCAGATCATCCGGTATTCCATTGTCAAGTTTTATATAAAATGCTGCATTTCCATATCCCGAATCTGTGTTTCCGGTAATATGCACACCTTTATCATCCTGATTTATATATCCCTTTTGAGCAACACTACCGTAACCGGCAAAACCGATACAGCTTCCGTAGATCGTTGTACCGTCCAGCTCAAGTGATACGCGCTCTCCAACATCTGCTATATTGTCCTTATATACTTTATAGCTATTGCTATCCTTTACCTGAACCAGCAGTACGTCCGTGGAATTTCCGGTTATCTGCAGGATATCTGAGCCTTCCTCCACATTATCTCCTGCCTTGACACTCACCTTTGAAACTTTTCCATCATTTTTGGCATATACTGAAATATTTCCTTTGCCGTCATTTCCTGCGCTTATGCTGTCATATGCTGACTGTAGCCTGGAAAGCTGATAGATGTGGTCTGCACAGGCAAGTTTTTTCTGCAGATTCAATAATTGTAAATTCAGTTTCAACTGCTGCTCATCATATGCTGTATCCGGCTTTTCATCCTGCCGGTTATTTTCTTCTGCGCTACTACCACCTTCAGATAAATCTTTTTTATCTGTTTATCGTAATCAGCAATCTTCTGCGCATAGGATTCATTCTCCGAGTCGATCGCATTTTTTCGCCTCTGTTATGGCAGCTTTGCCCTCTCCGGTATCCACCACGTAAAGCAGCATCCCCTTTTCTACCGTATCGTCCTGCTTCACATTGACCGATACGATCTGCCCTTCATAATCACAGGTTTCGGTTATCGTCCCTGCGTCAGATCTGCTGTAGCGCACACCGTAGTTTGCTATATCAAAATCAGACCTTGTTACCGTATATTTGCTATACTTTGTCGGAACCTGATCTGTAGAATTATAGTAGACCAGCTCCCCCTCTTTTAAGCCCTCTGTGACCTGTGTATAGTTTTCATCAGACTCACCTGTTGTTATGATGCGTTTCTCGCGGCCGCCCTCATCATTTTTCACATAGACATATCTGGTATCGCCTTCCTTATAGATGGAATCTTTTCCCACGACAAGTGCCTGGTCCGCTTTTTGTCTTTTCAAAATATACCGGATACATCTGTCCTGCCGTAAGAAACGGCTTTTCCCTGCTTTCCACGCACACATCCGGATAGCGGTTGTTTATCTTCGAAAGTACCAAAACCTCTGATGTATATTGAGACTCGGTGACATCATATTTTTCGCCATCGACTATCACATATTTCTTGGTCATAATCACTGTATTTGTACTCATTTATGGCTGTATCTTTTATATCCAGCACAAGGTCATCCGTATCTGAGACAATGACTATATTCTCGTATGCCGCAGCAGACCTTCCATCTGTCAGCTTCTTAGTGTAAGTGACAAGACCGCTGTGGGCTGCCTTAAGCGTTCCATCATCAACAATCTGCTGATATGAAGCCATCTGCTCATTGATCTTTTGCACTCGGTATTCGTGAAGCTGCTTATCGTACCGCTGATTTTCCTGTTCTGTGGCTATCTGCGTGTTGTAATCCTCGTCTGTACTCTCATTTTTATCAGTCTGTTCTGTTGAAAATTCACCCATATCCGCTGCACGTTCATCAATATTTGTGTCTGTCTTGATTTCATACGCATCATCCATAGCTCCATCAGCCGTGTCCATCTTATTATGCTCATTATTATCCTGCTGAGCCGCCTGATTTTCCCACATTTTGATCTGCGTATCCGAGATCTGAGCTGATATCTCATATGTCTCATTCTCATGCGCCAGCGCATCCTGACATTCCTGCAACTGTTCTTTTGCCTCATCCACATCACAGACTGCAAGCACATCCCCCGCATTTACTGTATCTCCCGGCTCCACATATATCTGTGAAATATTTACATTGGCACTATAATAATTGCAGTAATCTCTTGGAACCGCGGTAGCCATCAATACCTGAACCGATCCGATCGCAGCATATTCCACAGGTCTATAGGCTTCATTTAAAGCTACAGGTTCTTCAAGCTTTGGTATGCTGCTTTCTGTCATTTTTCCACAGCCGCCTGCCACAAACGATACACATATCCCCAGTACTGCCAGCTTTTTTTATTGATAAAAGGTTTCTGTTTTTCACTGCAAAACCACCTCATCCCCGCTTTTAAGTCCTTCTGTGATGATCCGGTAGTCTCCCACCTGATCTGCGACACTTATCCATACCGCCTGTCTGTATCCATTCTCATCCAGCGTGTATACAAAATACCTGGAAGCCATCCTTCTCATGTACTGCGTCCTTTTTTGCACATACACAGCATTTTCTATAGCGGGGCACGTCACTTCCATTGAAAAAAATCTGTGCATCCGATACTGCCGACATGTCCGATACCGGTTCAAAAACAACTTTTTATCGTCCACCTCTTTTACCTTAAGTTCAAACTCTATATCAGACGCTGTTGCCGTGTATATATCACCTACATTAAAGTCATAACCTTCCGGTCTGTCAGCCTCGTAATTGCCGTTTCCGCTGATTTCTGTTATAAGATTGCTGCCCGGTTCAAAAACTCCCGCCAAAAGCGAATTGTTCATTGCTGTGATCGTGCCATCCTCGGATGCCGTGATCTGATATCTCGACAGTTTTTCCTCTGCCTCATCAAGATAAAGCTGCGCAACCTCTGTATCCTTATCAAGCTGGGCTATATCGCTTGAATAATCCTGAGTATCATCGATTTTCATAATAGCCCTGTAGTGCTCTGCCAGAAGCTTATTCTGGACTGATCTGCCCGCTGTAGTCCTCAATCTTTTTCTGTATCTCCCCGGATTTAAAAGCCACCAGTATATCACCCTTTTTCACATGATCACCCACTGCCACATTTACCTTTTCAAGCGTAAGCTCCGTGTTTGTCGCACCATAGGAAAACCTGGTATAGCCCTGCGCGCTCAGACTGATGGTAGTCTGAGGTGTGAGTGAACCGCTCTGTACCGTAACTGTCTGGTATGATATTTTCTCGTAGGAAGCTCTGTCCGTCTGTGCAAGCTCCTTTTGTGCCGCCCCACATCCTGAAAATAAAATAGAGGTAATTGCAGTGGCAAGTGTCAAACGCCCTATATATTTTTTCTTTTTATTAATCATATATTTTCCACATCTTTTCCAAATAAATATGAACCTGATCTATTATCTAAAAATGTAACTCCATGTATAAACTTTATTGCAGCCAATAACAGTATCTTATATTAGATCATCACTCCTTATGATCGTGCCGTCTATCGCATTCACATTCACATACACCGGATATCTGTCGTAGCCCTTATCCTGTTTTGACAGACACCATGCCGGAACATAAGTACATTTATCCTTGTCAGATGCATCCTTCAAACGGATATATCCGAGCTTTAGATTGTTGTAAGTGTGATTTTGTGTAAAAAATCATACTGATCTGAGTTTTTTGTCATGTCATCCTTGATGATCTCTTTAATAGTGTCCATTGACAAGAGTTCTACGTTTTTTGACTCATTTACAATATCAACCGGGTAAGAAACAGTAAATTCCGTCACTCCCTGATCCGTCACAATAAAGGAACTGCTGCCATATGGCATAAAATCATCATAGTTATCGAGTGTCTCCCATATATCCATATTCCGGGTGAAATCGAGTGACTTGCAAAACGCTATGCCATCCACACCCTCGCCATAATCTATGATATATCCCCAGGCTGTATCCTTTATGACGCTCTCTTTATCATCAGTTTTTACAGTATCATCACCATCCTCTATCACTCCCCTGCGCTCCACTCGTAGTCTGAGGTTCCTATATATACCTGTGAAGCCCTGCCTAATTTATTTTGAAATTCTTCTGACTTCTTTACAGCTTCGTCTTTGGTCAATACACACTCGTTGTCATATGCAGAGGTAGTATCTCCAGCTGTAGAACCTCCGTTAAGGCCCCCTACACCCTGCTCCTGTGCAAATGATGGTGGTCCGTAATAGCCATACTCACTATCATCGTATAATGTCCCCTCACTTCCTGCCTTAAGAGGCTGTGCTGAAATATATTCAAGAGAGCCGTCCTCAGCAATTCCAAATCTAAGCTCACAGAAAACATTACCAATATATCCCAGATACTCATTACAATCCGTATAATCTGTAGCTTTTTTTTTTCACGCGTATCCAGTGCAGACGGTTCTGCCTTTTCATACTGTTCCAGCAGATCATTTTCACTTTTCATCACCCTGCTGACGCCCTCTTCTGTGATAAGTCCCGCATCAATTTCCTGCTGATACCCCGGCAATCTCATTTTTTACAACCTCCATGCTGTGATATATCTCTTCTTTCGTATAATGAGGTATGTCGTGATAATATACGGTACTATAGCCAAAATAAGCCTCTATCACACTCTTTTTGAAATCGGCACCCACCTTTATATTCTTCACCTCAACAACCGACATGCTTTTTGCAGTCCGGCAGGGTAATGTCTGCTGAAATATCCACATCCACACTTTTATCCGATATCTCAACAGAAAAGCTGTCATTCCATTTCGTACTGTCGTCAAATGCACTTATATCACTTCCTGCTTTTGTGTTTATATTTTCAGTTTCCATATTATAATCTACTTTTTTTCCTGAACAGCCGGTTAATGCTATTGCAAGAACCAACGCCGATATAATAACGTTTTTCCTCTTCATAGCCTCTCCTTTACAGTGAATTTTCCAAATTTATGATCGTTCCATCTATAGCGTTTACAAAGATAGCATTTTGCTCATTGGAGTCTACCATACGTGACAGTACCCACGCCGGAACATAGCTGTATTTTCCCTGTTCACTGTCACTTCTTATCTTAAAATAACTAAGCTGCAGCTTATTGAATGTCGCCGCGGTATCATATTTATCAGGATTTTCCGTAATCTCCGCCTTGATGATCTGCTCTATATTTTTCAGAGAAATAAGCTCCACATCCTTATAGATCTGTGTTACATTTACCGGATATTCCATCTGCACATCAATTATTCCATCATCAGTGACTGTAAGAAGTGTACTGTCAGGCAGTGTAACATCATCTATATCACTATCAATTGCTTCATACCCCGACAAATAGGTATCCATATCAAATCCATCCTTAAATGTGATGCCGTCTATGCCGGTCGCGTATGAATAAATATATCCCCACGCTGCTGTCTGATAGTCATTTTCCTTTTCGCTGTCAATATTAAAACCTATCCAGCTGCACTCACATTCACCTCGTTCCACCAGATCCTGCATTCCCAATTTACTAAGGAAATTCCCCGGCTTCTTTTTTTGGCTGATGCGGCAGATTTACTGCCCTCATTTGAGGTCTCGTCTGCCTTATCCTTTAGATCATCATCCTGAAAAGTCTGCGTTATGGTATCATAGTCCTCATTCCTTAAAGATGGTGGACCGTAATCTGTCCCAGACTGATGCAAGGCGTAAGCATGTACCTTGTGAGCCTCAAACTCCACCTCACAGAACACATCACCCTTGTAGCCTGCAAATACTTCACAGTTTTCGAGATCCTTTGCCACGGTATAAGTAGTCTTTGCCGTTTCAAGCTTATCCCTGTATTCAGCCAGCCGCTGTTCCAACCACTCCCTGTAAGTATCATCCTGTTCTTTCTGCCAGTACTCTATGACCTCATTCAATTCGTCAACAGTATAATGATCCGGATCGTGATAATAGTACTCGTTCCCACCAAAATATAAATCCAGAAAACGCTTTTTTTGTAATCAGCATCTATCTTTACATTTTCCACCTCAACAACCGACATGTTATCGAAGTCCGGAACTACAATATTTGCATATACATATACTGTTTTCTCGCCATTACCGGTCTGTATGGTAAAGTTTTCATTCCAGCCGGAGTCTGCCCTGATATCAGCTAAGGCAGACATATTTTTTTGTCTCTTTACTTTCGCTCTCAGTGCCATAATCTACCTTTTTATCTGCACAGCCTGCCAGTGATGTGAGGACAAGTGCCTCGATGAGTGTCATAATTGCTGCAAATAATCTCATATTTCGTGAAGATATGTTACCCCTCTTATCCATATGTGGTTCTCCTCCCTTTTTGTTCTTCCCCGGTGACTATTCAGAATAGTTATCTTCCATGTTGTTATAATGAGTATATATGTCAGTTGTAAACTTTTTGTATCATACATTGCTTTTTTTTAATAAAAAGTTTTTGTCTGCTCCATAAAAAATTCCACCGCCTTCTTGACGTACAAACATACGTTTGCTACAATGTAAATATTCTTGACTCTTAAGAAAGAAGGCTGATTATGAATACAGATATTACAAAGCAACTGGAAATGGTACTGTACAGAACCGAAGATGACAACGTAACAGTCAGTGCCTTGATAAAAGATGAAACGATATGGCTGACACAAAAAGCCATGGCTGAATTGTTTGGTATTGACAAGTCGGGCATCAGCCGCCATTTAGCAAAGATTTTTGAAACCGGTGAGCTTGATGAGGAAGTGGTTGTTGCAAAAATTGCAACAACCACTCAGCACGGAGCAATGCAGGATAAAACGCAGACTATTCCTACCAATTATTATAATCTGGATGCCATTATTTCCGTAGGTTACAGAGTAAACTCTATTCAGGCAACCAAGTTCCGTATATGGGCAACCGGAATTTTGAAGGAATACATGATTAAGGGCTTTGCTATGGATGATGAACGCCTGAAACAGGGTAAAACAGCTTTTGGAAAAGACTATTTCCGTGAATTGCTGGAAAAGAGTTCGCTCCATCCGTGCCAGCGAACGCAGAATATGGCAACAGATAACGGATATATTTGCCGAGTGCAGCATTGATTACAATAGAGATTCTGATACTGCATATCATTTTTATGCAACCATACAGAACAAATTTCATTATGCTATTACCGGTAAAACAGCGGCTGAAATCGTCTATAATCAAGCTGACCACACCAAGGAAAATATGGGCTTGACCACATGGAAAAATGCTCCAGATGGTCGTATTCTCAAATCTGATACACCGATTGCAAAAAACTATTCGGACGAGAAACAGATTCGTCAGTCAGAACGTGCTGTTACAGGATATTTTGATTACATAGAGGATTTGATTGAACGTGAAAACGTCTTTACTATGGAGGAATTTTCAAAAAGTGTGAACGAATTTCTTGCGTTCCGCAGATACGATATTTTGAAAGATAATGGATGTATTTCTCATAAGCAGGCAGTGGAGAAAGCATATCAGGAATATGATATTTTTAACAAGACACAGCCAATTGAATCTGATTTTGATAAGATAGTAAAAGGATTGGAAAAGAAAATTTAATTTCTTTTCAGGATTATGATACAATTACGGAAAACAGTTTTTTTAGAATCTGACAAATCGTTAAGGAAAGAATCGAAGGTGGTGCAAACGAAAAAGCAGTATTGAGACTTTTCATTAACTGCCCTTTCGTTTGCATCAATTTCGATTTTTTCTGGTTGAACAAAGCGCGTCAACTCTATATGGACTTTTAATTCTGACACTCTATTTATAATAGCATAGCGTGTACACATAGAAACACATAGAATTTATAATTCAGTCCTGTATTATGACACCAGAAATAAGCCTCCCTAAGGAAGCTAAAAAAATATACAGTTATGATACGTTAACAGAGCATATGTGGTTTTGGTTTTATAAAATGTTGTTCTGCAGGCAGAGGAATAATCTTACCACCACATGAAGAGCACTTGCATATATCTTTATTATAAAGAAGACGGATAATGGCAGGTGCATCCATATCTTTCAGCTTGGAAAATATATTTTTTGCAGCCAAGGATGTTTCTGCATAGGGTAATCTTTTTTTTTCTTCTTATTTCTGGATGAAAGAAGACCATAGTGCCTGATACGTACAAAACGTTTTGGAGGAACATGCATTAAAAATCGACGGATAAATTCCTCGCCGGATATGGTGATTTCTTTCCAAAGCCCTTGGTTTTTGTAATCTTTAGCAGAAAATGTAACTGTAGATTCTGTCATGTCTTTGATACGGTAGTTGCTGATAGCAATCCGGTGGGTGTATTTTCCAAGGTATCTGATGACAGATTCGGCACCGTCAAATGGTTTCTTGCAATAAGGAATCCATTCCTTTGCATAGCAGGTATTTAACAATTCCTTGAAAGTATAGTAGTTTTTGTAAGGTGCAGCCGATCCATGAAATTCAAGCCTGTCATTTTCCCAGAGTTGCTTAAGTTCAGCCATGTATTTTCCACGAAACGTTTTTGAGATTACCTTAATCGGAAGGAAAAAATCTTTACCCCATTGTCTTTCCAATGATTTTTCACATCCAGCCCTCCACCAAGAACAATCGCATGGATATGGGGATGAAAGTTCATGGTACTTCCCCATGTATGGAGGATACAGATATAGCCGATATCAGTCCCAAGATATTTACTGTCAGCAGCAAGTTCACTGAGAGTATCTGAAGCCGCATGATAAAGAGCAGTGTATAAGAATTTCTGGTTGCTGTAGATAATGGGATTGAGTTCTTCCGGAACTGTAAAAATCACATGGAAATAAGGAGCATCTAAGATATCCTCCCGCCGTGCATCTACCCATTTTTTTTTTTGGAAACTCGACACATAGGACAGCACCTGTCACGGCAGGAGTTATAGTGGACTGATATGCAGCCGCAGTCCTCGCATACACTTACATTCACACCAAAGGCACCGGTTTTGCAATTCATGATGTGATAAGCGGCCTTTCGCTGAGCGGGAGAAATACTATGTGTGGATTCAAAAGATGGATAAAAACGATGAAAAACATCCTGAATCGTACAATCCTTACTCATGATTCACCACCTTCCGGGTTGTCGAACGGGCTGCGGATACCAAGAAGTGTCTTGTTGCTCACATGAAGGTAAACATCTGTAGAGCGGGGATCAACATGTCCCAGAAGTGACTGGATATATTTTATATCTGTGCCACTTTCGAATAAGTGGCTGGCAAAACTATGACGGCACGCATGAGAGGAAACATGACGGGTAATGCCGGCGAGTTTAGCACTTTTCTTAAAGAACTGGTTAACACCGGTTATATCAAGATATCCACCGGTCCAGGAACTTGGAAAAAGGATATCTTTAGGGCGACCACATTTGTACCAATACTCAGTGAGAAGGTCTAAATTTTTTTGAGACAGAATCGTATACCTGTCAATTCTGCCTTTGGTTTCACGAACATGAATTGTCATGTTGGTACGGGAAATGTCATCATAATGGAGATGAACGACCTCCGATACACGTAATCCAGAAGAATACCATAGTTGCAATAATCGCTTTATGTTTCAGATTCGGAGTGGCATCAATGATTGCATTTATTTCATCGCGGGACAGAACAGCAGGAAGATTGCGCTCTCTTTTCATAGCTGGAACAGTGTCATCATCCCAGACAGTCTTCAGCACCTTTTTATATAAGAACTTTATTGCAGACCGATAGTGATTGTGAGTTTCAGGAGACCTTCCTTCCAGACGTTTGGCTGTAAGAAAACTTTCCGCATCTTCAAGCGTAAGATCAGAAACGTTTTTTCCAATCCAACGAAGGAAGTAACTGACATCAGAGCAATACAGTTGAATAGTTCTTTCACGCAGGTTACGTTTTTCCGCTTCATTGCGGATAGATTCAAAAATATCTTTATACATAATAAAACCTCCAGAATAAGTAGTGTTAATAATTACATCTACCTATTCGGAGGTGCATTAGCGTCATAATTCCGATTGCGGAAGAGACTGGAAAATGTTATTCTTATCATAGGCAGTGGGAGCTTTCTTAGTTCAGTTGTTTCGTGTGGTAACTTAACAATAACGGATTATGAAAAGTAATTCCACTGCTTTTTAATAAAAATAAAACTGCGCCACAGCCTTGGCAGGCCATCGCGCAGCGATTTTGTTCAATCGGGATTTGTTGAATTGAGAAAAAATGAAGAGGTAATTAAATGCAAAAAAGAAGATGTTATTAAAAATTATTTCCAATCGTGGCTTGATAAAAACATCGAACCATTAGAAAACATTTTTTCTGATGACATTATTTATAGTGAGTGCTATGGACCGGAATATCACGGATTACCTCAAATCCTAAAGTGGTTTTCTGATTGGAATATAAAAGGTACAGTTTTGAAGTGGGAAAATTAAAAAAATTTATTCATCAAGGTTTGTTCACAGTTGTAGAATGGTATTTTGAATGTGATTATAACAATGAGATTAGTGGATTTGACGGAGTATCTATTATTGAATTTAATAAAAATATGAAAATCATTAACTTTAAAAGAATTTCAATCGAAATCTGAGCATGATTATCCTTATGAGTAATCTACAACCTCACGTTTGTGAAATCAAGAAAAACAATATTTAATATGGAATATAGAATGAGGAAGTTAAAATGCAGTATTCAATGTTAGAAAATGGAATGGATTTTATTATATCAGGAATTTTACATCTGCAAAAAGCAGAGAGTGAAAATGCGGAAGAAAATATACAAGGCAGAGAATTAAAATATGCATTCTTGCATTCGTCGTCTGGAATTGAGTTAGTTTTTAAGAGTCGATTAAACATAGAACATTGAACATATATTTTTGAAGATATGAACAAAGCATCAAAAAAGAGCTATAAAGATGGTTCATTAAAAACAGTTGATAGAAGAATATTTAATGGAATGTCCAGAATGTGGGAAAAAATTTTTACGGTATGCAGATGATGATACAAAATGTGAGTGTTATTTTTGCGGCTAGCCTTATATGTGATTTCTGTCCGTCGGACCGGAGATTTGCTTACAGCTTCCTTCAGATTCCACCTCACGATGGACACCCTTGCTGTTCAGCTATACACTTCCCACTATCTGGGCGTGTTCGGGACTTTCACCCGTTAGAGCGCGCCCATGGCGCGCAAACTAAAAGCCCGGTCTGCACATACTTATGCAAACCGGGTCTATATTTAACGTATCTTGTAACTATTAAACTATACCAATTCAGGAATTTTATATCCTGCTTCCTCCATCGATTTTTCAAATTCTCCAAGGCTGACATTTGCCTCTTCGGCTGCTACATCTATTTTTAACCTTCCCTTTGAAACCAATGAATACAACATATTATTTTTTTTTCCCTGAAGAATCCCCTCTTCCTTCTGTTCCTCACCATACTCCTTTGCATATTCCTTTGCATACTCTTTTTGCATATTCCATTGCATACTGTCTTACTGCTTCGCTCATAGCACCACGTCCTTCCTTTTCTTTGTAATAAGCCACTGCTTTTGATAATGTCTCACTTTCTATCTGCTCCGGCCTGCACTGGTGAAAATCTTTCATCATCCGACCTATATCATCATTACCTTCATACCTTCCATTTACATAGATGATATGTGAACCGCATTTGTCATTATAATTTTTCACTTCTCATGGACCGCATACACATATTCATTTTCCTGTAAAAACTGCAGCACCTCATAGCTTTCATTATTTTTTTGCTCCACTGCTGTTGTCTCGGATATCAGGTTAAGCTTTGAAAAATCTATCCCGCTGTAGTCAAAATATCCTTTGTAAGCAGACAAATCATTTTCTGCCTGTGATTCATCATCTGCCTGCAAAACCTCTTTATATTCACTCATATCACTAATATCCTTCATATGTGCTTTTGCCATAATGATTGTCCCATCCTCAAGCATCCAGATTGTATGATTTTGTGTACCATCATACTTCTCAAACCTGATTATCCAGTAATATGCCGTATATGTGTTAAAGGTATTATCCGATGCCTTTTTCGCTGCTGCCTCCCACGTATACCAGTTAGAGTAGTCAGGTGAAAGATTTACAGGATAGAGCTTTTCGTCATAAAGCTTTTCTATGCTTTTTCTGCATGTGGCAACTGCCTGATAATCCTGCTCATCCATCTCATAAGAGGCAGCATCATCTGTCGTGCTGTCCCACTGCCCATCTATGAGCGAGAGCTTCTCCGACAATTTCAGATTGGCAGATGCTTCCTTTGCCATTACAGAGCCTGAAGGCAGATAGCTTTTAGGAACCTTCGCCACATGATCATGTTCACTTTTCTGGTTTGCCTCAAGCACTATGCCAGGCACCATGATGCCTGCTATTACTATACAGATTACTGCAACAGACATTATTATTAATTTGAAGCTGTCTTTTTTTCATATCTTCCTTTAAATCTTACGAATTTACCATTTTTTATATCTATACTGCGTTCAGATTACCACGGAAGCAAAATCCTCATCGTTGTTCCGCATCCGGGTTCACTTTTCCACTGAAAGTACTGCATTATGGTGCTCTAAAATGATTGCCACAAGCGACATTCCGATTCCGGCACCGCCCTCTTTTTCTGGCTCTGGATTTGTCTGCCATATAAAACTCATCACAAATTCTTTCTGCCTGTTCCTTAGTCATTCCGATTCCGTGATCGATTATGCATATTTCATATGCCCTCGTGCATTTCCTGTCATCTGCTGATTCGGCTTCGCATATATCCGTTTTATCTTTAGGTATATTACAAGCCATATTGTCCACAATTTTTCCTGTAACCTCAACCTGCTGACCTTCTTCTGACGCTTTCCTTGCATTATCCATCATATTGACAAGTGCTGTAACCAGAAGTTCTCTATTCACGGTCAGCACAGTATCCTCTATCTCTGTTTCTATAGTAAGATGCCTGTTTTCGTATGCAGGCTCAACAACCTTTACCACCTCTGCACAAAGATCTGCCATATGAACCCGCTCTTTTTTTTTTAATATCATGCCGGCGCAGATATATCAGCTCAAAAAGCTTCTGCGACATGCTCTCCAGACGTTTTCCCTCCGAAAAAATATATCCAAGCGCCATCATCTGCTCCTCTCTCGGAAGCTCCAGTGAACGCATCGTGTCTGCATATCCAATGATTGACGTCATAGGTGTTTTTTATCTCATGGGTAAAATCCGCTACAAACTGCTCACGCCTGTGCACCATATCGTTAAGCTCGTCTACATGATCCGATACTGCCTGCGCCATGATATTAAATTTCTGCGCAAGAAGCCCTATCTCATCATGACTTTTTTACGTTTACCCTTGTGGCATAATCCCCCTGCGCTATTTCCTCGCTGACATGGTTAAGCTTCTCGAGCGGCTTTGTCATGTACCTGCTGATAAAATACATTGCTGCCGACTCTGCAATCAATATGACTATTATTATCAGCCTGAAATAGTTTATCTGCTCATCAAGCAGTGTATATGCCTCTGATGCATCGCATTTACTTACTATCCAGAGATTTTTTTCATCTATCACACTCTGCGATGTAACATAGATATAGTGCTTTTGGGATTCTTCTTTTTATCACATAGTTTTTGTTTCCTGTTGTGAGATTTTTTAAAAAGTGTATCACTTATCCCTGCATCACTTTTTGTCATCTGTATATACTTTTTCACCATCAAAATATATGTAGAAAAATGAATCCCTTGAGCGCACACTGCTGCTTACACGGCTTCCGATCTGCGGAAGTTGCGCGACTATTGATGATGCGGAAATGCTGCTCTTTTCTGCATTATTGTTATCTGTATTATTGTTCGAAGTTTCAGAATTATCGGAAACTGAATTTAAAAGCTGCAAAAGCTCATACTCCACAGAGGACTGTACCAGATTATTCTGCACAATAGCATTTTTAAGCTGTGTCTGCTTCGCAAGCTCAAAATTCTTGTGTATCATGAGGTAACCCACCAGCCCCAGTCCAAGTGAAAGCAGTATTAAATTTGTGAACAATACCTTGTTACCTGAATTTCATTTATCCCTCTTTTTGTATATTACGCTTACCCATATTTAATGGTCTTTAGTTTTCTATTCTTCCAGCCTGTATCCTGCCTTAAATACGGTTTTAAGGCTGTCTCCTATATCAAGCTTTTTGCGCAGTCTCTGTATGTGAAGATCGAGAGTCCTCGACTCGACAGAGTACTCACTTCCCCATATTTCTTCATATATTTTTTCTCTGAAAAGTGTGATATTTTTATTGCGCATCAAAAGCTCAAGCAGCTCAAATTCCTTTGGTGTAAGCTCTATATGCTTCCCTGCCTTTGATACATTCTGGTTTTTCGTATCGATATCTATATCCTTAAAGGTGAGCTGCTGCTCCATCTTATTATAACGTCTTAGCACTATATTTACCCGGGCTAAAAAGCTCAACAATCTCAAAAGGCTTTACCATATAGTCCTCGGCACCGGACGTGAGACCTCTTAGCCTGTCATCTAAAGTGGCTTTTGCTGTGAGAAATATTCACAGGTATGCCAAGCGGCTTTATGTATTCCATAAGCTCAAAGCCGTTTAACTTCGGCAGCATTACATCAAGTATTATCAGGTCAAAATTTCTCTCCTCCAGAATATCTGCTGCCTCCATACCATCAAAGGCACAGGTGCAGCTATAGCCTGCTTTCATGAGATTTAATCTGATGAGGTCTGATATCGGTTTTTCGTCTTCCACTATTAATATTTCTATCATGCTATTCCTTCTAACATTTTCTAATCTTTTTATAAATCTTTGCATATTCTTCTTTTTGCTGTCAATCCCGATGATTATATATTCAGCCTGTATTATGCATGGCTGTTTATATATTAGCAGATACTTGTATCTAAAATGTATCAGTCGCAAGCATTTACATACGAAAAATCCGCCATGCATACACTGCATGACGGATTACTCTTTAATTATATGCTGCTCCTTTAACCTATCTTCCACCTTAAAAATCACAATTATCTACACAAACCTGGTAAGCAGGGGTTTTCATCCTCAAATGTATCAATTATTTCATAAGACTGAACATTACGGTTAATTAAACTGACCGGTTCCTTGCCAAATGATAATGAAAAGGGATTTTTTTCATCTCTGCACTCCTGTTTTATAACTCTTTATAACTTTTAATAATTTTTATAACTCTTTATAACTTTGTAATCTTTTTTATAACTCTTTATAACTTATTTGTCAAGGTCTTGTCCCATACGCACCCTACAGTCCAATATGTTCCCCTACAGCCTCCTGTAGTTCTCAAGAAGCTTGTGCAGATCATCAATCTCTCCAATAAGCCTCTTTCCTATATCGGTATCCTTCACAAGCATACGCCTCTTATCATTTTCCTCGACCTCTGATGACGTCTCTATGTCAGTATTATTTATCAAGGCATCCTCCACCGATGTAAAAGGCGTATGTGCCTTGAGCCTTAGACCATGTGAATTGTAAATCAGTGTATAGCCGGCGATACCGGTTTTCTTGTTCATCGCACTGGCAGAAGCCTCCATCTATCACAAACAGCTTGCCATTGGCCCCTGACAGGGTTCTCTCCCTCTATTGCGTGAACCGGTGTATGTCCATTTATGATATGCGCATCATCATCATACAGCCCGAACTCGTGCAGTATCTGACAGCAGAAGCTCTTATCGTAATACCTGCTGTAGTATGGGTTAGAAGGCTCTTCCCACATGCTCTTGTCTGTAACATATTCCATCTCAAAGGTCTTAAGCCTTCTGCCGCACAGCGGTGATTTTTCTCCTCCCCACAAAAACCACATAAAGTCCACATCATCCTTATAAGGATTGTCCACATACGCAGCCCTTGCCTTCTCATCACATTTGTCAAGCAGAGCCCTTCCGTGATAAAATTCACCATCAATATACAGCTTGTCAAAGGCTCCGTTGCTATCAACCGGAACACAGCCATGATAGAGCAGGTTGCCATTGTATACATTGTACATGCCGCCCTTATCATACAAAAATCTGACATGCTTTGTGCAGGCGCTGTCCTGTCACAAACTGTCTGTGCAGCTTTCTCATGATGACAGTCTCCTCGTCACTTAGTGCGTAGGGTCTCTCATCATCAACGGTTGAAAGCGCTTTCTGTCCACTCCTACATCCTGCAGCTCGTCCAGCCTGTCAAGCATCAGCCTGTTTCCCATCTCATACTCGGGATGTGCAAGTATAAGCTGCCCCTCAAGCTTAAAAAGCATTACTGTGATGGCCGCCCTTGCAGCCTCAATTCCATACTCTATACCATATGTTTTCATGCCAAACAGCATTAGCTGTCGTAAGCTTATTCCGTAGGCATTCTCAAGAATTTCCACATTGTTATATTTCAGATTGTTGCGGATGACATTACATATACATGCATCATTTCCACATGCCGCACCCATCCAGAGAATGTCGTGATTTCCCCACTCAATATCAAGCGAGTGATAATCATAAAGCAGATCGAGAATCTTATCCGCGCTTCCTCCTCTGTCAAATACATCTCCCACAATGTGCAGATGGTCAACAGCAAGCCTCTTAATCAGTGCAGACAAAGCGATTATAAACTCATCCGCATCCTCAAAATCAATTATAGTCTTTAATATCTGCTTGTGATATCTGACCTGGTTTGCATCCTCATCCTCCTGCGCATGCAAAAGCTCATCGATAATGTACGCATATTCCTCAGGCAGAGCCTTTCTGACCTTCGACCTGGTGTACTTTGATGAGAGCAGCTTTGCGACAAGTATAAGCTGATTTAACGTCATAGCATACCAGTCACTGTCTATCTTGCCCTGTTCATCAAGCAGGGCCATTTTTCTCTTGGATAGTATATGAGCGTGCAAAGCTCCTGTCTGTCATAATCAGAAATCGTATCCTTGAAAATCAAATCCACCTTTTCCTTTATCACACCTGAGCAGTTGTTCATGATATGTAAAAAAGCCTCATACTCGCCATGTATATCACTCAGGAAAAACTCCGTGCCCTTTGGCAGGTTTTATAATCGCAGAAAGATTGACTATCTCCCTGATTACATCCTGACTTGATGAATAATTTTGTTTTAACAGCTTCAGATATTTTGTATTACCTTTATCGTTGTACATATTTACCCCGTAACCTCTTATTTTTCAATGAAATATACTAATTCGCTCCTATTCATGTTCCATGCTATACCGGATAAATCCCTTAAATTACATTTTTTTTTTTCATTATATAATAATTTTTTTTTCACCTCGCAACCAACCCTGTCGTTTGTTACTAAAAAAGATGCGCAAAACTAATACTATTTTACGCATCTTTGACATATTTTATATTCTGAATAATTACCTTTATTTCATGTACTCAGGTGTCACATTCCTGCCCATGCCCTCAAGCATTTCCTTGTCACTTCTGATTGTGGCACACGCTACTGTCGTAAGCATGTTTCCTGTAATTGTGGCTGATGCTCCAGACTTGAATGCAAGCTCTCCGTCATTTGTAAGCAGCGCCCTACCGGCTCCCAAGACGTATGTCAGCCTCTGGATTTATATATCTGAAAAATGATACTGTCCGCAGTATATCAGGCTCACTGATATGCTCAAGACCCTCAAGCGGAGTGCCTGCAATCGGCATAAGCGCATTAAGCGGAATGGAATCCACTCCTACCTCTGCAAGGCTTACTGCCATATCCAGCCTGTCCTCCCAGGTCTCACCCATTCCGATGATGCCGCCTGAGCACGCATACATGCCCTCTGCCTTCACCTTTTTAAGCGTCTCAATCTTCATATCATAGGTGTGTGTGGTGCATATATTGGGGAAATTACGCTTTGAAGTCTCTATATTGTGGTGATAGCTGCTGACACCTGCCTCGTGCAGTCTGTGAAGCTGCTCTGCTGAAAAAAGCCCATTGATGCACATAAATCAATCTTACACTCTCTGTTCATTGTCTCATATGCATGTATTGCCTTGTCAAATTCCTCACCTGTCAGCGCTTTTTCCCGCTGTAACTATCGAGAAACGGTCTACACCCTCTCTCTCATTCATCCTGCAAGCCTCAAGTATCTTTTCCTCAGGTAAAAAATCATAGACCTCACAGTTTGTATGATTATGTGCTGACTGCGCACAGTATTTGCAGTCCTCAGGGCATTTTCCGCTTCTTCCGTTTATTATCGAGCACAAATCTACCTTGTCGCCGATAAACTTCTCCCCTGATCATATCTGCGCCCTTACACAGCTCGTCTAAATCACATGTAAGGAAAAATGATAGGTCATCATCCCTTGTGATTCTTCTTCCGTCTATTATCTCCTGTGCCAGTGTTATTGGATCCATTTTAATCTCCTTCGTGTCCTGTATTTCTTCTCTCATTTAATAAGTATCATTATAATACATATCATCCGTTATAATTGTCAACTATAAATTTCCCCTCGGTTAACAATGATAATAAAAAACAGAAAAACGTCAAGATGTTTTTATATATTTAAACCAGCATAATCAATGTTCCTGCTATGATGAGCACCAGGTCCTGTAAAGGATTTAATCGTCAGCTTTTCCTTAAATACGAAATATGAAAACACGATTGACACAACTATGCTCAGCTTATCTATAGGCACTACGACACTCGCAAGTCCGTCCTGCAGTGCCTTGTAATAACAAAGCCATGAGCCGCCTGTTGCAAGTCCCGAAAGGCAGATAAAGCCAAGCTCTTTTTTTTTCTCTATATGCTTTATGGTGTGCTGTTTTCCTGTGGCAAATACCACTATCCAAGCCATAATAAGCACCACTATCGTCCTTATTGCAGTTCCCAGATTAGAATTGATTCCCTCTATGCCGACCTTTCCCAGTATTGAGGTGAAGCTGGCAAAAAACAGCAGACAGCACTGCATAAAACAGCCATCCATGAGAACCCCCTGGCCTTATTCTGCTCTTCCTGTGATATCTCCTTTTTTTGGTGATCATCATATACGTTCCAATTGCTATAAGCATCACACATACCAGCCTGAGTACATTTATCTCCTCTTTAAAAGAAAAAAGATAAATGCAAGTATAATGGTCAGTATTGTGCTTGATTTATCAATCGGCACCACTCTGTTTACATCGCCAAGCTGGAGTGCTTTAAAATAACAAAGCCATGAGGCTCCGGTAGCAACTCCTGAAAGCATCAGAAATATCCATGTCTTTGCTGACACAGCTGTGATCTGCCCCTGCGCTTTAACCACAAATACCATAATCCACGAAAAAATCAAAACTACAATTGTCCTGATTGCAGTTGCTACGTTTGAATCAGTTTTTTTGATACCACACTTTGCCAGTATTGATGTTATACCCGCAAAAAATGCGGATCCAAATGCATATAATACCCACATATTTTTTCTCTGTCTACGCTTTCGGTCAACTACGTTGTCCGGAGTTCGATTCCTACGATGTCTGACATTAAAAAACGCCTCTTTAAGAGAGGCATTTTTAATGAGACATCGGGGATTCGAACCCCGGACAACTTGATTAAAAGTCAAGTGCTCTACCACCTGAGCTAATATCCCATATATTCAGATTATAACAGGGCTAGTTGGATTCGAACCAACGAATGCAGGAATCAAAATCCTGTGCCTTACCGCTTGGCGATAGCCCTTGAGTAATACTCGTGCGCCGCACGGATACGCATATAATGCGCACGACACTATTTGCATTAATGCAAAGGGTGGATACAGGGATTCGAACCCTGGGCCTCCAGAGCCACAATCTGGCGCGCTAACCAACTGCGCTATACCCACCATATTTACTTCATATGGTCCATATGGAATTGATATGAAATAAAAAATGTGCCTGAAGGGATTCGAACCCCCGACACCCGGCTTAGAAGGCCGGTGCTCTATCCAACTGAGCTACAGACACATATGGGATACTGCGAATACTGCAATATCTAAGCGGGTGATGGGAATCGAACCCACGTAACCAGCTTGGAAGGCTGGTGTTCTACCATTGAACTACACCCGCATGTAGTCGGGGTGACAGGATTCGAACCTGCGACCTCCTGGTCCCAAACCAGGCGCTCTAGCCAAGCTGAGCCACACCCCGAGGGATTTGTTTGCGTTCTTTCCGTGACGCAAGAATTAGTATATAGCAAAGGTAAGAATATGTCAACAACTTTTTTTATTTTTTTTTATATTTTTTTAAAGTGGCTGCCGGACAGCTTAAAAGAGCTTCCCGGCAGGCATTTTATCCGTATACGTTGTGCAATTCAACGCCTATACTCTATATCACCTTCACAAGCATCTCTCTCATGGCGCGAAGAGCCTTGCCTCGATGGCTTATGGCATTCTTCTGCTGGGGAGTAAGCTCTGCAGAAGAGCAGCCGTACTCATCTAAATAGAATATAGGATCATAACCAAAGCCATTGGCTCCCGCTATCTCCCATCCTATATAACCCTCCATTGTCTGTCTGGTCACAAGTTCCTTTCCATCCGGCAGCACTGCGGCGATAGCACACACAAAGCGGGCTGTACGCTTCTCCTTTTTTTGGCACACCGTCAAGGCGTTCTATAAGGTTATTATTCTTTATATCATAGGAAGTATCCTCACCCATATAGCGCGCTGAATATACTCCAGGTTCCTTATTCAGATAGTCAATCTCAAGTCCTGAGTCGTCTGCGAGAACAATTGCATCTGTGTGTGCCGCTATTGCGCGTGCCTTAATCAGCGCATTGTCTTCAAAAAGTTCTTCCCATCCTCCACTATATCCACATTGATACCTGCTTCCTTCATTGAACGGATATCCACGTCACAGTCTGAAAGTATCTCTTTGATTTCTCTGAGCTTATCCTTGTTTCCTGTTGCAAATATGATTTTTTGTCATAATATATTTCCTTCCTGACAGTGAAAAATACTTTTGCCATATCATCTGTTATCAGAAAAGGCCTTTATACAGAGGTTACAATCCTGTTTTTCCTTTACATTGATATATGCCACACCATCATAGCTGATATAGCCCTCGCCATCATCCAGATTGACCGTAGACATGTATGCTTTCTCCCGAGTTGTACTCTATAGCCATCGGATGAGTCGAGCCCGGTGTATTTATATAAAGTACAATGGCATAACGTTCACCGGACTCCAAATCAACAGGCTCATCAAAATCAACAGTGTAATAGCCTGCATTTTTTAGTGACCCCTCAGCCACCAGCGTCTTATTTTTAAAAGAATACTCATTCTCAAAATTCTTAACTACATACAGCTTGTATGATGTATCCGCTGCTGTAGCATAGAAGCCGGAAGCCCTTAGTGATTCAGCCGACTGTGCGGTAAATATGTTGGCTCCGTACATATCCTCCTTGTCGTAGCCCATCTTTCCTACCCAGCCACACAGGTCACTCTGGTATATATTATCATAATTGTCAGCACTCTCTATATCTGTATAAACAACATTGTGCGTGCCCACATTTGTATCGTAGTATGACACATAGAACACCCCATTGTCTCCAAAACTGCTGCCCCAGCTGTTCTGGCATATAAAGGCTCCATCTCCTTCCCAGATCCACATTGAAGTTTTCCTTAGGGTAATTGTCATCCCAGCCAATTATAACCACATCATGATTTGGCTTATCTTGCCCCATGTAACAGTAAGAATTAGTCTGCTTATTGTAATAAGGCGTCTTTGTCTTTGAGCTTGCTATTGTACTGTAAAGCGATGTCTGCACACCACCATATTTGAAAACAGCCTCCTTTATGCCCTGATAGTCCTTTCCATCTATGATAAGCATCTGCTGCACATGCTTTACTGCAGCAAGATCATCGCGTGTCACTCCATCTCCGTAAGGATCATCCGCATCATAAACCGGTCCCTGCCATGCTGCCAGATATGCCATTCCCATGGTATACTCTCCCCCGTCATACTGATTGACGTTAAAGGAATTGCTCATACTCATATGATCCACGGAAAACAAAAGCTGCTCCTCCGGCATAAGGGCTGACTCGAGTGCACTTGTGGCCGCAAAAGCCCAACAGGTGCCATAGCTGCCCTGATCCCTGATTAGTGACACACGCTGTCTTTCCCTCAGATCATACTTTGTTGGCACCGTTGATACACCCTCGGATTTGTCTGTCATAGTGAGTGTATTTGTCGCCGTATCAAAGCTGCAGGTCATATCCAAAAGTTTAGACAGCTTGTCTAAGCTTGCATAAAACTGCCCCTTATACTGTACAAAGCCATTGTCGTCTGCCAGCTTGAAATCAGCTGTCAGACTGTGCTTTTCCACCAGAAGCTCATTTTTATTGTATACATGTGCACTGCTGTTTAGTGCATCGCGAAGCATAGACACGGGAACCATTATATTCCTGTTCTCATCCATATACACATGCTCATCCTCGCTCGTATACTCCTTATTTTCTATCTTAAGCCTGATGGTGGTGCCATTTACATCAGCAGCCACAAGCGGACTCCATATAGTATTATCTATCTGTGCTCCTCTGAACGCGCCAAGTGTAGAGCTGTCCTTTGCATATATGTAAAAATTAGACACAAAGATAAGTGCCAAGATAAATGTAAATGCAATATATCTCTTTGAATATTTCATATACCCTGCTAATCCTTTTTCCTTCTCGGAGGCTTAGGCCCCATAAACTGATAAAAAAAATATGTCTTTATCATACCATTGTAGATTTTCCTGTTTTTGTCAGCTTTTCTGCCGATATAGCGCTCTGTATCCTCATAGCTCGTAATCAGATACATCGACCATGCATCAAGCCTCTTATAAGCTTCTCCAATCTGTGAATACAGTGCCGGGAGCGCTGATTTCTCCTCGAGTCGCTCACCGTATGGAGGATTTGAGATAATAAATCCGTACTTCTTCGGGTGATGCAGGTCAGCCACAGCCCTCTGCTGGAAATGAATCATGTGCTCCACTCCGGCTCTCTTGGCATTTTCCCCGGCTGCAGCCACCACATCAGGGTCAATGTCATAGCCCTGGATGTCCACCTGCACATCCTTATCTATCATATCCTCTGCCTCCTGCACAGCCTCATACCACACAGCTTTCTTGGTATGATATTGGTCCAGCTCTCAGCTGTAAACTCCCTGTTCATACCGGGTGCTATGTTTGCTGCCATCATGGCTGCCTCTATCGGAAATGTACCACTGCCGCAAAACGGATCCACAAGTATTCTGTCTGCATGCCATGGTGTAAGCATGATGAGCGATGCTGCAAGTGTCTCAGTCAGCGGCGCCTTGCTCGTTGCCGACGGTATCCTCTCTTGTGAAGGGAATCCCCCGATGTATCAAGTGTCACCATCACCTCATCCTTGTACAGAAAAACCCTTACCGGATACTGTGCTCCGTCCTCCGGGAACCAGTCAATGTGATAAGACCTCTTCATTCTCTCAACCATAGCCTTTTTTCACGATAGACTGTATATCAGATGGTGAAAAAAGCTTACTCTTTATGGAAGAAGCCTTTTTCACCCAGAATCTGCCGTCCTTTGGAATATAATTTTCCCATGGGAGAGCCTTTACATTTTCAAAAAGCTCATCAAATGTGGCAGCCTTAAATCGTCCTACCTGAAGTAATACTCTCTCTGCGCCTCTTAAGAATATATTCGCTCTGCATATAGCCTCAGCATCGCCCTCAAACGATACCCTGCCGTCCTCCACACGTGTTATCTCATATCCCAGATCATATATCTCCCCTCTTTACGACTGCCTCAAGGCCAAAATGACATGGCACAACAAGCTCAAATCTATTCATATATTGTGTAACTGCCTTTCTATAATTGTACTTTACATTGTTATCTAATATTGTTGCATAAATTTCAATTTTTTTAAATAGTTTCAGCCATATTTCTGCAACTTTTTTTTTTTGATATCCGCACATAGCATTGTATCCACCTATGACTGTCGCTGTATCAAAACCGCGATTTCCCAGATATCTGGCCAGCTTCATGCTGCTTCCACCATGCGTGCAGTAAAAAATCACACTCTGTGACACATCGAGTTCACTCTCATATGAATCCGTGATATCCATAGGCATGCTGAGTGCGCCTTTCCAGTGCGACCTGTCGTATTCCTCTCTTGTTCTTATATCTATAAGCAGTGCATTCATCTCTTTTTGCACCTTATAAAGCTCATCCGCATAAACTATTTTAAATTTCATACATCCATACGCCAAAATACGAATTTACATTATGATATTCATTTTATTATGAGATGTGAACTGCGATAAATCACCAAAATCATTATAGCCGGCACTTTAGTACTTTAATTCTTTAATAAATTAACTTGTTTTATTAATATTATATTATTTTGTGTTTCAAAGTATTGCTTTTTTTTAATTACTGTTATTTTATAATATTTCCGAAAAGAGAAATCTTTTTCAATGTTATACCTCTTATTAATTATTTATACTCCCCTCAAAAGAGCCGGTCACGTGACCGGCTCTTTTTATACTGCTTATGTATTTTTTATATTTATCAATCCAAAAGCATCTCATACTCTGCTAACGGCAGTGGCTTTGAATAATAAAAGCCCTGTATACTGTCGCAGTCTATATTCTTCAAAAAAACTCTACCTGCTCCTGACTCTCAACACCCTCGGCGGTCACGCAGATTCCCAGCTCCTTGGCCAGTGCTATCGTGTGCACAAGCAGCCTCTCACCATTTGAATCTCCTATATAGTCAATCAGGCTCTTGTCGATTTTGAGTGTATCAAAGCACTTCATATTGAGGGTAACAAGTGATGAATAGCCTGAGCCAAAATCATCCACCAAAAGTGGAAATCCATTGCCATGGAATTTATCCGCAATACTCTTGATTTCATCATTATCGACCGCTGCACTCTCTGTAATCTCTATAGGCACAAGATGTGTGTATATGCCGATTCTTCTTGCTATATCATGATATCTTTTTTGACCACAGACTCAAAGTACAGGCTCGCTCTGGACAGGTTGATTGAGATAGGAACTATTTTTTTTCCCTTCATCAAGCCATCTTCTCTCTGATGTGTACACACCTCGCGGAATACATACTCATCAAGCGCCTTAATCATGCCGTTTCTTTCAAAAAGCGGTATAAATTTGGATGGCGGAATAATCTCATTATTTTCTCTTCTCCACCGACAAGTCCCTCTGCACCGACCAGCTTGTTGGTCTTTGGAGCATACTTGGGCTGATACCATATCTCAAAATGATTGTCATTTAAATCCCTGTAGAAGTTATCCTCCATCTGCTTTTCTTCGACAATCCTTTCTGTATCGGCCTGACTGTATATCTGATAGAGCACGTCCTTCCGCTCCTTGATCCGATTCTTGGCAAAGTTGGCCTCGCCGTATGCTTCCTCAACCTTTTTGCCCGGCTCCCATTTTGTCACACCAAAGTATGGCTGAATCTTTGGAATCTTTAAGGATTCTGAAACCTTAATAAGCTGTAAATTGATGGTCTCTATCTTTCTGATAACCTTATTTATCTTGTCATCCGCAAAGAAAATAACAAATCTGTCTGCATTTATATGACCTGATATGTCATTATATCCTACAACACCGCGTATATTTTCAGAAATCCATCTAAGCGCCTCATCGCCCTTTGCCACACCACAGATGGAGTTCACTATCTTGAAGGAGTGAATATCCATGGAAATCAGATATCCTGATACCTTTCTGTCACGCAGCTTCTTTTTAAAGCTCTCGTAATTGTTGCCTCCGGTCACTGCATCCACATACGCTATACGCTCAAGCTCTCTTTGCTTCTCCGGGCTTATATCCGAAAAGCCCGCTATCATCTTGTGCAGCTCTCCCACGCCAGACACATTGACAAACTTTGCTCTGCAATACTGTACCTGTCCATCCCTCACGATGCGGTAATCATGCTGATAGGTATCCTTTATCAAAAACTGCCTGCGCAGATTATTAATTGATGTCTCTGAAAGCATGTGAAGCTTATCCTCCTCTAAGACGATAGCATGTACATACTTTTCCATCATCGCATTATAGCCCGGTTTTGACTCAAGCACTTCTCCAAACATAGCACGGACAGAAGGGATTCATCCTGTATGGATACATCTTATTGTTGTCTACATCTACATAGTAGATACTGTTGAAGTTGCTTCCTAAAGCATTCACCATCTCACTCTCGTTAAGACGCTCATCAAGCTGCTCAGCAAGCCCTATTGCCTCAACTGTTCTGCCATCATCATCAAAGCAAATCGACTTGAATGATATCCTGTAGGTATCTGTTCCTTCCTTGGCATGCAGTACTACAGTAGCAAATTTTTCTCCCTCTGCAATCTGTTCAACAGCCTTCAGCAGATTATCCCTGTCAACCATGCTGTCTATAAACGGATTGTTTATAATATCCACATTTTTTCTCCTCTGAGTCATCTAATGAATCCTCTGATAAAAAAGACCTCAAACGGCCTTCCTGCGGAAAGCACTTAAAAACATACTTTCCCAAGAGGCGAATGCGGTCTTTATATCCATCTCTATTTTGTTTTCATCATCAAATCTGTTACTCATAATAATTCCCACAAAAAAAATAAAATAATTATTAAAACTCTTTCATACCTATCACTACTATATCATTAGTAAGTCATTTCGTAAAGTTTTGTTTTTTTACTAATTTTGTTCTTTTTTTGTGTATTTTATGAATATATATTTTATTTTATAGCGTCGAGTGCGTTTGAGATATCTGCAATCAAATCCACCTTGTCCTCAAGACCTAAGCTTATTCTGATAAGCTCTGCCGGCACTCCTGCTTCCTTAAGCTGCTCATCATTCATCTGACGATGCGTGCTTGTTGCCGGATTTAAGCAGCAGGTTCTCGCATCTGCCACATGTGTCTCGATTGCACCAAGCCTTAATGCCTTCATAAATGCAGACGCTGCCTCTCTGCCGCCTTTTAATCCGAATGATACGACTCCGCAGCCTCCGTTTGGAAGATACTTCTGTGCTCTCTCATAGTATTTGTTTGAAGGAAGCCCTGAGTAGTTTACATAGGCAACCTTTGGATGATTTTCCAAAAATTCAGCCACTGCCTGTCCATTTTCCACATGCTTAGGCATACGCACATGAAGTGACTCAAGGCCAAGATTCAGCATAAATGCATTCTGTGGTGACTGCATAGAACCAAAATCGCGCATAAGCTGTGCTGTACATTTAGTGATGAACGCACCTTCCTTGCCGAATTTCTCTGCATATGTTATGCCATGATAGCTGTCGTCAGGTGTGCACAGTCCCGGATATTTATCTGCATGTGCCATCCAGTCGAATTTGCCGCTGTCTACGATTGCTCCGCCGAGTGTGGCTCCGTGTCCGTCCATGTACTTTGTGGTAGAGTGTGTGACAATATCTGCGCCCCACTCAATTGGTCTGCAGTTTACAGGTGTCGGGAAGGTATTGTCCACTATAAGCGGTACTCCGTGCTCGTGTGCCACCTTTGCAAAAAGCTCTATATCAAGCACCGTAAGCGCAGGATTGGCAATAGTCTCACCAAACATAAGCTTTGTGTTTGGTCTGAATGCTGCATTCAGCTCCTCCTCTCTGTAGCATCAGGAGATACGAATGTAGCTGTAATACCCATCTTTGCCATAGTTACCGCGATGAGGTTGAAGGTGCCTCCATAGATGGATGATGATGCCACGATATGGTCTCCGCACTCACATATGTTGAACATGGCATAGAAATTGGCTGCCTGTCCTGATGATGTGAGCATGGCAGCAGTGCCACCCTCCATAGCTGCGATTTTTTTCTTGCTACCGTGTCACAGGTTGGATTCTGCAGTCTGCTGTAGAAATAGCCCTCTGCCTCAAGGTCAAAAAAAGCTTTCCCATGTCCTCGCTTGTGTCATATTTGAATGTAGTTGACTGAATAATCGGAATCTGTCTCGGCTCTCCGTTTCCGGCTGCATAGCCTGCCTGTAAACACTTTGTACCTATACTGTATTCTTTCATTGTGCTTCTCCTTTATTATGTTAATGTTTCAGTTGGATATAGTATATTACATTTGGCGCGTTTTGACAAATTCTTCAAATCGTGGAAGTGTGAGAGTAATTTTACCGTACTCAGAGGTATCTATAACCCCCTTTCTTTTGAGCCGGTCTCTATATACCGAGAATAATCCTGAATTCATATCCAGTTTTTCTCTGATTTCTTTTTACCTTTTCTTCACCACTTACTGATATTTCCAACAATATTTTTTTTTATCAAGCTCTGACAGCTCCGACCAGATTTTACTGTACACATACTCATCAAGGCACTGATCATATTCCGGTAAAATATCTTCTATCGTGTGATCATCCCTGTTTTCCCAGTAAAGATATCCCAATACCGGAATGCAAAAGGATATCCCTTTGTAAGAGCTGCCATTTTGTCTGCCTCTCTTTGATCCAGTTCAAAAAATATCCATATAGTGTTTCCCTGACTGCTGTAAAGCTAAGTGGTTCAAGCATTATCTTAGGCGCCCTGTACAAAAAATGTAAGTGCCTTGTCGTTCTGCAGATCATATATATTTTCAAACAGCCCCGTCATAAGCAGAAAAAGTAGGATAATCCTGTCTCAGAAATATCTGAAATGAACTGACAAATACTTTTACAAATTCACAGTTCGTAACCTCATCAACTGAAATGAGTAACCGCTTATTATGTTTCTTTATATTTTCAAGCATCAATTCCAGCACATTTTCTATATCCGTAACCGGTGCTGCATTTTTCTATGGAAACGCCCAGTCCAAACGCTGAAAAATCCAGTTTTGCATTGACAAATATTTTATTCATCTGAGGCATACTGTAAATCTTAGCTGCAAGGCTCTGAAGCATATCTCTCGTAGGGTTAAGCTCAACTGTCAGCCATTCCTCATCCTTCTTTATCTCTGATACTATATTGGTCATCATAACCGTTTTGCCCGATCCCCTTACCCCGGTTATCATAAAAAGCTGGTTTGCAGGATTTTCTGACCTAAATGTCTCTACTATCTGATTGGTCTGTGAGATTCTTGATATATATTGCAGTGGTTTTTTCCCGAATGATAATGTAAATGGATTTTTGCATTTTGTTTTCCCCTTATATAACTTTATATAACTTTTTTTGTTTCGTATATAAGTTTATATAACCTTATATAACTTTGCATTTATTATATAACTTTATATAACTTTTGTCACCATAAATTCTTAAGCTTTATAACATATTTTATCTACCAGCGCTTCATAACTGCTATCATCAGCTTGTACTATCTCTCTGACATTGTGCTGCTCTAATGCTGCTGTTTTTTTCACCTATCGAGTATGCTGTTTCCACGTATGCATTCTCCGGCAGCATATGAAAAAATCTTTCCACATTTGATGCGCTTGTAAAAACAGCTTCACTTACCATGTTTCCAATGCTTTCAGGAATACTCTCATATGCCTGCTCATTTACATATGCATCAATTTTTTCTAATTGACATATTTCTTTAAGCCCTGCCTCAAGGTCAGGTGAAGCCTCCTTTGCCGAGAAAATGCAGACTTTGATTTCATCATTATCGCCCATATACGAACTCAATTTCTCCTTCTCCTGCAAGTTCTTTTCCGGTCTGTTCTGCCGGAATAATATCTGCATTTATGTGATGCTTTGCAAGCTCTTTTTTCTGTAGCTTTTCCCACCACCGCAAACCTTGCATTTGCTATAAGCCTGATGTCAGCCCCTGCCAGCTCCAGATTATAGAAAAATGATCTTACACCATTTTTGCTTGTAAAAACTATCCAGTCAGCCGATCTTACCTTATCGGCAAATTTAGGAATTATAACTGGTTTAATTATGCCTGTTTTAACCGGTGTGATGTCTGCTCCAAGCTGCTGTAATTTTGCTATCAATTCGTTTGTTTTGATATACGGTACTGTGATTTTTCTTCCAAACAGCGGTCTTTTTTCAAAGAAATCAAGCCTGTCATTCAGTGAAACCACATCTCCCACAACGATTATAGCCGGTGATGTCAGCTTTGCTTCCTCGATCTTTTCTCCGATATCCGCAAGCGTTCCTATACTTTTGCGCTGCGCTGCGCGGCAAGTGTGCCATTCGATATCACTGCTGCCGGAGTATCCGCTCTTCGTCCTGCTTTCATAAGCCCTGCTGCAATGCTTTTTACATGTGCAAGTCCCATCAAAAATACGCAGGTGATTGTCTCATCTGTAAGAAGGGAATAGTCTATATCTGCCTCCTCATCCTTTCTGCTGTGCGCAGTGATGACCTGAAAGCCTTTTTTTGCTATGCCTCTGTGTGTGATAGGTATTCCTGCAGCCGCAAGCGCTGCAACCGACGAACTGACACCCGGTACCACTTCTACCTCCACATTTCTATCTACCAGGTAGAGAGCTTCCTCTCCGCCTCTTCCAAAGACATACGGATCTCCGCCCTTTAAACGGACTACAAGCTCATGATATTTTGATTTCTCGTACAAAAGCTCGTTTATGGCATCCTGCTTCATGACATGCTTGTGATTTTCCTTGCCCACATAAATAAGCTCACAGCCTGCCTTTGCCATTGAAAGAAACTCTGGTGATGATAGCCTGTGTCATACACCAGACAATCCGCCTGTTTTTATATATTTTTCTCCTTTTTAAAGTGAGCAGGCCCGTATCTCCCGGTCCTGCTCCAACTAATACTACTTTTCCTGTGTTTTCTCTCATGATTTTCCTAATTATTTTTTTCTACTGAATTATTATGATTAAAAATTATGACTTGATATTTTTTAGTCGATTTCTAATTTATACCGAATATCGTGCACGGCACGCTCCACAATATCGTTTCTGTCTGATGTCATATCCCATACCTGCTCTGTCCTTGCAAGCTGTTTTCCATCCTCTGAGCCAAACATCGCAAGAAGCTTTAGCCTGTTATTTTTTGTTGCTGTCATTACCGCGGTCTTTTTTTTCACTTACAATATCACAGTATGCAGCCACAGGCAGATGGCAGTTTCCACCGATTCGCTTTTAAAAATTCTCTCTCAATGCCTGCGCACAGATTGGTTTTTCTCATCTGACAAAGCATCAAGCTTTGCCATCAGCTTAGCATTTGTCAGCACGTAGCTCAAGCGCCAGTGTGCCCTGTGCCGGAGCCGGAATCATATCATCCTCTGAAAAGTACTGTGTGATCTCAGAATCTCTTCCGATACGCTTTATTCCCGCCGCTGCAAGTACGATTCCATCCAGCCTGTATTCGCTATACTTATTCTTTTTTTCGTTAGCTATCTCATTGTTATTTACAGTATTATCGGAAACCTCTTCATATATAATTTCACCATCATATAGCTTACGAAGCCTCGTATCGATATTTCCGCGTATGCCAACCACCTTAAGGTCAGGACGCAGCTTTAAAAGCTGATACTTTCTGCGCTTGCTTCCGGTTCCTATCACGGCACCATGAGGAAGCTCATCCAGTGAAGCGGCATTTTTTAGCACCAAAACATCCCTTGGATCTTCACGCTTCCATGCCTTTGCAAATGTAAGCCCTGCTGCCGGTTCATCAGGCATATCCTTCATGGAATGGACTGCCATATGAATCTTTCCCGCTAAAAGCTCGTCCTCTATCTCCTTTACGAAGATACCCTTTGAGCCAATCTTATCGAGTGCCTTTTTCTGCTCTAAATCGCCTGTTGTCTTTATGATAACAGCCTTAAAATCATCATCCGGATATGCTCTTTTTTAACTTATCTATCACGTAATCAGTCTGAACAAGAGCAAGCTTTGAGCCTCTCGTTCCTATTAAATACCTCATTTTACTCTCCTACTGATCATGCCATTTTCCATTTATAATTTATAAATTAACAACAACTTAAAATCTGTAATACCATACTTTAAACTATATTTCCGGAATTTTTCCATTATCAATAGCTGCACACAATATTTCTTTAAATACACGCTTTCTCTCGGCTTCCGTGTCATATTGCGCTATTACTTTTTCGCGGATCTGTCCCATGTATTCGTTCAGCTCACCAAGAAACGGAGTAAGAATCTCCTGCTCTTTGCCTTTCAGATACTGAGTCAGCACAGGGCTGTTTCCTCCGCTCGAAACTAATGCCGCAACAAGATTCTTTTCCTTTATGTATGACGGAAAAATAAAGCTGCAATCAGCCTTCTGATCGACCGCATTTACCATGATGCCATTAGCTTTGCAATACTCTGCAATCTCATGATTTAAAGCATTGTCATCAGTGGCAGCGATAACCATTTCCATGCCGTCACAGTCTTTTCGTTCAAACCTTCTCTTTATGAACGTAATTCTATCTGCTGCATCCGGGTCCGTCTGATTGTTTTCTTTTATTTGCCGTATATGAGCCCGTTTTATCCTCGCTTGCTATATCATCAATTGTAAGCTTTCTCAGCTCATCACATATATTCTCTGCTACAACCGTGACCTTCGCGCCAAAATCCAGCATTACAATCACCTTGCGGTATGCCACATTTCCACCGCCGACGATCAGACACTCTCTTTTTCCGTCATATCCACAAACATCGGAAAATACGCCATTTTTATCTCCCTGTAATACCATATCCATACTTTATTTCATATATATTTTCATGCCTTATTTTATACTTTATTATACGCTTTATGCTTTATTTTTTGCCTTATGCTTCACACTGTATCCATTGAGCATTCCTTCAAAAACAGGACGAAGCTTGGCAGAAAACACTGCTGCCGATACGCATAATATAAAGTCCGGTGCAACAGTTATCAGACAGTAATCTACTATTACGATGCCCCAGCTGACAGGTGTTGCCGCATAGAAATTCTTCATGCAGTAAAAGTATATTGCTCCAACTGTATAATATGCCACCAGTCCGACCGTTGCCGGAAGAATGAGTGTAAACGCATTGGTCTTTTTAAGCTTTTCTGTGATTGCTCCGATTAAAAATGCTGCAAGCACAAAGCCTAAGAGGAATCCAAAGCCCGGTCTTAAAATGTATGTAGGACCACCGCCTGCTGCAAATACAGGCACTCCCACCAGTCCGATGCACAAATACACTATCACGCTAATCGGTGCCAGCTTTGCCCCCAGCAGGAATCCCGCCATCAGCACAAAAAACCACTGTAATGTAAAATGCATGGTGTACATAGGAAGCGGAATATCAATCTTGATAAATGCTCCAACTGCTATAAGCGCCGCAAAAAAGTGCACATGTTGTAAGTTCCTTCGTTTTTAATTTCATTTTCGAACGCTCTTTCGTTTTATTAAATATACATGCTATAATAACATCTTTCTCTAAAAAAGAAAAGCCATCTTCGATGAAGCTGACTTTTCTTTGCAGCTTTCGCTGCGACTCAAAACATTAACATATGATTTAGAAGTAATATTCATCAGAATATATTCGTAAATCCTCTTTCGTGACCTGTCCACCCTCGATATGAAACGAGTTGATTACAGGATTTTCTGCCATAAGCGACATTATCATGTAGCTCGCATTTGGATCGTATGCAAGCTTTTTATATCCTCATCCGATGGCCTTGAAGGGCTAGACGGATGTGAATGCCAGTTGCCAAGCGGCTTAAGGCCGTTTGCTCTCATGTCCTTTATTGGCTGCCAGCTGCTCCTTTGGATCCATTGTGAAATGGTCCTCGGCATGGTCTGTATTCGTCAGGTAATATACCTTTGTGATGAGACGACCGTTTTCGTCCTCACTGCCTGCTATCAGACCGCACGCCTCCTCCGGCAGATGCTCTTTAGCATATTTTGCTATTTCATCCAGAAACGGATATTTCATTCTTATGATACTCATATCGTTCCTTTCCTTACTGTCTTTTTATTCCTGTGTACGAGGTGCATCAAATCTGCCCGCTGTCTCCTCGCAGACCTCCTGCTCGTAGTCGATTGGCTCGAGAATGGTCGGATGGTCGCCACAGACTGCACAGTTGTGTGTATCCTTTGGAAGCTTAATCTTGTGGAACTCCATGGTGAGTGCATCATATGTAAGCAGATATCCTGTGAGCAGCTCTCCGACACCGATTAAATACTTGATAGCCTCCATAGCCTGAAGCGAACCGATTACTCCGCCCATAGCTCCGATAACGCCTGCCTGCTTACATGTAGGCACTGCATCCTTTGGTGGCGGATTCTTGAATACACATCTGTAGCAAGGTCCCTCTCCCGGCACATATGTCATGAGCTGACCCTTGAAACGGATGATTCCTGCATGTGAAAACGGCTTTTTCTCAAGCACACATGCATCGTTGATTAAGAACTTTGCCGGGAAATTGTCAGTTCCATCGATGATGAAATCATAATCCCTGATAAGCTCTCTGATGTTTGACGCATCTACAAACATACGGTATGTATTGACCTGAACGTCTGGGTTCATGGCGTTCATTGTCTCTTTTGCTGACTTTACCTTGGCTTTTCCCACATCGGCTGTTCCGTGGATAATCTGTCTCTGCAGGTTGGATAAATCTACCTCATCCGCATCCACAATACCGATTGTGCCAACTCCCTGCTGCTGCAAGATACATTGCTGCCGGAGCTCCAAGTCCGCCGGCACCGATAATAAGCACCTTGCCCTTTAATAATTTCTTCTGACCTTTAACGCCCACCTCATTAAGGATAATGTGGCGTGAATAGCGCTCGATCTGCTCATCAGTCATTGCCATTAGCATCCACCTCCCATGAAGTAAAGGAACTCTACATTGTCGCCATCCTTAAGCACTGTCTTTGGCTTATCCTCTGTGGCAACAAATTCCTCATTTATTGAAACTGTTACATACTCGGGCATATCTACATTCTCAAGCTCGATAAGCTCCGGTAATGTAAGTCCATCCTTATATTCTTTCTTCTCTCCTGCTACTGTGATAGTCATTTTATTTCCTCCTGTGTCACAGATTGTGGTATCTGTATGTGTTATTATCCTGTATCAGACTGCTTTATATAATAATCTAAAAACTATAATAATTCTTCAACCCACGCTTTCAAATCGGCAGGCTTTTGTGCGCCGACCTTTCTGTCTAAGACCTCTGCGTCTTTTACGAAAAGCAGTGTCGGATTCGCAGTCACCTCATACTCATCAGCGAGCTCTCCGTCAAAGTTTGTGTTGACCTTGTATACGTGAAGTTTATCCTCATAATCATCCTCGATATCTCCGAGAACCGGTGCCAGCTTCTTGCAGGCCACACATGAATCCGAGTAAAAATCAACAATTACCGGAAGCTTGCTTTTTAATACTTTTTCATCGAAATCCGCCTTTGAAATTCTTGCTGCCATGATTAGTCCTCAACCTTTCTGACGTAAAGAGTGTATGTTCCATCCTCGTTGTCCTCGAGCTTAAGTATCTTGTGTCCCTCTTCCTTCATGCTTCTTGGAACATTCTGTACCGGCTCTCCATCATTCATACGGATTGCAAGCACCTCACCGTCATCTAATTCCTCTATTGCTACCTTTGCCTTTACAAATGTAAGAGGGCAAACCTTGTCAGTTATATCTACCTGATCGTCGAATGCTATATCTGCCATTCTGCATCTCCCTTCCTATACTCATATTTATTATATTTTTGCCGTAACCGTTGTTGTTTATGCATGCCGGATATTTCCTGCTGCGATACATGGGGATTATTTACCCTCGTATGCTGCCTGAATCTTTTTTGAACTCTTCCTCGCCCACTCTCTGAAGAGTAAGTCTGAAACGCTCACCACCGTTTGCATGCTTCTCGAAGAAACTAATTGCCGCATCTGTCACTCTGAAAAGAGTTTCCTTGTCGCGGATAATCGGAACAAGCTGCTCTCCTTTATAGATGTGGTTTCCGAAAAGTCCTCCAAACGATACGATATATCCCGGAGTTCCCTTCCATGCATCTGTCGGACAGCTCTTTACGCAGCGCGCACAGTTGTTACATTTGTCTCTGTCGATAGCAATCCTGCCATTCTCCATGCTAAGTGCACCCTCGCGGCATGCCTTCACACATACACCACACTGGATACAATCGTCATGGCTGCACTCCACTGTCATGCCGCCCTTGATTCCGACATCGTTTTCCTCAGCCTTTAAGCAGTTGTTCTGACAGCCTGTGACACCAAACTTGAACTTGTAGAGGAAGCTCTCTTCCGAAGTATCTTTCATCAAGTTCCTTAGCCAGAGTGTATGTATCGATACATCCGCTAGGACAGATTTCTGAGCCCTGACACGCTGTGACAGTACGTACTCTCGGTCCGCAGACACCTGTTCCTACACCGCCCTTTGCCAGTTCCTCTTTTACTACATTGATATCCTCAACCTTGATAAAAAAGGAATCTCAATACCCTGACGCGATGTCATATGAACATATCCGTGTCCGTATTTCTCAGCAACCTCTGCTACTGCTTTGATATTTTCTGCTGTAAGATTTCCTCCTACAACCGCAATTCTAAGCGAGAAACAGCCCTTTTGCTTCTGTCTCATGAATCCGCCCTTTTTTAGGGCCGAGTAATCAACTTTCTCCGCCATTTTTAATCTCCTTATTGTGTAAATATGTTAATGTTTTGTTTTATATGTAAATGCATATGCACGCCCTCATTTGCATACACATTGATACCTTATTGTGATGGCTTAATCCAGCTATATTTGCAAAAAGCCTGTGCAAAATCCTCCTTGAGGTCATCTATATCCTCGATACCCACACTGACTCTTATAAGATCCTCAAATACTCCTGCATCCTCCTTCTGCTTATCTGTGCTGTGAAGACTGATTGTGGAGCCCGGATGAATGACAAGTGTCTTTGTATCTCCGATATTGCTGAGTGTGTATGGAATCGTCAGGCTGTCTATAAATTTAAATGCCTTTTCCTTGCTGCCAACCCCTGATTGTAAGGATTGCTCCATAGCCGTTTGTGAGCTGTTTTTTTTGCTATTTCATGCCATTTGCTGCTACAAACCCCCGGATAATTAACCTTTATGTCAGGATAATTGTTTTCTATCCATGACGCAAGCCCGAGTGCATTAGAGCATTCTCTTTCCATTCTAAGACCGAGTGTCTCAAGTCCTATAATATTTAAGTATGCATTCACCGGAGCTAAACAGGCACCCATATTTCTGAAAAGACTGTTTCTCAGCTTTTTGCGACAAATGCCATAGGTCCATACTTCACATAATCTGCAAAACCCGGATATCTGTTCTTGTCCCATTTGAACTTACCTGAGTCTGTCAGAATACCACTGATTGCATTGCTGCTTCCATTGATATATTTGGAAGATGAATTGACCACGATATCAGCTCCATGCTTTAAAACCTGTATCAGGTAAGCTGTCGATGTGGTATTGTCAACTACAAGCGGTATATCATGTGCGTGTGCTATCTCTGCAAGCTTCTCAATATCTGTGACATCCAGACAGGGATTACCGATAGTCTCTGCAAAAATCAGTCTGGTATGCTCATTGATGCTGTCCTCTATCTGCTGCCAGTTGTTGTTCTCGACATATCTGGTTGTGATGCCGAAGGCCTCAAGATCATGGAACAAATCTATTGTGCCACCGTAGAGGCTGGCGCTTGAGATGAGCTCATCTCCACTGCTTAGTATATTTAAGAAGGTATTCATCAGTGCCGCCATGCCTGATGCGCATGCCACCGATGCTATTCCTCCCTCGAGCTTTGTTATTCTGTTCTCAAAAGCTGTAATCGTAGGATTGGCAACTCTTGTGTAACAGTAGCCCGGAGCTTTGTTTTCAAATATTTTTTTCCAGATCTGCCGCGCTCTCCTGCTCGAAGGCGCTTGTCTGATATACCGGTGGCAGTGTAGAGCCATTTGTCTCTTTTGTCACGCCGGCATGAAGTAAGCTTGTATTAAATCTCATTGTTTTCTTCTTCTCGTTAATTCTTACATAGTCTATTGTGTTACTAGGAATTGATGAGATTATTATACAAACGTGTGTGTTGAAAGTCAATGCTATCAGTTATACAAATTATTTGTGCGTGGTTATATATTTTGTTTATAGCCATTGATGTCCCTTAAATACTCTGCGGCTGTCGTTGCGGCATTTGCTCCGTCAGATACTGCTGTTACCACCTGACGCAGTGTCTTGGTACGGACATCTCCCGCCACATACAGTCCCGGCTGGACACTTCTATCATGGTCACCATTTTTTTTGTTGCAGCATATGTGATGCCGTCCTCACCTGCCACTACATATCCTCTCTCATCAAGCTGCACCAGATTCTTTATAAGCTCTGACTGCGGTACTGAACCATATGCCACGAATACTCCGTCTACAGCCAGTGTCCTGCCACTTTTAAGCTTTATGCCTGTCGGCTTTTTTTCTCCATATATTTCTGTCACTGCTTCGTTTAGGACAAGCTCTACATTTTCTTTCTGCTTTAAGAGCTCAACTGTGCTCTGTGCACCGCGGAAGCTGTCTCTTCTGTGAACCAGATAGACCTTCTCACATATATCGGACAGATATAATGCATCATCCAAAGCGGTATCTCCGCCGCCCAGCACTGCGGCTGTCTTTCCTTTATAGAATGCTCCGTCACAGATTGCGCAGTAAGATACTCCCTTTCCGGTATACTCATCCTGTCCCGGCACTCCTGCCTTTCTCGGATATGCTCCTGCGGTATAGATGAGCGCGCTCTTGCCTCTGCTATCGTGTCATCATCGAATTTCACTCTGTATATCGCTGATTCTTCTTTCTCACCATTTTGCACTGCTTCTATCTGCACTGCTTCTTTTTCGATAAATTCTACATCAAGAGACACTGCATGCTCCCCTGAATTTTTTCTCCCAAGTCGTATCCGTTTATATTGGGAAGCCCCAGATAGTTGTTCACATTTCCGCTCTCGGCTATCTGGCCTGTCCCCTCGTATTCTTTTTTTCTGCCACTGTCACATTCAGATTGGCTCTCTTTGCATATATTGCTGCTGACAGTCCTGCCGGACCACTGCCTATTATTATTATATCAAACATGGAATTGGTTCCTTTCATCGTCCATTGATTTTTTTTTTCGGTAACTTATTATATACATTATCCTTAAAAAATACAATAATACCGCCTGCTTTTTTATAAAACACCTTTATAAAAACAAGCGGTATCAATTTTATCTATCGTATATACATCCTGGCCTCATAAAAGGTCTGAGTACTGACATATCAGAGGTATCCTTATAATTTGAAATCAGCACCTCCATGCCCTCACACTCCTTTGCAAGCGGCATTGGTATCTCCTTGTCAAAGAAATTGCACACAACAATCATGGTTTTTTCTTCATTCTTTCTGCTGTATGCAAAAAATATTCTCATCATCCTCAAGTAAAAAGTGTGAATTTACCATCAACAAATACCGGATAATCCTTTCTCAGCTGAACAAGCTTCTTGTAGCAGCTAAAGATTGAATCAGGGTCATCCACCTGTGATTTGGCATTTATTTTGTCGTAATTGTCATTTACCTTTATCCAAGGTGTTCCTGTGGTGAAGCCGGCATTTGCCGAGTCATCCCACTGCATAGGTGTCCTTGCATTGTCACGGCCCTTTGCGTAAATGGACTTCATGATTTCATCCTTTGAGTATCCTTTTTCAAGGCGCTCATGGTACATGTTTATGATTTCACAGTCCTTATAATCCTCGATATCATACGCTGTACATTTGTCATGCCGAGCTCCTCGCCCTGATAGATGTATGGTGTACCCCTGCATGCCGTGCAGCAATATAGCAAGCATCTTTGCAGATTCCACTCTGTACTCCCTGTCATTGCCCCATCTTGACACGATACGCGGCAGGTCATGATTGTCCCAGAACAGACTGTTCCAGCCACAGTTGTAGAGCTCATTCTGCCAGTGAGCCATTATCTTTTTGAGCTTTTTAAACGGAAGCGGTGCAAGGTCCCATTTCTCGCCGCCCTCCTTCTGGTCAAGCCCTATGTGCTCAAACTGGAACACCATAGAAAACTCGCTGCCATCCGGATTGCTGTAAAGCTTTGCGCGCTCTGTGTCAGCGCCCCATGCCTCACCTACGGTAATCAGGTCGCCCTTCTGGAAGGTCTCCCCTGCTCAGTTCCTTAAAATATTCCTGAAGCCTTGGTCCGTTTATGGTGATTCTCTTGTCCGGCTCTTTTGCTATCTGGTCGATTACATCAAGTCTGAAGCCGCCGACTCCCTTGTCCATCCACCAGAGAATCATATCGTAGATTGCTCTTCTGACCTTTGGATTCTCCCAGTTTAAATCCGGCTGCTCCGGTAAAAACTGATGGAAATAATACTGTCCGATTTCCGGCACATATTCCCATGCGCTTCCACCGAAACAAGCCTTCATATCACTTGGCGGCACGCCTTCATCTCCGTCTCTCCAAATATAGTAGTCATGGTATGGATTGTCCTTGCTCTTTTTTAGCCTCCTTGAACCACCTGTGCTCGTTTGAAGAATGATTTAAGACAAGATCCATCATAATCCTTATATTGTGCTTCTTTGCCTCGTTTATGAGCTCCTCCATATCATCGAGACTGCCAAACGTCGGATCAATATCCCTGTAATCCGAAATGTCATAACCGTTGTCCGCCTGCGGTGATTTGAATACCGGCGAAAGCCAGATTGCATTGATTCCAAGCGTCTCAAGATAATCAAGTCTTTTGATGATACCCTGTAAATCACCAAAGCCGTCTCCGTTGGAATCCTGAAAGCTCTTTGGATAAATCTGGTAAACTACCGCCTTTTTTCCACCATTTTTCATTATTGTTTTTGCTCATTATGCCCTCCTTGTCTCTTCATTATCTCTTTTAGTTATCTCTTTTAGCTGTCTCTTTTTGTAAAAATTCAGCCTGGTTTCTTTAATGCTGTATCAAATTATGCTATTTTACAAGCACCACCAAAACCTCACAGCTTTCAAGCTTAAGCTCGGATGCTCCCACTGAAACAGTGCTCTTTTCAGCATCATTTGTGTTGGACAAAAGCACCTTTTTCACACTGCCATCAAGCCTGATTTGTGCCTCTTTACTGCCAAAATTTGCCACAACCAGCACGCGCTTATTTTCATCCTCTCTGTAATAAGCCATGATGCCATCTGTATCCTCATATGCCGGAACACATCTGCCGTAGGTGAACAGCTCCTTAAATTCATCTGACTTTCGCAGTGCCACAAGCCTTCTGTAATAGTTCAAAACAGATGAAGGATCCTTTTCCTGCGCCGCAACATTGATAGCCTTATAGTTTTCATTGACCTTAAGCCATGGCTTTGCTGTGGTAAAACCGGCATTTGCCTCATCACTCCACTGCATAGGTGTCCTTGCATTATCCCTGCTCATCCTTCCACAGGCTGCAAGTGCCTGCTCCTCTGATAAGCCTGCTGCAAGTGCTGCCTTGTACTGATCCTTTGTGCTGATATCGTCATACTCATCTATACTGTTCCATTTAGCATTTTGCATACCGATTTCCTGTCCCCTGGTATATAAACGGAATGCCTCGAAGCAGTACGCTGACAGTTCCAAGCATCTTGATTCCGGCAGGATTTTGAGCATGCTTTGGTAAAAATCTTGAGGCACCTCTCGGCTCATCATGATTTTCTATGATATTGGCCTTAAAGCCGTACTTTTCTGTCTCAACCTGTGAACCAAGAATGGGTCTTTCTCCATTTGGGGTCAAAATCTATTTTCGGTGCATCATACCATCCATGCTCTCCATCACTTAAGCACTGTGCACAAAAATCAAATATCGTTGAAAAATGCCCATTCTCACCGATAAACTCCGGCAGCTCCTCAGGCTTCATATTGAATACCTCGCCAACCGTAAATGCATCATACTTCTTAAATGTATTGTTCTTTAATTCCTCTAAGAGCTCTCCGACACCTTCTGCACTTTCAACCATCTTGTAGCAGGCAGCCAGTCCGTCCTCTGCATCCGGCTCAAAATCAGGGAAATCGAGATTTTTCTTTATATTGATTATCGCATCTATTCTAAATCCTGACAAGCCCTTATCCAGCCACCAGTTAATCATCTCATAAAGCTTTTGTCTTAGCTTTTCATTCTCCCAGTTTAAATCCGGCTGCTCCTTCGCAAACATGTGCAGATAATACTTGTCCGTGCCCGGCACCTTCTCCCAGCAGCTTCCGCCAAAATAAGAGCGGTAATTGCTCAGTTGGGCGGATTGCCGTTTTTACCTTTTCTGAAATAAAAGTAATCAGCATACTCTCCATCCGGATCCTTAAGTGCCTTTTTGAAACCATTCGTGCTTATCCGAGCAGTGATTTATTACCAGATCCATGATGATGTGCATATCACGCTTCTTTGCCTCGGCAAGGAGCTCATCAAACTCCTCCATAGTACCGAACTCTTCAGCTATCGCATAGTAATCAGATATGTCATAGCCCTGATCCACAAATGGCGATTTATATATCGGAGACAGCCATATGATGTCAATTCCAAGCCATTTTAAATAATCCAGCTTTGAAATGATACCTCTTAAATCTCCTATTCCGTCACCGTTTGTATCCAGAAAGCTCTTTGGATAAATCTGATATGCCACCTTGTCATGCCACCATTTTTCTCTCCATAATGTGTACCTCTTATCTAATCATAAATTTTGCACCTATTTACATCTTGAGCACTTTGTTTTGATGTATTATACTGCTATTATAGAAAGTGATTAGTATAAATTCTTGCAATATTTTTTTCATTTTATAACACAATACCGCTCTTATAATTTTTTAAAGGGTATAGTTTTAAAAGCTATGGAGAAACAACAATATGAAAAACAATAATCAGCCTGCCCTCGGGCAGAAAGAAAACGCAAAGCACGGAGAAGTATTTTTCCCCGTTCAAAAATATATAACAAGACTTGCAGCAGATTACCCTGTCATCACTACACACTGGCACGATGAGGCAGAGCTCACACTGATTACAAAGGGCTCATGCACCTATCAGATTGATTTGCTCGAATATGAAGCAAAGGAAGGCGATATCATCTTTATCCCGCCACTGCTGCTGCATTCCATTTCAATAAGGGACTGCGACGAATTTTACTCGGAAACGTATGTATTCCATATCAATTTTTTAGGTGGAAACAATACCGATATCTGCTCTTCAAGATATCTGACTCCGCTAATCAACCATGAGTTCGCCATGCCTTACCTGATTGCACCCCGAAGCATCCGGCATATTCATCCCTTTGCAAATGCTTCATGCGCATAACAAAGCTATACTCCAGTCAGGAATTCGGCTATGAGCTGGCTCTAAAGGCATTTCTGCTTCAGGCAATATTTCTATTGCTACAATACAGTGAAAAAAAAAATGCTGATTTCGGTGTCAACACATCCTCCGATAAGCTCAAAAATGTGCTCGATTACATCGAGGTGCACTATGCCGAAAGCATCCAGGTTGCAGAGCTTGCCGGGCTTTGCTATTTCAGTGAATACCACTTCATGCGTTTCTTCAAAAAACACATGAACATGACCTGCGTGCAGTATATCAACAATGTGCGTCTTGAAAAATCCGTGGAACAGTTCGAGCACGGCAACACCTCAATTTTAGATGTCTCACTGTCTGTCGGATTTCACAATCTGAGCTATTTTCACAGGGCATTTAAAAAAGAGGTATCATATGACACCTCTTTCCTTTATCAAAAAGCCTTGAATAACTATTTTTATTTGCACGCAATCACTCTGAGTATATACTCATATGACCTCTTTGCAGAGGATATGGAAAGCCTCTCCTCAGTCGTATGGATATCATACATGTCCGGTCCCATTGATATGCAGTCGAGTCCTTCAATCTTGCCGCTTAAAAGTCCGCACTCGACACCGGCATGAATAGCCTCAACTGTAGGCTTTTTGCCATACATCTCCTCAAAAATCCGTACCATATCCTCGCGGAGCTTTGAATCCTTCTTGTACTCCCATGCAGGATAATCGCCCTCAAATGTAACCTCTGCCGCAAAAAGCGCCTGCTATGCAGACAAGCTGGTTCTTAAGGCTTTTTTTTTTAGCCACACCGACAGAGCTTCTGACTGCGTATCTTAAAGTGACAGCAGCATCGTCTGATTTTAAAACTCCCAGATTAAGCGAGGTTTCAACAAGCTTATCGATTTCCCGGCTCATTCTGATGATGCCGTTTGGCAGTGCCTCGATAAGTGCGATAACCCTTGGCGCTGTCCTTTGCACTTATAGCTGACTCACTGCAGTCAGTCTCCTCTGACACAGTAAGCTTAAGGTCAGGATCAGATGTCTTAAACTCCTGCGCAATCTCAGCTGCTGCCTGTTCTATCGAAGCCTTCACTGCCGCAGCCTCATCAGGTGCTACAATAATCTGTGCAGTACACTCTCTTGGAATGGCATTATCCTTTCTGCCGCCCTCTATAGAAGCTATAGCTACAGGTGCCGATGCGTCGCGAAGCAGTCTGGACATAAGAGTATTGGCATTGCCCCTTCCCTTATCAATCTCTGAGCCTGAGTGTCCGCCGGTGAGACCTGATAAGCTCACAGTAAACTTTGTTCCGCTCACTGTCTCTCTCTCTACAGGCAGCTTCACATCGGCTCTGCATCCACCGGCGCAGCTTGCGAGCATCACCCCCTCCTCCTCGCTGTCCATATTAAGAAGCTTCTTTCCCTTAAGCATAGACACATCGATGCCTGTAGCACCCTCCATGTGCCGACCTCCTCGCATACAGTGCATACAAACTCAAGGCGTGGATGTGACAGGCTGTCATCGTCCAAAATAGCAAGCGCATATGCCACCGCGATACCATCATCTCCACCGAGTGTAGTGCCCTTTGCCGAGATAAAATCACCATCTATCAAAAGGTCCAGGCCTTCCTCGTCCATATCCTTATCACAGTCAGGTGCCTTCTCACAAACCATATCCATGTGCCCCTGCAGTATGATTGGCTCCACATCCTCATATCCTTCTGATGCTTCCTTTATGATTATCACATTGTGAAGCTCATCCTGGTAATGCTCAAGGCCTCTTGCCTTTGCAAACTCCACCAGATAATTACTGATTTTCTCTTCCTTGTATGATGGATGAGGAATACTGCATATATCCTCGAAAAACGAAAAAAACGTTCTTTGGTTCTAAATCTGTTAATACTCTCATTTTACTCTCCTTAAAAAAAAAGTCTGCCGACGAATCCGCCGACAGACATATTATAAACACAATCCGGTATTTAATTGTATATGTATTA
>VOFJ01000062.1_pt1 | contig 156222 bp, 346 predicted proteins | sample 5384081 | NCBI WGS metagenome assembly VOFJ01 (sample SAMN12384729, study PRJNA508395) | human gut metagenome | isolation source: healthy gut I | host: Homo sapiens
TGTAATAATCTGCTACTACACCACAATTATTACATGCATCTTGTAGCATATTATTGTCAAAAGCTTTTTTGACAACAACACCTTCTATATTTGCAATTATACATTTTAATTATCATTCCTTTCCTAAGGTATTGATTCAGATTAAAAAAATTTTTAACCCTATCTTTTCCTTATTTGTTTGTATAATACATAATATGACAAAATATTTAAGAAGGTGCTGTATATTTTCATTTTATATATAACATTATTTTTCTATATAGCCACTGGTTTTTTTCTGTATACATGTTATCTGTTATTGATTTATATCTTTCGCCATCATATTCATCTGTAAAACCATTATATGCTTTTTATATATATCATTAGTTTCTGTGTCATAAACTCTTTCATATCCAAGTATTGCATCACTTTGTTTTTGACTCATAATATCATATGATTTACTTCTATTTTCCCAAGCACTCATATAAGAATCAAAAAGCTCTTTGTATTGATGCATTTTAGTGCAAGCGCTTGTTTAGTTTGAGCATTTCCATTATCTATTGTTTGTTTTACATAACTATCGCTAAATTTTATTGAATTAATAGATTCTAGTAATATTTCTTTATAATCTATAAACTTATCTTTTTCTGATGTTATTGCCATTATGTCATAAACCATATAGTATGAAGTATCTACACCGCCAAGATAGTTATTGCCAAAATTAACAATTGATGCCATAAATAAGCCCTCGCCTTGCTTTGAATTATCACCTGTAAAAGTTCCTCTTAACACTTTGCTATCTAATGCAACACTTTTCATACTAGCTGTTGATTCAAACTCTTCCTGTTTAGTAAAATTTGAAAATTTAGGAAACTTTATTGTAGAAAATGATGGTTCTATTGCACTTGCATATGCTGCTATCTCGTCAAATTTTTTTATAAAACTCTTCTGTTGTAGGATTTGCTAAAACCACGGCATCTGCGAACAACTTGTATTGTGAATTATTGCCACTCGTGTTTGTAGTAATTCTGCCAAGATCTTTTTTTCCTGCTTCTGTTTTTAATAATGGTTGCATCTTTAACATTAAATATATTTGATTGTTTGTATTTTGAGGGTCATATACCCTAATTGTATAAAAAAATATATCTATTCCCCCCTGTTTCAACTGTCCATCCATTTGGTTTTTTCATACTAAACACTGAATTTGAAAAATCTTCTAACGTAAGCTTATTTACCTCGTTTTCTACAATTTTTATGTTTTTTTCATTTTTGTCACTACTTCCCACTTTATTACCTCTTCCATCATTATTCTTAATAAGCATTATACCAAGAACAGCAACAATTATAATTAAAACACTAATAATTATTATAAACATTTTATTTTTTTTAAATTCTCCATAATTTTTTTCCTCCTATATTTTTTTTTAGCATGTAAAACAACTCTATATTTATTGTTGTTATCACAGGTAGACAATGTTAAAATACTATCACTTTCAAGCATATCCATGTTAAAATCCCCTTATGCTTCTTGCCTTTAAGGTATTTAAAAATTGTTCAAACTCACTATCATTGTTAAATTCTGTTTTAATATAATAATCTTCATTTTCTATTCTATATATTGAAAAAACTTTATAAATATAATTTTCCCTTTCAGTCTTTAGTATAATATTTGTATTTTCTTCATTATTATACCACTCTGGATTCAAAATATTTTTGCATAGTCCCAAACATCGAATTATCTTTCATATTGTGCCCATAAATAACAATATTTTTATCTGTGCCATTAAATTTATTTTTTGTAGTCCGCAAAAATCCATCCTCCCAAATTTTCGCTTTTATCAAAACTATGATTTAAATAAAATTCATTATTTTTAGTTTTAACAACAGGATACTCAATATTTGTATTATTTACTTTAATCCACGCAATAGCTTCATTATTTTGTTCTTTCAATTTATCAAAATCAATCAAATATTCTTCTTTATTTTTACCATTGCTTTCAACTATTACCGTCTCCTTAATTTTTTGGGCTATTTCATTGTTTTTATTTTTATCCCTGTACCATTCATAAATTTTAATTCCAGAATATATTAAAAAAAAAAAAAAAAGTAAAAAATATATAATAAAATAAAAAATAATTTTTTATTATTTTTTTTTTCATTCTCTTTCCTCTTGTCATTCACTTTCCTCTCTCATACAAAGACTAACTATAACTAGTCCTTATACATTTATTTTTTTTTCTTTCTAATTATTTTAGATTTTCTATCATTTTCTAACACAATTTTATTATTGCATATAATATTTTGCTTGTTTCTGACTTCATTACAACATAATAGCCATCTTCTTGCTCTTTATAAAAAAACAATTTACTATATCCCCTAACTTTGATGAATTTTTGTATGTAATTTCCACATTTTTAAATTTTTTTAAATACACATCTTCTGGCAATGCCTCTAAAGCATAATCCAAATAGTACAAATTATTCATATGATTATTTATGTCTATATCTCTTCTATTAACTCTAAATGAAAATGTCTCATTGGCATTTGATGGTTCTATTAGTTTTGATATTTCTGGTTCTTCAAACACTGTTTTGTTTTCTGGATTGTATGCATTTCTTATCTCGTCTGTAATTTGTGTTATGTGACCTGTTTTTGTACTTAATAATACCCATTTAGAAGATGCTATACAAATTAAATTATTATTTTCATCATATATTTCAAAATCCCTATATGTATATAGTTTATTAGTATCTCTTGACCATGTTTTTACAGTCACAGTAGAGCCATAATTTGCTTCTTTTAAAATTTTTATCTTCCAATTAAGTAATACCCATGAAAGGTTTGTTTTTAATGTATCATTAATGCCAAAACCAACCATATCTGAATGTCTACACGCCAAATCCTCTAGCAACAATATTATTCCCCTTAATGTCAATAGTCTATTTTGATTCACGTATTTTACTCCAATACGATATTTATTTTCTATAATCGCCAATTTTAACTCCCTCTTATTATACATCTTGTTATTAAATTTTTAAAACTCCACCTATTGTTCTATTTGTAGTTGCTTCATCATGGCAAGAAAGTATTGATGCTCCTCCTGCAATTACTATTATGTCATCCTTTTTTACATAGTTATATTTTTTTTGCTATTTCTATGCCGTTATTTATCATTTTGTCTATGTCTTCATCTTTATCAACTAATATTGGATTAATATTCCATAATAAAGCCATTTGTCTATATGTTATTTCATTATCTGTTATTATATATATTGGGCATTGAGGAAAAAAATCCTGCCAACATTGTTGCTGTTCTTCCTGTATTTGTATATGCAAATATAACTTTTGCATTAAGTTCCATTGCAGTAGTACAAGTTGAATAATTTAAGCTATACTCTAAATCTTTGTTTTCTTTAGCATATTCCTTATTTTTTAAATCTTTTCCAATATTTAATAGAATCCTCTATTGTTTCACTTATTTTTTTTGCCATTGTTTTAACACATTCTATTGGATATATTCCTGTAGCCGACTCTCCCGAGAGCATTATTGAGGTACTCATATCATATATAGCATTAGCAACATCACTTACCTCTGCCCTTGTAGGTCTTGGATTTAATATCATAGACTCCAACATTTGCGTAGCCGTTATTACAGGCTTTCCTGCTTTAGCACATTTAGATATAAATTCTTTTTTTGCCTTACTGGTACTTCTTCCATAGGAATTTCTACACCTAAATCTCCTCTTGCAACCATAATTCCATCAGATACTTCCAAAATTTTATCAAAGTTGTTTATACCTTCTCTATTTTCTATTTTAGAAATTATTTTTATATGTGTTCCATCATTTTCTTCTAGTATTTTTCTTATTGCAAGGACATCTTCTGGCTTTCTAACAAAAGAAGCTGCTATGTAGTCAAACCCTGCTATAATTCCAAATTTTATATCATCTATATCTTTTTGAGTAATGCTTGGTAAATTAATGTTCATTCCAGGTATGTTTATACTTTTTCTCTGTTTGTAAGTTTTCCTCCGTTTATAACTTCACATATGATGTCTTTTCCATCAATTTTTTTTTAACAATAGTTTCTATTGTTCCATCATTAATCAATATTTTTGTGCCTATTTGTACTTCATTATATAAATTCTTATATGTAATAGACACCTTTGTTTTATTTCCCAAAATATCTTCATTTGTTAAAGTAAACACATCACCATTTTCTAGTACAATTTCATCATTAGCAAATTTTCCTATTCTTATTTCTGGTCCTTTTGTATCTAATAATAATGATATTGGCTTGTTAACTCTTTTTCTAACTTCTTTTACTCTTTCAATTCTATCTTGCTGTTCCTCGTAATTTCCATGAGAAAAAATTTATTCTAGCAACATCCATTCCTGCTAACATAAGTTTTTCCAATATATCTGGATTATCAACAGCAGGTCCTAATGTACATATAATTTTTTTGTTTTGCGCATTTTCCTATTCCTTATAAATATATTTAGGTTTTTGGGGGGATTAACCTATAAACCCATATATCATTATATTTTATATAACTTATTTTGTTATCCATTTTACTAAATTTAAATTTGCAGAATCTAATAGCATTTCGTGTTTTGGCATAACCCTAAAAAGTATACCCATAGTTTCCACCATTTTTCAAATTAACTTTTGCAATATATTCATATATTTTGTTTTCTACGTCTGAGCTTTTTCATTCTCATTGGAATTATTGTTATATCATCTACAACACCGTTTTCTTCAATTTTGCCGTAATATACTTGAACCTCTACATTGTCTGGCAATACGTTGTGCAACTCTACTTTACACTTAACTTCAATATTATTACCTGCATCTATTGTAATATTATCTAAATTATTTTCCTGTGTAATTTTAATGTCATCCCAGTTATTATATAATTCTTGCTTCCACAAATTATATGTTGCAGCATTTTCTAAACTTGAGTAATATCTATTATATAAATCACATAATGGCAAATACAACTTTTCTGTATAATCTATTAGCATTCTCGATGTACTAAATCTTCCACCTGTTGACATTATCGAATTTTTCATTAATTCAGTCCATTTTGTAGGTATGCCTTTTTTTCATTTTTATCATAGTATGTTGGTATAACTTTATGTTCCAATATGTCATATAAACTGTCGCTGTCTGCTTTATCCTGTATTTCATAATTATCATAATCTTTGTTTTGGCCTATTGCCCAACCATTTTTCGAGTTATACCCTTCTGCCCACCAGCCATCTAATATACTTAAATTTACAACTCCATTTACAGATGCTTTTTTTGTCCACTAGTGCCTGATGCTTCCATTGGTCTTCTTGGGTTGTTAAGCCATACATCTACGCCAGAAATTAAATACCTTGACATTGCTATATTGTAATTTTCTAATAAGAAAACTTTGCCTTTAAATTGTGGTTTCATAGATATTTCATGTATAAACTTTATTAAATCTTGCCCTTCTTTGTCTGCTGGATATTGCTTTTATTTCCTGCAAATATTATCTGTATTGGTTTACCACTATCACTAAATATTTGTGTAATTCTTTCTAAATCCTTAAATATCAGTGTTGCTCTTTTATATGTCGCAAATCTTCTTGCAAAACCTATTGTCAAAGCATTAGGATTTAATCCTGACACTATTTTGTTTATTTCTTCGTAATTATATCCTATTCTTCTTAACCTTGATATTGTGCTATTTTTAACAACTTCTAATAACTTTTGCTTTCTAGCATTATGCTCTTCCCATAGTCTATCATCAGGTATTGTTTTAATTTTTTCCCAAGTCTCGTCACACTGTATATTATCTTGCCAATAAGGAACTAAATATTTATTATATAATTTCTTTAATGATGGTGCAAGCCATGTACAAGTATGTATTCCATTTGTAACATATGTTATTGGTGATTCATTTGCTGCTATATTAGGCCATATTTCACTAAATAGTTCTCTTGATACTGCTCCATGAAGCTTACTAACTCCATTCTTTTTTTCCTGCAATTTTTAGAGCCAAAATTCCCATATTAAAAGAATTTTCCAATCCGTCTTTTGGTTTCATTCCTAACTTCATAAAATCTACTTTTTTGTATTCCCAATTCATTCCAATAATCTTTAAAATATTTTTCTATTAAGTTTAGTGGAAAAATATCGTTTCCTGCCGGTACTGGAGTATGTGTTGTAAATACAGTTTTAGAGCTTACAATATCTCTTGCTATTTCAAAAGATACCTTTTTCTCTTTAATGATATTTTCTATTAATTTTAAAGTTAAAAATGCAGAATGTCCCTCATTCATATGGTAAACAGTTGGGTTTAATCCTAATGTACGTAATAATTCAATTCCTGCCATTCCCAAAACTATTTCTTGACATATACGCATTTCCTGATCTCCGCCATATAGAGTTTTTAGTAATTTTTCTATATTCTTCTATATTTTTATCTATGTCAGAGTCCATTAAATACAATGTTACTCTTCCCACTAATATTTTCCATACCTTTAAATACAATTTCTTTTTTTTGGGAGCTGTACTGAAATAATAACATCATTATTTTCACAATCTTTTACTGGTATTATTGGTAATGCTGATATATCAATCTCGTTATATTCTGTTTCTTGAATTCCATTGCCATTAATTTTTTTGATTAAAATAGCCATTTTTATACAACAATCCAACTGCTACAAATGGAATTCCCAAGTCACTTGCTGATTTTAAATGGTCGCCAGAAAGAATTCCTAATCCACCAGAATAAATTGGCAATGTTTCGTCCAACCCATATTCCGCCGAAAAATATGCTATTAAGTCATTCTTATTGTTAGGATACTTTTTTTTACTAAACCATGTTATTTTACTATTCATGTAATCTTCATAATCTTCTACAATTTTGTCATATTCCTTAAGAAATTCCTCATTTTCTACAATCTTTTTCTAATTTTTCTTGAGAAACTTGCTTTTAAAAATTTAACTGGATTTTTTTCCAATGTTCTCCCATAAAATCTATATCAATTTCTTTAAATAACTTTAGAAATTCCGTGTTCCAAGCCCACCATAAATTATTAGCTATTTTAGACAATTTGTCTATTCTCTTTGGCAATTGCGGATTAACTGTTATCCTATTAAATACATACATATTTTTTTCCTCCTTAGGTACCTTAAAAATTTCCTTTGTAACTTTTATTCTATTATCTACTAACTTATTCATTTTGTCAATTATTTTAAATTTAAAAACTTAATATCTTTTTCTGTATATTCTTCTGGATTTAAGCCAACTTTTTCCTTTCATATTTATTAGCATTGCTAATAATAAAATTGTGTAAATTGTACCTATTATTAGTAGTGTGTTAGCTGTAGTTGTATATTTTAATAATATTGATGAAATAAGTGCAATAATGCATCTTGATATATTTTCTACCAAATTATATACAGAAGAAATTTTATTTCTTATTTTATGAGTTGTAAAATTATTTAAATATCTTTTTATCAATATGTAAAATGGTCCTTTCATTACATATTGTATTATGTATAGTAATATCAGTATAACTATAACAAACATAAATGGTATATTACTTTTTTTGCCACTACTCCTAATATTATGCAAGAAACCGTTACAGGAATAGATAATACTGCTAATGTTCTATTTTTTTAATTTATTATGAAATTTGTTTTGGTTCATTGTTGTTATTCCAGAAATAATTTCTAATAATGCAAATATTACACCAAAATATTGCTCTGGAAGTCTAATTTCGTCAAGCAAACTAGTTCTTAATGTCGTTAAAATAGCTAATAAACCATAAAATAATGCACCAAATAAAATCAAATTAATTAATCTAGGCGATTTTAATATATCTTTTAGTAACCCTTTTGTATTTTCTTTTGTGATTTTCTTTAACTTCATTTCTTTCATCATCTATCTCTTTAAATTTAAAAACACAACAATGTTGCAATTACACTCATTATTAAGCATAAAACCATTGGTATATATGGATTTATAACATATAAAAATCCTGCTGCAAATGATGCAAACCGAGTTTATATAATAATAGTAACTGGTTGCTTTACCATCTATTTTTGCAAATAAGCTACCTTTTTTTGGATTTCTGGGAATACTGTCATACAACATATTGGTTTCGCATATTCCCTTTATTAAATATCCTAAAGAAGAAAATAGTTGAAATGCAAAAACATACCATATATTTTGTGCAAAAATCAAAATTGATATAGATAATACAATTGATATATTAGCAAAAATTAAACTTTTTCTTTTTTCCTTGTTTTTCTATAAATTTTGTAAATGGTATAAGTAATAACATTTTAAATATTGGGTATGCCGCTTCTGTTAATAGCACCTCTGATGGGGAAAGGTTTTTCACTTGTGTTAAAAATAAAAAATGCTATTGAATAGTAAAAAAAACATGTCCCATGCAAATGCTTTATATAGTGGATATATTTGTATATTTCTTTCATTTGCTACTGTATTTTCCATTCATTATCACCAAATATATTAAATTACATTTATTAGGTCTTGTCAAGGAAAAAAATCCCCTTTTACGTTAGTCATTTTAGAGTCACTTTACAATGTTAAAATAATTTACAAATATAAAAAATAGCTTTTTTTTCTTATCTAATTCATATAGATTTTTTTTAATCTATAAGTTATAATAAATTTATAAGAGGTGATTTTGTGAAGATTTTTAAAAAGAATATTAATATTTTTGTTGTTTTGTGTATTAACTATTATCTCTATTTTATATTTTAAAGGTTATAAATTATATAAAGACAGTATTGATGAGGTAAGTTTAACAAATATGGTTACTGAACTTCAAACTGACAATAATTATGTTTCTATAGATAGTTTACCAGATTATTATAAAAATGCTGTAATTGCTGTTGAAGATCATCGCTTTGAAAAACATGGTGCAATTGACTTTATTGCTATTGGCAGAGCCATTGTAAGAAATGTTTCTAATTTTAAACTTTTAGAAGGTGGCAGCATACAATTACCCAGCAAGTTGCCAACAATTTATACTTTATTGATACTGATACCCCGGCACTTATTAGAAAAGTCGCAGAAATTTTTGTTGCATTTGATTTAGAAAAGCAATATTCTAAAAAGCAGATTTTAGAGTTATATTTTAACACAATTTGTTTTGGCGACGGGTATTATGGAATAAAGGAAGCCTGTAATGGTTATTTAACTAAAGAACCTCAAGAAATGACTTTATACGAGGCAACTATGTTAGCAGGCATTCCAAATGCTCCAAGTGTTTATGCTCCAACGCAAAATCCTGACTTAACAAAAAGCCGTCAAAAAAAAGGTAATACAATCTATGGTAAAAATACGGATATCTTTCGGAGGACGAAGCAAATAAATTGATAGGAGTAGATTAAGTTTCTACTCCTATTGATTTACAAAAAAGCTAAAAGCTCCCTTATTACTTTTGATAAGTATTTCATGCTTGCTAGGCATTGTTCAAGTGTATTACCTGTTGCTCCTACTTCTATTATGCATGCTGCCTTAGATACAAACTGGTTATAATCTGAATTTCTTAATATTATTGGCTTAAATAACCCTGGATATAATTCATTTGCTTTTTCCTGTACTTTTACAGCAAATTTTAAATTTTCTTGCCAATTTTCATGTTCATCTACACCACCATTTGAACCAATTACAAACATTAATTGTGCTGCATATTCCTCTCCTATTTTTACTGTTGGTGCATATGTGTTATCTCCTATTGCATCTCTGTGTAAATCTAACACTATATCATATCCACTATTCTCTTTAAGTATTTTTTTCCACTGTTTCTAATGAACTACTATATGATCCAGAATAAGAAGGGTAATCATGATAACTTTCATCATGTATTATATTATATCCATATGGTTTTAAATAATTCTCTAACTCTCTGCCAACTCTTACTACCGAATAATTTCTATCTGTAGTTCTAAAATTACCTGTTTGTTTATATGGATATGCTTGACTTGGTGTATAGCTCTCGCATGTATGTGTATGAAAAATTAAAACATTTTTCATATTTATATTTATATTTGGTGTTAGTATTTCCTTTGTAAGTTTGTTGTCTGTTCCATTTTTTACTTTTACTCCATTATATTCATCTGTAAATTTTGTTGGCACATTATTTTCCAACACTTCTGTTTTTACTCCTGTTTGTATTTCTTCAACTTTTTTCATTTGTTGGCTGTTCTTCTATATTATTATTTTTTTCACTCTTTCTTCTCCATTACTTGTAATTTTCTCTTCGTGTATTGTATCTATCATCGCTAATTCCATATTTAGCATCATTTTTTAATGGTTCTATCTTTGGTGTTTTTGTTTCTGCTTTATTCATAACTTTAATTCCTGGAATTGTTTGATTTATACATTCCAGAAATGTTTTGTCACTAAACTTATTGGTCAAAGCATTTTTTATAAGTAGAAAAAATATCTAGTAAGTGCAACTACAACTGTTATTACTATAGTTAACTTTACTAGATATTTTACCACTTCTTTTATATTAATTACTGCTAAATTTATCATTTTTATATTTTCTCCTTTGTCCATATGCTATTATATATTAATATATTCAAAGGATTATTTTTTTAGAACTGTTACTTTGCAATATCTTGCTTCCATTGTTCTTCTGATAAATTTACTTCTATTTCTTCCCCTGTTCTCATATTTTTAATTTTTGCCTTTTGGCTTGCAATTTCTTCTTCGCCTATTGTTAAACAATATTCTGCATTCTTTTTATCTGCATATTTAAACTGCGCCTTTAAGCTTCTTTCTGATACATCTTTTTCTACATATATGCCTTTTTTTTCTCAAATCCTGTGTGAGTTTTGTAGCATATATTCCGGCTTTTTTTCCAATGTTTGCTATATATATTTGCATATTCTTTGGCTCTATTGGATTTGCATTATATTTTTTCATATATTTCTACTAATCGCTCCATTCCCATTGCAAAGCCTATTGCTGGTGTATCTGCTCCGCCCTAATTCTTTTACTAATCCATCATATCTTCCACCTGCAAGAACTGTATACCCTTCATCTTTAGAAATAAATTCAAATACAGTTTTAGTATAGTAATCTAAACCTCTTACTATTCCAGTATCAATTGTATATTCTATGTTTAATTCTTTTTAATGCGTTTTTTACATTTTCAAAATGTTCCTTACACTCATCACATAGATATTCTGTTATTGCAGGAGCATTTTTGTTATACTCTTTGCATGTTTTTTTCCTTACAGTCTAATATTCTCATTGGATTTTTTTTTCAAACCTTGGTTTACACACGTCACAATACTTATCTAGGTTTGGTTCTATATACTCTTTTAATTTTTTCTTGATATTTTTTTTTCTACATTCTGGGCAACCAATGCTATTTATAACTAATTCTATATTTGGGATATTGAATATTTTAAATAATTCATTAGCCATAAGTATTATTTCTACATCTGCCAAATACGAATTTGTTCCTAAAACTTCTGCACCAATTCTGGTGAAATTCCCTAAGCCTTCCTTTTTTGTACATTTTCGTATCTATACATCGACATATTGTACCACATTTTAGTTGGTGATGGTAAACTAGACATTCCATTTTCTATATATGCTCTTACTACACCTGCTGTTCCTTCTGGTCTTAGTGTTATACTTCTCCGCCTTTATCCTCAAAAGTATACATCTTTTTTGTACAACATCTGTAGTTTCCCCAACGCCTCTTTGAAAAAGCTCTGTATTTTCAAAAACAGGAACTCTAATTTCTTTAAAGCCATAGTTTGCAAATAGCTCTTTTGACTTTTTCTTCTATGTACTGCCATTTATATGAATCTTGTGGCAATATATCTTTTGTTCCCTTAGGTTTTTGTATCATTTTTTTCATTCCTTTCTTTTTTTACACGTCTTGTGCTTCCTTTAGCTCTAAATATATATTTTTTTTCATCTTTAACTCTTGTCATTCTTCCATGACCTGGATATATAATTGTATCATCTGGGTAATACTAAAATTTTATTTGTTATAGAGTTTATTATATCTTCAAAATTGCTTGTTGGCAAATCTGTTCTTCCCCATGTTCCTTTAAATATTGTATCGCCAGAAAATAGCATATTTTCTGTTTCGCAATATAAAGAGCTACTTCCCTTTGTGTGTCCTGGTTTATGTATTACTTTAAATTCTATTTGTCCGATATGTATAATGTCATTATCATCCACTCTTGATGCTATTTCTAATTCTTGCACATTAAGTCCAACCTGGTCTATTAAACTCATACTTGGGTCATATAGCCCTTCTGCATCAAATCTGTGTATTAAAATTTTACCACCCTTTTCTTGTTTTACTTTTTCAACTGCTCCTATGTGGTCACAATGGCAATGTGTTAAATATATATATTTTACTTTAGCTTGCAATATGTTTAGCATGTCTATAATTTTGTCTGCTTCTCCTCCTGGGTCTATAACTATACTTTCCATAGTTTCTTGGTCTTGTATTATATAGCAATTTGTTTCTTCTATTAATCCTGTATTTACTTTTTATTCTCTTTAGTATCATTTTTTCCTCCTTACCTCATATACGCTATCTATTTTTCTAAGTGCTTTTAATACTTTATTTAATCCATCTATATTAGAATTTCCACTGTTATTTCAGTTATAGCGATTTTTTCTTTAGTAGCCTTTGAATTTACAGCAATTAAATTACACTTTGCATTTGAAACTTCAGCTATTATTTCTGCCAATAGTCCGCTTCTATCATTAGCATATATTTCTATATCAACATTATATGTTGTTTTTTTCATCTGAATCCCAGTATACATCTATAATTCTGTTTTCTTCTTCTAATAAATTTCGAGTATTTACACAATCTTTTTCTATGAACAGAAACGCCTCTACCCTTTGTTATATATCCTATTATTTCATCTCCTGGCACTGGATTACAGCATTTTGACAATTTTACCAAGCAATTGTCAATTCCCTTTACAACAACTCCGGCTTTTTGAAGGCTTGTATGTTTTTGCCTTTTCATTAGACAGCTCTTCTAACTTTTCTTCTAAATTTTCTTCTTGATGTTCTTTTTTTCTGTATTCTTCTAACAATCTTGCAACTATTTTTTTTCCTGCTGATATTGCCCCAAATCCAACACTTGCATACATATCCTCTACACTATTATACTTATATTTATTAAGTACTACTTGTACAAAATCATGCTTAAATATTTCCGAATAATTTATGCCTATCTTTTTTATTTCTTTTTCTACTAGTTCCTTACCTTTCACAATATTTTTTCTTCTCTTTGTGTTTTCTTAAACCAGCTTAATATTTTGCTTTTCGCACCAGAGCTTTTAATAAACTTTAACCAATCCATGCTTGGCCCTTTAGATTGTTCTGATGTTATTATTTCTACTATATCGCCATTCTTCAGTTCTGTAATTATAGGCATCATTTTACTATTTATCTTACATCCTGTCATGTGATGTCCAATTTCTGCATGTATATTATATAAATGCAAAATCTATTGGAGTGCTTCCCTTTGGCAAAGACTTTATATCTCCTTTTGGAGTAAACACATACACTTCATCTTCAAATAATTCTGTTTTCAATGTTTTCAAAAAATTCTTCTGGGTCTTGCATATCCTTTTTGCCATTCTAATGCTTCTCTAATCCATGCGAGTTTATCGTCTGTTACTGTTACATTTGACTTTTTTGTTTCTGCTATTATTAGCTTCCTTATATGCCCAATGTTCTGCTATACCAAATTCAGCTATTCTATGCATATCCCATGTACGTATTTGAACCTCAAATGGTGTTCCCTTTTGTCCTATTAATGTTGTATGCAATGATTGATACATATTTGGTTTTGGAACAGCTATGTAATCTTTAAATCTTCCTGGCATAGGAGTGTACAGTTCATGCACAATTCCTAAAGCACTATATAGCAATCTTTTACAGAATTAACAATAATTCTTAAAGCAAACAAGTCATGTACTTGTTCTAAGGTAATATTATCTCTTTGCATTTTTCTATAAATACTGTATAAATGTTTTGCCCTTCCTGTAATTTCTGCTTCGATTCTTTGCTTTTTTTTTTAGCTCTGTCTTAATCTCATGTAATATAATATCTATAAATTTTAGTCTTTCTTCCCTTTTTTCTGTTAATTCCTTCCACTATTTCCCTATATTCTTCAGGATATAAATATTTAAATGCTAAATCCTCTAGTTCCCATTTTAATGAATATATACCTAATCTATTTGCCAATGGTGCATACAAGTCCATAGTTTCCTTTGCAATTGCAATTTGCCTATCTCTGGTTAAATATTTCAAAGTTCTCATATTATGTAATCTATCTGCTAATTTTATTAGTATAACTCTTATGTCTTTACCCATGGCTAAAAACATTTTTCTATAATTTTCAACCTGTTGCTCTTTTTCATACTTGCATATTTTAATTTGCTCAATTTAGTAACTCCATCCACCATCTCTGCTACTTCGTTGTTAAACTCTTCTTCTCTAAATCGCTTTTACTTGTATCTGTGTCTTCTAGTACATCGTGTAAAAGTGCTGCGCATACTGTTGCATCATCTAAGCCCAAATCCGCAAGTATATTTGCAACTTCTATTGGGTGTATAATGTATGGCTCTCCAGATTTTCTTAATTGGTCTTTGTGCTTATTTTTTTTGCAAATTCATATGCTTTTGATATTAATTTTATATCATTTTTTTTCTGCTATTTTTTTTCATTGTAGTTATAATTTTTTCTATGGTTGGTTTATTATCTTCCATACAAATAATCATCCCTTTTGTAATGTCAATTACATTGCTTTTCTAATATCTTTTAAATTCATTTGAATATTCTCTTTGTTTCCAAATGTATTTATTTCAATAGTACCTACAACATCTACTTTATCCCCTAAAAGATACTGTTTTGACAATTCTCCCATATTAAATCCTATTGCATCTATAATATAATTGTCCTGTTTTAATGTTAATTTTAAATGTTTACCATCTGATTAGTGCTCTTATGGAATCAATTTTTAAATTCTGTATTAAAAATATTGGCATTTTATTTGCTTCTCCAAATGGCTCTAGCAATTCCAGAGACTTTGCTTCTTCAATACTAATATCTTTTTAAATTAATTCTTTTTTCTATGTTTATTATTGGCATTATATCGCTTATATTGCTTTCTTCTGCACATTTTTCTATTTCTGCTTTTAGTTTTTCAAAATTTTTCTTTTTTTATAGATATTCCAATTGCCATAGAATGTCCACCAAATTTTTTTTCTATATAATTGTTGCACTTGCTTAAAGCACTGTATAAATCAAATCCTGGTACACTTCTACCAGATCCTTGTCCCATGTCTCCCTCTAAACAAATTAAAATGCTAGGTTTATAATACATATCTGTAACCTTAGATGAAACAATTCCTATTATTCCATGATGCCAATTTTCTTTTTTGCAAGTACTATGCATTTTTTCTCTTTGTCATTATTTTTTTCTATTTCTTGTATTACACATCCTCAAATATTTGCTTTTCCGTGTTTTGCCTTTCTTGATTGAATTTTACTAAATTCTTTGCTATTTTTAGTGCTTCTTGTTTATCTTCTGTTAAAAATAACTTCAATGCCTCTTCTTGTGCACCCATTCTTCCACATGCATTTATTCTAGGAGCAACTCAAAAGATATTGCATTAGAATCTATTTTTTTAAAATTTGCTATGTTAAGCAATGTTCGTAAACCAATATTTTTTGGTCTGTTCTATTAGCTTAAGTCCTAATTTAGCTATTACTCTATTTTCATCCACCAATGGGACTATGTCTGATATTGTCCCTATACACACTAAATCTAAATATTTTAAATATTCTTTTTTCATCTAAGTTCAACTTTATAGAAATTGCTTGTATTAATTTAAAAACAACTCCTACTCCTGCTAATTGATTAAATGGATATATATTGTCTTTTCTTTTTAGCATCTATTACTGCTATAGCATTAGGAAGTTGTTCTGCCGGCCTCATGATGATCTGTTATTATTGTTTCAATTCCCAGTGTATTTGCATATTCAACTTCTTCTAATCCAGATATTCCGCAATCAACAGTTACCATTAATTTGTATCCCATATTATATATTTTCAAAATAGCTTCTTTATTTAAACCATAACCTTCGTTTAATCTATTTGGTATGTATTCTCCGGTTTCTAATCCAATTTGATTTAAATTATTTTTTTAGTACAGAAACACTTGTTATACCATCTGCATCATAATCTCCATATATCATTATTTTTTCTTTATTATTTACAGCTTTTATTATTCTATCTACGGCTATTTCCATATCTGGCAATAAAAATGGATCATAAAAAATCTTTTTCTAGTAGGATTTAAAAACACCTCTAATTCCTTTTCTTCTGTAATTCCTCTATTAACCAATATACTTGCTAATAAATTACTAATGTGTTTTTGTTCTACTAGCTCTTCAACCTTATTATCATCTATATTATAACATTCCCATTTTTTTTATTCATATATCTTCTCCATTCTATTGCAACATTTTATACCAATTATCATATAATGTCAATTTTATTACCTTATTAAATAACCTATTTGTAGCAGTATTTCGAAAATTACTATTTTGATAGTTATAGACATTAATAAGCTAAAATTTACAATAGCAACTCCTTTGTTGTTAATTTTTTTTATAATTATTTACTATCTGTTCTATCTCTTCTTTTTGTCATCTCATTTTTGTCCTGCATATAACTTTTTGCTAAGTACTCAGCTTTTTATCATTGCATCTGTTTCTAAATAACTTCTTATTATATAATATATAAATCCTAGTATTGTTAATATGCTAACATGTAACAACATATTTTTTATTTTTCCAAATAGTGCCAAAACTAATAATACTATAAAATATATTATATATATATTTGAATATATGTAATTAAACATTACCATTCTTTTTATATTTTGTATAGAATGCAAACACTCATGTGCTATTGTTTGCACACGTGTAAATGTATCTTTTATATTACTTATTAAAATAGTATTTGTGGCTACTATATACAAACTTGCCATTTTACTTTCTGTTTCTTTAACTTTTACTTCTTCATTATCTAACTTTTTTAATATCTCATCACATATTATTTTATTATCAGGTAATTTATTGGTAATTTCCGTCAGTTCTTTATCATATCAAGTTCTTTTATTTTTTTACATCATCAATTTTTTATTCCAAATAAATATTTTATTAAGTATATAAAAATTATGCATACTAAAACAACAATTAAACTTTCCACTTTTTTTGCCCCCTTTACTTATTCTTTTTAGTAATTTCTTCGAATTGCGGGCGATTAAAATCGCCCCTACATTTTTCATAGATTACTTTACACTATACTTATTCTATATAGTTTTATTTTCTTCATCCTCACCATTTTCAATCTTCTCAATGTATCTTATGTGCAATTCAATATCTTCTGCTCTAGGTAATTTGTGCAAGAACTTCTTGCACAAATTTAAAATCCGGATATTCTTCTGCAAATTTTCTCATATACTTTAAATTTCTTATTGAAAACCCTTTTACTTCAGGAAACTCCATTTTTAAATCCATTGATAAATTATCTATAAATTTATTTCCCCATTGATTATTCTCTAAAATAATTTTTTCCAATATGCCAATACATAAACATCAATTCTTTGTTAACTGCATAAATTGCTTTATATTGGGTATTTAATACTTCCTGTTTAACATTTTCTAATAATAATTTATATTTATTAATATCTATTTTATTATCCATTTTACCTTCTTCCTAATTTTGCAGATGCCATCTACAAAATTACATTTTCCACTTTATTTACTCTTACTATATCATAAAATTTTAATTTTTTATATTAAAATTGCAAAGTTTTAAACATAATTTATTCAAATATATTTATCATTGTCTTGTGAATCTCAAATTAAAAAAAATGTAGACAAAATTTTTATTTTTGCCTACAAATATTTTACACTAACGAGAAAGCTATATTCCTACTTTTCTTTTTTAGTATATTGTAAAATTTATCCCTAATTGTTTTTATAATACTCCCTTTATGGCTTCTGCTATAATTTTGTTTACGTCTACTATCATCACATTAAACTTTACTTCTAAATCAAAATATTTCTTAATTTGCTCATCTTCTATTAATATTTTATACATATCTTCTAATTTTTTCATTTTGCCTTCATCTTTTTTGTTCTCCACTATATTGTATAAGTTGTATATCATATCTTAGTTTTTCAAATTCTTCTATTTTGCTTTTAAGTTCAGGATTTGTCATTATTTCGTCTTTCATACTTTTATACTCTTTATATTCTTGCGATTCTTTTTTTATCTCTTGTGCTAATTTGTTTGCTGTATCATAAACGTTCATATTTTATTTTCCTCCCGATGGTATATTTTAAGCATATGCATGTTTCTTTTTAAAGTTTAATAGATTTACTATTTCTGAATCTGTATTTTTAGCTTTTTGCAGCCTTTTTAGCTTTTTTCTTGTTCTATTTCTTCTGCTTGTTTTTCTGCAACAGTTTTGCATATAGCTTTTTCATATATATAATGTGTATCTTGAGCAATTTTATTCCAATTAAACTCTTCTTTTACTTTTGCCTTTGCATTTTTGGCTATATTATTTGCCAATTTTCCATCATACAATATACTTAATACAGAATCTGCTATTGAATTTGGATTTCCAGCATATGCTTTCATTCCATTTATTCCATGGTCAACTATTTCATTTAGTCCTCCAACATCAGATACCACTGTAGGAACTCCAGCAAGCATTGCCTCTAATGCAACTATTCCAAATGGCTCATATGTACTTGGAAATACAGCTACGTCTGCACATTTGTACATTTTTTGAACTTGTTTTGCATTCAAATAACCTGTAAAATATACCTTGCTAGAAAGCCCCATTGCATCTACCTGACCTCTTAAGTCATCTAGCATGCCACCCTTTCCTGCAACTATTAAATTTTGCATCATTATAATTGCTTAAAATTTTTGGCATAGCAGATATTAAATGTTGAACTCCCTTTTTTCATATACTAGTCTTCCCATAAATAATATTATTTTTTCGTTATCCATTGCATATTGTCTTCTAAATTCATAGTCTCTTTCTATTCCATTAAAATTGGTTATATTAATTCCATTTGGAACAACATTTATTTTATCAAATGGAAGTCCAAATAATCCTTGTACATGACCTTTCATAAAATTACTATTTACTATAACTTCTGTAGCCTCATATGTTAATAACCATTCTGTATCATTTATATATCTTTGAGCTTCATCATGTATGCCTGAATTTCTTCCTGCCTCTGTAGCATGTATTGTTGCTACAACTGGAATTCCAAATGCTTGTTTTAATGTTTTTGCACTTGTTGCTACTAGCCAATCATGTGCATGTATTACATCAAACTTTCCTTCTTTTTCTTATTATTTCAGATGCTTTTGACACCATATTAAAGTTAAGTTGCATAACCCAATCTATAAAATTATTAGGTCTTATCATATAATTTTCTACTCTATATACCTTAACTCCCTTATCATTTTCATATTCTGGTAATTCTCCATCCCTATATGTTACTACTGTAACTTCATGTCCATCCTTTATTAATCTTTTAGACAAATCGTGAACTACCCTTGCAATTCCTCCTACTATTCTAGGTGGATATTCCCATGTAAGCATTAAAATTTTCATGGTCAAAAGCCTCCTCTTTCTTTTTCTTTAGATATTTAATTTATTGGTTATATTTTATACAAAAATTCTACAAAAGTAAACAGTATTTTTGCTTTTTTTATTATTTCTTAAATAAAAAATAATAGTGTCCCTTTTTGTCCAAATTGCCCAGTTAGGGACAGTCCCTAACTGGGCGAATTTATTTTTCTAGCAGCCAATCTAAAACATTAACTTTTTTTTTATTCCGTCATAATCAGCTATTGGATCTATATCCATTGTAAGTATATATTTAGGATAATGGTCATTTATATCTTGTAATGGTGTTAATTCTCTTTCTAATGTTGCCTTTTCTCTTGTTGTATATGCCACTTGAAAATAAGTAAAGCCTTCTTTATTTTCAGCAACAAAATCTATCTCTTTTTCTCCTGCTTTTCCTATATATACTTTATAACCTCTCCTTATAAGTTCAAGGTATACAATATTTTCTAATATATGACCCACATCTATATTTCTTCTTCCTAATAATGCATATCTCATTGTTACATCAGTTGCATAATATTTTTTCCCCTGACTGTAAATATTGTTTTCCTTTTATATCAAATCTAGAAACTTTATTAAACACATAACTTTCAACCAATGACTCTAAATAACTTTCAACTGTGTGAACAGATATAGACCTTCCATCTGAAGTTAATGTATCTGCTATTTTTTTTTAATAGATAAACAATTTCCTATATTATTAAACATAAATCTAGCAACTGTTCTAAGCATTGTTGTATCGGCAATTTTTTTTTTTCTTAGCCCTATATCTTTCACAATTATTGTATTATATAAGGCATCTAAATAATCGTCAATTTCTGATTCTTCTTCTAGCTTTAAGGCATATGGAAATAAACTTCTATTAATATAATTTAAATACATCTTTTCATCTGCATCTTTTTTATAATAATTTAAATATTCTTTAAATGATAATGGATACATTTTTATTTCTATATATCTGCCTGTTAACAATGTTGCTAACTCGCCAGATAATAGATATGCGTTAGAACCCGTTATATATACATCCACATTTTTTTCATAATATATAGTCCATCAACGGCTTTTTTGAAAATCTGAAACTTTTTGAACTTCATCTAAAAAATACATAATATTTGCTTTTTATCTTTTATTTGTTCTTTTACATATTTATATAATTCCTTATAAGTGTCAAATTCATTATCTGGATTTTCAAGATTTACTGATATTATATGATTATCTTCTATTCCTATACTTTTTTTAAATAATCAATATATAATTCAAATAAAGTTGATTTTCCACATCTTCTTATTCCTGTTATAACCTTTATTAAATCTTTATCTTTCCATTTTTTTTTAATTTTTCCAAATATTCTTTTCTTTCTATCATATTCTCGCCTCCATAATCATTTATACTATATTTTTTGCAAATTTGCAATAGAATGCACTTTTCTGTCGTTTTCTATAATTATTTGCATTACAATTAATTTTTGTTCCATAAGTCCTTCAAAATTTTTATTAAATAAATTAGTTCTGACTTTGGCAAAGGGTGTCCCTTTTTGTCCAAATTGCCCAATTGGGGACTGTCCCTAATTGGGTGAATTCAAAGAATAAAATTTGCAAAAAATGAAATAATAATATTAATTGTATGCAAAACGTTTACAAATGCATACAATTATATTATAATATAGTTAATATAGATATATTATACAGATAGGAGTTGGTAAAAATGTCAACAGTGAGAATAAATGATAATATAAAAAAAAAAGAGGTTATGCCCATTTTAGACGATTTGGGATTATCTTTAAGTGAAGCAATAAATATATTTTTTGCATCAAATTAAATTAAATAATGGAATACCTTTTACCTTAAAAAAAGAAGAGAAATAATAGAGTTAAATGATGGACATGGATCTTATGTATGCGAGTATGGACATCTACATGATTACAGCAAATTAAATGTTAATGAAATGCTAAAAGATATTGATGAAAAAAAACATACAATAATCTAGAGGAATTGAAAAAAACATTGGAGGAAGAATAATATACTATGTATAAAATCGAAATAACAAATAAATTTAAACAAAGTATGAAAAAAAAAAAGCAAAGAAAAAGACGGTATAAATATTAATTTAATATATGATGTTATTAATACCTTAGCCCAAGGAGATATCCTCGCAGAAAAAAATATAAGAATCATCCACTCAAGGGAAATTTAAAAGGCTTTTTACGATTGTCATGTTCTTCCAGATTTAGTTCTAATATACAAAATCGAAAAAAGAAAAGTTAATTTTACTACTATTTGATATTGAATCACATTCAAATTTATTTTAAAAGGTGTCCTTTTTGTCCAAATTGCTCAGTTAGGGACTGTCCCCGATTGGGCATAAAGTAAAAAGAGGCATATGCCTCTTTTTTACTTTATTTATATTATTAAAATTCTAAGCACCTGTTACTGTATCAACTTCAAATTTCAAATTAAAGTCTAAATATGTACCTGAAGCACCAGTGTAACAATCCATGTCTTGTCCTTCGATCCACATATATGCTCTTACTTTTTTTGTATAACCAGGTTTTATTGTCATTAATTTTTGTCTTTGAGTAAATCCTGTATCAGTAAATAAAGTAGGTGTCATTGCGGCAAAAAAAAACTAGTATTTCCAGCTACATTTGCGTTAGCAAGTAACATATCATCTTTTTTCCTCTATTGCTGTTTTTACTCCACTATAAGGAACTGGATTTGCTGCTTGCTCCGCTGCTGTATACACAGGTGTATCTCTTCCATCAAGTGACTGGTTTATCGCATTTGTTGTATGAGTATTAGAATTTGGTTCCCATAAATATTTACCACAATCCGCATCCGCTTGATTATAAATTTTATTTTGTACAGCCGTTGATGCATCCTCCGTTTGTGATGTATCAACATTTCCCTCAACTATAAATGCTATTCTAGCTGCATTTTGTAGTCCTTTATCATTTTTATATGCCGCATTAGTGTCTGCAGCTGCTCTCTCTCCATTCCATACTACGCCAGAACCTGGTTGTAGATATAAATCCTTTGCTGATGTAGATTCCAAATTTATGAAGAAGTCAAATGTTATATAATTTCCAGTTAATCCATGCGTATCTGTTTCTGGTGTAGCTGTTAAAATATATTTACCCTTGTTAGTACCTGTTTTAGATGTTAATACCTTACCTAAAAACATTTTTTGCTTTCCTTTGTCAATTTCCCCTATAGTAGATACTGGTTTCAATATTGATGGTACTTGATTCACAGCATCTTTATAGTTAAGTTCTGAGCCAACATAGTCAGCACCTGTAATCATTTCATTTGTTAGTGTGGACGTCCAGTTTTTTTGCATTAGATGAGATTTGAATACCCTCCACTGTCTCAATTTTAACTTGTAAAGTTGAAACTTCTGCAGTATTTTGAGATACAAACCATGCATATGTTGAGCTAATTAGCAATACTGCTGCTAATAATAAAAGTAATAGTGAAACTTTTAAATTTGATTTCTTTTGTTTTTTTGTTGTTTTCATTTTTACACTCCTTTAAATTTTTTATTTTATAAAAAAAATATATTAACACCGTTTTAGGTAGTGTCAACATTTGTTGAATAATGTAATAAAACTGTAATTTTGTAATGTTTATGTAATAGTTATTAGCCCCCTTGATATGTATCTATCCCTAGCTTTATATCGAAATCTAGATATGTTCCAGAGGCGCCTGTATAGCAATCCATATCTTGACCTTCAAGCCACATATACACACTCTTATTTTTGTATAGCCTGGCTTTAGTGTCATTAATTTTTTTCTTTGCGTAAAAGATGTATCTGTAAATATTTCCGGTTGTACAGAAGAAAAAAGAAACTTGAATAATTTGCTGCTTTTGCATCGGCTAATAAAACATCATTATTTTTATTTATTTCTGTTTTTACTCCACTATAAGGAACAGGATTTGCTGCTTGCTCCTCTGCTGTATATTTAGGTGTGTCTTTTTCCATCAAGTGACTTGTTTATTGCATTTGTTGTATGAGTATTAGAATTTGGTTCCCATAAATATTTACCGCAATCCGCATCCGCTTGATTATAAGTTTTATTTTGCGCAGCTTTTGATGCATCTTCCGTTTGTGATGTATCAACATTTCCCTCAACTATAAATGCTATTCTAGTTGCATTTTGTAGTCCCTTATCATCTTGATACGCTTTATTTGTATCAGCTTTTTGCTTTTTTCTTCATTCCATGTAACGCCAGAACCTGGTTGTAAATATAAATCTTTAGATGAAGATGCTTCTAGATTTAGAAACATATCAAACACTATATAATTTCCATTTAATCCATGCACATCTGTTTCTTTTATTGCTGTCAATATGTATTTACCATTATTAGCATCACTTGTGGAAGTCGCAACATTGCCTAAAAACATTTCTTGTTTCCCATCAGTTATTTTTCCAATAGATGATACTGGTTTTAGTATAGAAGGTATCTGGTTTATAGCTCCAGAATAATTGGTTGATGAGCCAACATATTCTGCATTTGTAAGCATTTCGTTTGTTAGTGTAGAAGTCCAATCTCTTGCATTAGATGAAATCTGAAGTCCCTCCACAGTTTCTATTTTTACATTTAAAGTAGACACCTCAGCAGTATTATTTGAAATAAACCATGCATATGTTGATCCTATCAATATTACCGCTACAATTAATAGTATTAATAATATTGCTCTTAGGCTTCTTTTTCTTCTCCTTTTTTACTGTTTGCATTTTTTTTTCCCCCCTTCTTTAAAAATTAATTCTATATAGGTTTATATTAACATAGCCATTTTTTAGGTGTCAACATTTGTTGAATAATGTAATATAATTGTAATCTTTGTGCTTTTTTTTTTGTAATATTTGTGTAATATTTTGAGTTTATTTTTTTGCACGTGTTCTTCGTTTATTTCTAAGTGCATTTTCATTTCTCCACCTATTATATCATTTATACAGTCTGGGTCGTCTCCTTCTACCCATACTACTATTGTATATCTATCTACATCGTTTGGATAAAAATTTTCTCTTGGTTCTATGTATACATATTGATCTGAATAAAATGGTATTGTATCTGGCTCTGGTTCTCCATTTGAATTTCTTTTTTGCATAAATCTTCTTTTTCTCCATTTCTAAATACCATTATTCTTACAGCTTCGTCTGCATCTCTAATTACATCATCTATTACTAATTCTGCCCAATATGTTAAATTCTCGTTTCCATTGTTTTCTATAAAAAATGTATATGCAATGTAATTATTTCCATTGTGAGCTCCCTCTGCTTCTGTATCTATATTATCTGGTATCCATCTTATAGATATATTGTCCATGAACTCTAGTTTGCCAGCCTCTAATATTCTTCTAAATTCTTTTTACTGTTGAATTATCATATATTACTATACCACTTTTTTTGGCAAAGTTTTGGTCTAATGATATTGTAAATGGTCCTTGTCCATATACTACTTTTAATAAGAAAAATATTACTATTAAAAATACAGTACTTATTAATAAACCTAGTTTTAAAACTTTTATTCTGCTTTCTCTTTTTGTTTATTTTTTCTGAGTTTAATTTGATTTTTTCCTTTGACATTTTTTATTTTCCTCTCCGTATTGCCTATTAAAGGCTTATACATTTAATTTAACATTTTTTGGTATTGATTTAATTTTTCTTTATATGTTATTATCTATTTAGATTTAGATAAGATTCGAGGTGAACGTATGAAGAAAAAAATTATAGAAAGTTAATTCTTGTATATTAGCAATTATTGCTCTTTGCGTATCTGCAATTTCAATTTCCGATGTTTATGCTAAGTATGTTGCTTCTGCCAATGGAGCTGTAGATATTTCTATTGCTAGATGGGATATTAAGTTAAATACTTTGGCCATAAAAAACGGTACAGACATCTCTGCTGAATTAACTCCTGTATTTGATACTAATTCAAATCTTGCTGCTAATAAACTTGCTCCTGGTGCTACTGGCTATTTTGATTTAGCACTTGATTACACAAATGTTGATGTTGGTTTTGATTATAACATTAAAATAAACAATACTGATGATGCTATTGGTTCAACTACAAGTAACCTTGCAGATTTTAAAGTTACAGGTTATTCTATAGATGGTGGTACAACTACTACACTTAATTCTGGTACTACAAATACAAAGCCAACTGTTATAACAGGAACTATTCCTTATGCAAGCACAGGTACAAAAACTAAAACTATTAGAGTTTTTATTAAATGGGTAGATGATGCCGCATCTGGTGCTACTATGACTGATGCTCAAGATTCCGAATTTACTTGGGATGAAGCAAACAGACAAATAAAGTTAAAAATTGATGCTACATTTGAGCAAAAAGTTTAATACTTATTTAAGAAGTTATATTTACATATAGCTTCTTTTTTATGTATTTACTTGTTTTGCTCCTAATTCTATTTCTAAATGTACGCATGGTGTGTCTGGATGCTCTGTAATAAATTGATATGCACTTGTGCCATATTGTGTATCTAATTCGTCTTTTCCAGTTACTTCTGATTCATATTCCCATTCTAGTTTTATTGTTACTGTTGCTGTACCAGTATGTGCTGGTAATTGTGTTGTACTTAGTGTTACTGTTGTTTTAAAAGGAAAGTCGTTTTGTAATTTGTTATATAACATTTCTGGTGTTGTTGTTGCATCTACTTGATAAACCTGCCCTAATATTTCTACTTTTCTTACAGCAAAACTAAGCTCTGCATTTGTATCTCCATTGTTGTTTTACTGTTATTTGATGTGTATATATTGTCATACCTGGATATATTTTTTCAACATCTAATATTATATTTTTTGCGTTTCTCTTATTCCGTTAGAAATATATGCAATATCCCATGCTTCTATTTTAGCGGAAAGTGATGTGCTTACTTTTAGTATTATATATAAACCAAGCATATGAGTTAAACATAAGCAAAACTATTAATAATATTAAGTTACTAATTTTTACCTTTTTTTTCTTAATTACATAAAAAAAAACTTTCTTAAAACTCATTTTTTATCCCTTATTATCATTTGATTTTTTCCTTGTACTTGTCTTTTTTGTGTTTTTGTGTTGTTTGCATTGCTCTTAGTTGTTTTTGTGTTTTTCTTTTGTGGTTTTTTTTTAGGTTTTATTTCTTCTTCGTATTCTTCTACTTCTACTAAGCCTTTAAGTTTTAATATTGTCCAGAATATTAAAACTACTATAGGCACAAATATTCCGAAAAATACTACATAAACATTGCTTAATATTTTAGATATAAAGCTTAATATCCATATTTTATAAACCACTTTGCCAAATACTTGATTTTGATGTACAAGTGGATCTTCTAATATATTTGCAATTCTTTTTTGTGTGGAATATATATTCTCCATTTTCATAATCTATTTTAATTACCTGGTGTGTAACTATTTTTTGATTAAATGTGCTTTCTTGCCCTATATATGCTATGTCATCCCCCCACTTTAATATTTTGTGGTTCTATGCTTTTAACAACAAGTACATCTCCTATATTATATTTTGGAATCATACTTTCTGAAATAATATTAAATACCCTTACTCCGCCTAATGCTATAGCATTATTACTAGCTCTTTGTAATATTACAACAAATAACACTGAGGCTACTATTAGGAATAATATTACATAAACTATATTATTTATTAATTTTAAAACAGGGTTTTCTGTTATTTTTTTCAACATCTTTTGAGTTTCTCCTTATATTTTCTCTAAATATTTTTCAATTTGTTTCCTTAAATACTTTTTTTTGTATTTGTCCTAGTGTTGCTATATTTTTTATTTCTAATAACTAAGTATCTATCTGCAACTAAATCTTTAACTTCACTTTCTGTTAAATTAGCATTTAGGCTTACTATTCTATCTATCATTTGATTTAATACTTGTTCTTTTACTTCTTTTTTGCATTGTTTCTTCTGCATTATCTCTATCTAAGGAATTAAGAATTAAATAATTTAGTAAAAATGTTTCATCTGCTAATCTTTTTAATTCCTCATTATCTGAATAGTCTTGTTTTTCGCTTATATGTTTTGCATTGTCATCTATGTTTGTTTGTATATAGTTCCATAATTTAACCGCATATTGAAAGTTTACATTTTTTAGAATTAGGTTTGTCTTTTTTTTATTGGTGAAGTTACTAATGCAATGTGTTTTTTTTCTATCAATTTATACGTTTCTGACCCCATTACCATTAATAATTTTTCTTCTAGTCTCTGTATTCTTTCTAAAGGTGTTTCTCCCTTTTTTTTCTTTTGTTTCCATCGTCTAATTTAGTAGTTAAATTTACTGTTATACTTACATTTTCATTTAATAGTTTTGCATTACCTGTATATGAAAATCTTTTTGTTGTTTTTTTCAAATAGTTTTAATCTTTCTTCTATCATTTTTTTCTTTCTCATCATGTAAAATTTCATATGTTGTATTAAGGTATAAATAAAACGATTCTCGTATGTGTCATAACTTTCTTCTTTATTGATATTTAGTATTTTAGATGGTTTAACATCTCCTGTTTTTGGGTCTACATCTTGTATTAAGTTTGTATGTTTTGCTAAGTGCTTTATACTTTCTACAGTAACCTTTCTTGCTAGCTCTATTTTTACTATTTCTTCTTCATTTATGATAAATCTATTTGGATTACGAAATATGTTATCTATGTATGGTATTGTTGTTTCCATTAAGTCTATCCATTCTGTATCTTCTATAATTTTTTCATATTCTGTTTGCAAATCCATTTTTTGATGCTGTTCTTTTTTTGAAATGTATCTATTGTTCCAGGATTTGTTCTTTCATATAAATTATATATTTCTAAATCGCTCATTTGTTTACCTTTCTGTGAGTAATGCCCACTTTTAGTTTAATGGAATTATGTTAGTTTTTTAAGTCTTGTTAAGTATTCTATACATTCTTTCATTTTGTCTTTTTCCAAATGTTTTATTTAAAAAGTCTATGTATGGGTCTATTTCGTCTCTTATGTATGATATATTTAATTGTTCGAATTTTCTTAATACTTTTCTTGCTAAAAAGTAGTCTACGCCTTCTACTTCGTCTCCGCCACAACCTACAAATACTGGTACAAATTTCTTCATTTGCGCAACAATACGGTTACCAAAAGCTATTCTGAAGTGTTGTATAACATAGTTATCCATTATTTCTATTTTATCCAATGTATCTTTGCTTACAGCATTGTCTATCATTGCTTGTGCAAATAATTGGTCTAAATATGTATAATTTACATCCATTGGGTCTGTGTCTATTGGGTCAAATGGTTGGCCTTTATCATTTATATCGATAGGCATTGCTCTATCGTAAACCTTATCTGTTACCATAAATGTAGAGTCGTCGTTGTTGATTGTTCCTATATACCATAGGTTTGGTGGTATTTGTAGTTTTCCACCTTTTAATTTTTTAGGGTCACTTTTCCAGCTATTTGGAACAAGTTCTACTATCCATTCGTCTTTATTTGGCATTTCTAGGATAGATAACATCTCAGCAAAATAGTATTCCACACGAGAGATGTTCATTTCGTCTAGGATTATTGTATAAATATCGTTTGTATATCCTGCCATATACATTTCTTTTAATACTTCTGTTTCGTTGAATTTTTTAGTAAACTCGTTGAAGTACCCAAATAGTTCTGTTCTATCTCTCCAAGATGGTTGAACTGATGCAACACATGAATGATGTTTCAAAAACTTTCCCCAGGCATATGCCAAAGATGTTTTACCAGTACCAGATATACCTTGTAGAATAACTAATTTGGTAGAAGCTAATGAAGATACAAATAATCTCATCATGTGTGTTGTATAATACAATCTTAGCCTTGACGCTGCAAAATTTCTAAATGCTTCGCAAAATTCAGGTAATGTAAATGAATTTCCATAATCTTTAATTTTATAGTTTGCAAATTCCTCATCAATTTCGTTAAGTTTAGCAAATCTGATTCCATCATTAGCAAGATCTTCTTCTGATTGTTCAGCACCGCCTTCTGGCAAAGGCTCTAAATTAGATTCTGTTGGTTTTAAACCAAGTTGTGAAACCTTCATTGCTAATATTTCGTCTTTTTTCTTTCATTAGATTCACTACTTTATTATTTAAGTGGGCAACTTCATCCAATAGTTCTTCTTGTTTAACTACTTTTTTTGCTCTAAATCTTAAATATTTTTTTTTTATTAAAAAGAATATTAATGCAAATCCCATACCAACAACAACTACTACCGCAATTACTGCTAGTACAACCAAGTACCCATTCTGCCATTGAAAAATCGTTCTTGTAATGGTCTATTATTTTTGCATATCCTGGTATGTTAAATAATTGCCCTATTCCTTTTCCAATTCCTCCAAGTATTGTAATTAATCCCGCAAAGAATTGTGCTAAAAATTCATATAAAAATCTTGTATATGTTCCCATATTTCATTTCATTCCTTTATTTAAATTTCTATTATGTTTTGCAATTTTTTTTTCTTGTTATTTCTTCATAATAAGGAGCATCTTTATTTATTAAAATATATTTAAACATTTTTAATTTTTCTAATTCTGCTCTATCTGTGTCTATTGTTTCATCTGCTATAAGTGCTATTTTGTACCCACTTCTTAGCATTTCATAAGCATCATCTCTATATTTTAAAAATGTTTCGTGTCTTATTTTAATACTTAATTTGTCCTGCAATGCTGAATTGTCTATAATATTTAGTAGTCTTGTTATTTTTTTTTTTTTTCAAATAATGAATCCGCAAATTCAACTATATATTGTTTTTTAAAGTTTCCTTTTATTATGTCTTTTATTATTTGTGCACTTATCATATTATACTCTACAAATAACTTGTCTTCACTTGTTGTTCCAGTATTAAATGCTCGTTCTATTGCTGTAGCGCTAAATATTGTAGAAAATTTCATATGATATTTTAAACTTACTCTTTTTGTACCTCATTTGTGCTATTGTAATCTGTTAATTTTAAAGAAAAAACTTTACTATCAAATTTTTTTAAATATTCTTCTTTTTTTTTTTCTTTATATCATCTTCTATTAAATCCTTTAATAATTTTCTAAATTTTTTTCATCTTCTTTTTTTAATATTTTAACTCTTAGTCTGCATATGTTTTTTACTAAATCATCTATTGTTTTATATGGTGTAACTTTGTCTATATACAATACATATATAAAAAACATTTCCATATTTTCTATTAGTAATTGTTTTGATTTATTATCTACTATTAATTTTTTTTCTTTTCTTTTTAAACTTTCTAATATTTCTTTTCTTAATGTTCTATGGTTTCCGCGTTCGTTTACATTATAGTATCTAACATCTATGTATGTTTTTATGTAGCTGTCACATATTTGTTTATTAAATTTTCTTTCAAAAACTAACTTTAAATATTTAGTTATAGCGTCTTGTACTATTTTTTTTATATATTCATCCATTACACTCATATATAAATTTCTCCTTTAATGTTTTTTTAAGTCCAATCAATGAATTCTACAGTTATAATAGAAGTGTTATTGTTTATTGGATATGTATAGTTTTGAGTTGGATCTTTTTTTATAGAATCTAACTCTTGCACTTGATTCTGCTTTTACACCAACTTTTGAACCAACTACATATGTAACAGAGCCTTGGTTTTCTGTTCCTTGGCTGAATAGTTCTACTGTTGTATTTGCCATATCAAGAGATAGTATTTGTGGGTCATACCCAAATTGTGTAAATTTTGTTGGTTTACATTTTGCTTTTTCTGTTGCATCTAACATTGAATATGAATATATGTCCACTTTATCTCCAACAGCGTATGAGCCAAATGCTTCAATTACTATATAATAATTAGTTGTGTTTGTTATAACTAAATCACAGTATATTTGCCCTACAGCATCTTCAATTTTGTATGAATATTCATTGTTCCCTATAATAAACACAAATTTAGCAGAAATAGTTTTACTGTATGGCTCTGTAGTACTTGCTGTAACATTTATTGTTACTTGGTCTCCAACATTTAATGCTGTGTTTGGATTAATTCTAAGTGTGACCGTGTCTAAGTTGTTTGTAGTATATATGGTTCCACTTGTTTTACTTAGTTGGCATGTTATATTGCTTGAGCAACTATATGAAATTTGATAGTCTACATCATATGATAATTTTTTCTAATGTGTTTTTTGCGGTACTAAGTTTTATTGGTATTGAATAGCTATTAATTCCCGTCCATTGTTCTATTCTATATGTTGGGTTGCTTTCTTTTAATTTGTCACTTTTCAAAATAAAATTCTTTTGTGCTGGTGTAAAAATTGTTTGCATATTTTAAAACATATCTTGCAAGTATTGTAACAAGAGACAAACAAAATATAACTAGCACTGATAAAACTAAAATTTGTTTCCTGGTGTATCTGTAATATGTGCTGTTTTTTTTTTTTTTTCATCTCTTCCCCCTTGCATTTTTTATTTTAGAAATTTCTTCGAATTGTGGGCGATTAAAATCGCCCCTACAATATGTTATACTTTTTGTTTTGAATCTATAATTACTTCCATACTTTCTATCATATTTTGATATTCTGGTTGATTTTTATAGGTTTCTGGAAAATATATTAACAAATAATATACATCTGTCTTTTTTTTGTACTGTGTGCCATTGTTTGTGTTGATGTTTTAAAGTTTTTAAAATATGTACCATCTGTATCAGCTTGCACCGTTCCAGCACTTGGAAGTATATTGGTTGGATTTGCTGATGTTGGTGTTTGATTTTTATATAGTACATATTGTAATGGCAAATTTGTGGTTGTTTTTATTGTAATATCATAATCTATGCTTGTCTGTGCAATTTTGTTATTTGAATCTGAATTTGTTACAGAAAACGTATGTTGGTATGGTTCAGCTCTTGGTACCATTTGGTCTAATTTAAAACTCATAGTTTGGTGATCTTCTTTAAATACATACATAGCAATTTCTATATCTTTTTGAAGCTAAGGCTTCACTACGATATCTTGCTATAGTATTTGTTAGAGCAATGCTGCACAATACTATTATGCACACAGCAAGAATTATAAATCTTATAGCTATTACCGTTGTTCTACGACCTTTTCTCCTTCTTCTTCGAACTTGCTCTTTCATTTTTTTCCTCCACACACTCTTCTGTAATTTATTTTTCTTCAGCTTTTTTCTTACTTGTTTTTGTCGCAGTTGTTTTTCTTGTGCTATTTGTCTTTTTTGTTTTGTTCTCTTCTTTCGTTTTAGTTCCTTTGGTTGTTGATTTTTTGTTTGTTTCTGTTGTAGTTTTTTTTCTTTGCTGATTTTTTCTCTGGTTTTTCTATATTTTCTTCGTTGTTTTCTTCATCATTTTGTTCTATTTCTTCTGATTTTTCTTCAATTTCTTCTTGTTTTGTATGTTTTTTCTTTGTTTTGGTAGGTTCTTCTTTTACCACAACTTCTACTTTTACTTTGTCATATGAGAAGAATACCCAAAGTAATAGTAACGCCACACTTGCTGGTATTAGTACTTTTGGTGTTAAAATTATTTCTTTCCACATTCTAAAGTTTGGTATTACTTTTTATAACTTTTCCAACTATTTGGTTTCTTTTGTATAGGTGTGTCATTTGTATTATTTGCATCACCTTTTTGTAACAATTTGGTTGCCATTTACTTCTACTATTCTATGGGTTACCAATGCTGTTCCTTGGCTATACACAACTATCTCGTCTTTATTTACAGTTTCATTTTGATCAATAAGTTTAACTAGTATAGCATCTCCTATTTCCATGGTTCCTGACATGCTTCCTGTTGATACTTCAAATGCAGAATATCCAAGCATTGTTGTATATGTATTTCCTTTAATGTTAACTTGTATATGATTATATGCCATTATTAGAGCAATACCTAATATTACAAATAATATAATATCAAATACCCATCTAAATATTTTTTTTACCACTCTCATTTTTTTTCATCCCATTCCATTTTATTGTTCTTTTTGTTTTAGTAGTTTTTTAGTTGTTGTTTTTGGTTTTGAAGTTGTAGTTTTTTAGCTGTACTTGCTGATTTAGTAGTTGTAGTTTTCTTTTTGTTGTAGTCTTTTGTGATGTTCCTGTTGTTGTTTTTTAGCTTTTGATGCTGTTGATGTAGTATTTTTACAGGTGCTTTTTTCTCTACTACTTTCTCTTCTTCATCCTCATCTTCATCGTCTTCCTCTTCGTCGTCATCGTCTTCTTTAGCTGCTTTTTATATTTGCTATAAATTCCCATAATTCATATAGGAATGCTAATAATGATGGGAATACTATTAGTATCAAAAATCCCCATTTAGATTCTAATATGCTTAAAATTGTTCCCAATTTTCCTATTCTTATTGAATTTTTGGTTGGGCCTATTGCTAAATCACTTGGTATTTCTTTAGATTCTAGTACATATGTGGTTTCTCATGTTACTGGACTAACTTGTTTATCTTTTAATGTTTGAATATCTACTGTTGTTTTTCCTAACTCTGATGTTGCATGAAAAAATATATCTTCTCCCGGTTCTTGCTTTTGTGTTGTATCAACCAACACTAAGTCTCCCTTGTTAAATCCTTTTTTCTTTTAGATTGTTTGTATTGATTATTAATACTGTTGTAGAGTCAAATTCTGAAACCTTAAATTGATTAAAAGATAGTAAACATATTGTTACTATTATTGCAATTAATGCATATAAAATAATTAGTGTGTTATAAAAAATTTTCTTCATTTCTTTCATCCTCCGTAAACTTTCTTTCTTCTTTATAATATAACATAGTCATTTTTTTTTTATCAATACATTTTTCGATTAAAACATCTAAAAAAAAAACTTTTGTATTTGTTTTGTAATATACTTGTAATATTGCTGTAAAATTGTATTATTTTTTTTTCATATTTTTTAACGAAAAGCTTATTGAAAAAATTTTATATGATGTTATAATTATATTAAGGAATGTTAAGTTTTTAATTTTCTTTTTATATTTATGTGCAAAACTTTATTGTTTTGTTGGAGGAACAGATGATAAAATTAAATGATAATAAAACAAAATCAAATTTACTAAAACTTATTAATAGAGAAATTTCTTTTATAGATGCTAGTTTAGCATACCAAAGAAGTCTTAACAAAGAAGTTCTTTTGTGTATGAATTTAATTACACAAAATTCTGAAGTTATAGAAACTGCTATGGAATTTAGTAAAAATTACGAGGCCTTAAATAATGTTATGGCTCTATTAAAAAAATCTACATTTAATATAGATTCCCTTGGAAGCTCTACTTAGCCAATTATATGAAATAAAAAATAATGAAAGTAATGTTGTAATGACTAATAAAATATCTAAATTTAATGAAAATTATTTAGATGTTATTGATGAGATTACCACAAATACCATGAAAATAGAGTGCTTTTTTAAAAAGCTGATTTTCAAGAAGTCGAAAATCAAAACAAGGCTATTGCTGAATCTGCTAAAAAGGTTAAAGTTAGAACCAAGGAAGTTAATTTATTGCCTAACACATTAATAATTTCTGAAATCGAGAAAAAGTAGTTTTGCCTTACACTTTAACAGATATTAAAAATATTTTAAAAGCGAGTCCTGCAAAATATACATCTGCTCAAGATGTTATTAATCAATTATATACCATTCCTTTAAAATGCTATAAGAATTCTGCTATTTCACGTTTTAGAGAAGCATATAGATTAGTTAGACAGCGCGATAAAGGAACCTTATTACAGGCTGTTGATTTAGCAACAGAATTATTTTTTTCTTCAATTATAATTTGCATCCTGCCATTATAACAGCTTGCAAAAAACTCTAATGAATTAGATGTATACCTATCTTGTTTAGAATATAATGAGCTTGAGGATTTTACAAGTTTTAAAATTGTATTCCAAGGCTTGCCTGCGGTTTCAAAAAAAAGCTTTTAAAAGAGGTCATAATTTGATGAACAAAATTAATAATGTAGAAAGTGCAAATAATTCTAGTACTACAAATCAAGAAACAAATGCAAATATAAATTCATAAATAATGGGCGATTAAAATCGCCCGTTCTCAATTTAACTATGCTATTTCTTCTAATTTTGGATTTTCCCAAAAATATAGCCAATCTTAGTTATTTTGTTTTCTTAGTTGGTCTATCTTTTTTATTTTTTCTTCGTTTTATACTTTTCATCTTCATATCTCTGTTAAATACAAATAGTAATACAAGTATTATTATTACAAATACTGTTGTTATTTTTGATTGTAGCATTTTTACTATTAATCCTAGCAATGGAATCCTTTTTTCAAATTTTTCCTTTTATTTGGTTATACTCTATTATTACATTATTGTTATGATAATTGTTGTCTCCTTTTTTGTTGTATAATATGAGTTTTCTCCATGTCCCTGTATTTTTGTTATTCTTTGTATTTTGGTTATTCCATTTTCATCAAAAATTATTATGTCTTGTAAGTTTAAATCGTCTGGTTGGCATTTCTTAGTTATTATTAGATCATTTGTTTTTATGGTTGGAATCATTGTTTTGTCTTCGGTTGTATACATTGTTGCTTTTTCCTATTCTCAAATCAATTTTTTTTGTTAAAAACTCCATATACTGTGTTTATTACATTATATATAATCATTAATATTAATATCAACCATAAAACTTTTCTTGGTAGTGCAGATATTATTTTTTTTATTTTATTTTCTCTTATCCTCAATTTTTTCTTTTTTTCTCTCCTCATTTTTTTTCTTTTCTTCTACTCTTTTTTTGTATTTATGTATATTATTAATATTAAATTTAATAACAATATAATATAAACTTTATCTTCTAGTAATAATATAATGTTTCCTATACGTGGAATTTTTAATACAATTGTTCCTAAAATTTGTTCATATGATATTTCTTCTGTGTCTTTGGTTAGATTGTTATCACCTTTAGTTACATATTTCGAGCCTTTTTCTGTTTCTTCAATTCCAACTATTCTATGTGTTATTATTTGATTATTTTGTTCAAATGTAACTATTTTATCTGTTTTAATTTTGTCTTTTTCTATTCCACTAACTATTATTATATCTCCTACATTTATTGTAGGCTCCATGCTATTTGTTGTAATTACATATGCTCTATAGCCAAACATTGATTTAGCATCTGTTTTGTCTAATGTAGATTTGGTTATAAGAAATATGTTGTATAAAAAAAGTATTATAATAATTATAAATAATAGCTTTTTAACTATTTGCTTAGTTTTTTTCTTTTTTCATTTTGTTTTTCTATTTGCTCTATATCGTACTCCATTATATTCCTTTCTTCTGTGTATTATTTTAGGTCAGTTTTTGCTGACCTAAAATAACCATTGTTTTTTATAAAATTGTATTTGAACTTTAATATGCTTAAGTAACAATAAAGTAGTCATGTGCTTCGCCTATGTAGGTTTCTCCATCATATAGTTCCACTACTATTTTGTATGTTCCTGTTTTTATGTCTGTTGGTAGTGTTACTATAAATGTTGGTGTTGTCGCTTGGGCTGTTATGTTTATTGTTTCATTATATGTTGTTGATAATTCTTCTGTATAGTCTCTTCTGTAGGCTTTTTACTGTAAATGTTGGTGTTGTTATGTTTGCTACAGATTTTTCCATATTTACAGTTATGCTTTGTTTTTCCTTTTTCTATTATCCTATCCTCGTCTGCAATTGTTAATTTTAATCCATATTCACTATTTTTTATATTTACTACTTTTTGTCGTGGTGTCTTATATCATATTCATAGTACTCTCCGTCTGCTGATGCTAATGTGTCTACTACTATTGTGTAATCTCCTGTTGTTAATGTTTTATTATGTTCTGTTTTTACTGTTATATTTGATAATATATTTGCAACATTATCTGCTACTTTTATTCTTGCTGTTCCATTTATGTTTGGATAATATGTTGTTCCATTTATTTCATAAGATATTCCCATCAGCTCTTGCCCGTTTAATAATGTTTGTGCTGTGTTGTCCCATACATTTATTGTTATTCCCATTTTTTTTGTCTAAATATTGAGTATCATATATTATTTTTCCATTTACTACTTGTTGGGTAAATGTTGAGGCAGCTTTTATATTAAAGCTATCGCCTAATGCAACTGTTGTTGGTATTTCTTGTATCTGCGTATTTAATAATGCATCTTTGTCTACATATATTCCATATTTTCCTGTTTCTCTTTGTGAGCCTAATACACTTGCTATTGTCCTGCCCTCACTATTTCTTAACTCCATAACTAGTGTATTTCCTGTTGATGTTTGTGTTATTGTAGTTTCCTTAAAATCCACATGGAATATAAATTTTTCTTGAACTATATTATTTGTTGTATCTTGATATGTTGCTATTGCTGCTGTTTCGTTATAGTATTGATTTGTTGTTGGCATTTCCAAAAATTCAGATAGTCTATATTCATTTTTTTCACTTGATACATCTGATGTTTTTACAATATAATAGTAATATTTGTTATTTATTAAATCTATCATTGTTATTTTTGTTCCTGCTGGCAAACTATATGCATATCCTGTTGAATCTTTAGAAATTAAAGTTCTATAACTTGTTGGATATGATGTAGCATATTTATATTCTGCAAAGTTGTTTATTGTTAAATTATAATACATAGAAAATTCACTTGATTCTGTGATATTTGTTTCTACTGTTGCAAATGGTGCTTCAAATTTTTCTCCTGGTGCAATTCCTATTGCATACCCTGCTTGTTGTTCTTTCGAAGTATATATTGATATTTTTATTCTTAATTTTCGTAATTTTATATCTTATTGGAGTTTGTGGTTGCAATACATCAAAATTTATTGCAACAAATCCAACAGATGTAGTCTGCGAAATATTTTGTGAATTGTAAAGATTTAATATTATACTTGGAACTTGTGTTGAATTATCAGATAAATATTCTATATCACCAGAGTGAGTTCCTGAAGTTGCACCTTTACTCACATAATAATCTGTAGTTTTGCTTGATACCCAACCTGATGTACCTGTTTGCATCTCTAAACCAAATGTAGTGTTTGCAATATCTTCTGTTGTTGCTGTAGCTGGTATTTGTAATTTATTCTTTATAGAAACTGTTGGCATTAAATCTGCTTCGAGATTAGAGACGTTAAATATAGTATTAGGTTCGCTATTACTTATTAATGGTAATTCAACGGTGTCTATTGTGCTATATTTATATGCTGTTAATTCTGTATCTAATTGACTTTCATCTGAATTCTACCTATTAACCATATATAATAGTCTGCACTTGTTGGAGTTGGAATAATATACTTATGTGTACTATCTGTTTGATTAGTGTAAAAACCATCTGTTGTTATATTATGATTTGCTTTGTGTTTACCCATTACATATACATTATTGTCTCCTGTACGTGTTGTAGTTCCTATTGGATTTACAGAACTTGTGTACATTCCTAAATATGTCATTCCATTTACATTTCCGTATGTAGTAACACCTTCATTTTGTGCTATATTTAAGTTGTTTCCTTGCAACATATACATTTTATTGTCTACATTTGTTGTTAATACTTCGCTTCCATCTATTTCTGTTGATGTATCTATTTTAGCAGTTTCTAATGTTTCAGTTCCATCTGCGTTTATCAATATACTAGAATACTCTTTTTAATAAATTAGCTCCATTATCTAAATATATAGTTGAATTATTTGCTAATTTTAGGTGTCCTATATCATTGAATGCAAATTTTATAGTATTATATTGATTTACTGTATTGGTTGCTCCTGTTATATGTAAAATGTTGAATTATTTATAATTACTTGCGATGCTTTTTCAACTGACAATATTTTCTTTGCTAAAGATCTTGCACCATAGTTTTTAATTGATATGTTTTTATTACCACTTATATTAGAATTATCACCATTTCCAAAAAATGCTTTGGTTTATTATATCTTCATATCCATTACCATCAATATTTACATTAGAGTCACCTGTAACTCCTATATGTGAAGCAGTTGTTGCTTTTGCTCCTCCATAAACATTTCCATTAATGGAAATACTAACTATTGTTGCAGAATTATCTCCAACCGCATCTTTTTCCTATATTTATATTTGTATCTCCATATACTACTGAATTATTTCCTCCACCATATATATTTCCACTTATAGTGCCTTTAATTATATTTATATTGGTTGTTGCATTTGCTGTTGCAGAGCCTACTTTAGAGTTGCTTCCATTTCCTCCTCCATAGATAGCACTAGAAATCGTTCCTCCGTTTACAGTTATGTTAGCACTTTTGTGTAATTTCTCCTGAGTTATAATTTCCACCATATATATTGCTTACTGTTCCTGAATTTACTTTTTACATTTGTTTTTTTCAACATTACCTCCATATGCAGATCCACCATATATATTTGTTATGGTTGCTCCATTGCAATTAATATTTGCATTTGTTACCTGACTTGTTGTTGTTTGTCCACCACCATATACTGTTGGTATTGTTGCACTTGAACTTGTTAATGTCACATTTGTTGTAGTAGTATTCGAGTTAGAATGTCCCGCGCCATAAACTGCTTTTATAATTTTAGTTCCCTTAATGTTTATTGTTGCAGTACCTACACTAGTAGAAATATTAGTGCTATTTCCTCCTCCATATAAGTTTGTAACTTGTCCCCCTGCTCCATTTTAGAATTGTATTTGTTACTGTTCCGCCATTGGTGTTTCCGCCATATGCATTAGTTATTGTGCCAGAATTTATTGTTAAATTTGCCGTACTTATATTTGAAGTATTTGTTCCACCACCATATACATTAGTTATTGTTGCACCACTACATATAACATTTGTAATTGTTGCTTTTGCAGTAGCCACTCTACTTCCACCATATACTGTTGGTATTGTTGCACTTGAACTTGTTAATGTTACATTTGTTGTTGTTGTTGTTGAATTTGCACCACCGGCACCACAAACCATTCCTATAATTTTTGTTCCTTTTATGTTTACGTTTGATTTTGTTGTAACACTGTTAGCATTTATGCCTCCTCCATATATATAACTAGCTTGTCCTCCTTTTTTGCTATTATACTAGTTTCTCTTACATTATTTTGTCCTCCTCCATATATTGTTCCATATGTTCCATTATTTATATTTACACTTGATTTTAAAGAAACTTTGCCTGTACCCTTTCCTCCACCATGTATTGCTAAATTGTTAGAAGCACTTAAATTAACATTTGTATTTCCTATTACATTTGCCGAATTTCCTCCTCCATAAACAGATTTATTTATTGTGGCATTCATGTTTATATGGTTGTATTTCCTGTTAACCCAGCAGTTGTACTTAGTGCTAGTCCATTTCCTGCACCATATATTATTTTTCCCGAACCAATTGTTGGGGTTCCAGATATGGTAACCGTTGTGTTTCCTATCATTTTTGAGTTATTTGGTACAGTAGAATAATTATATCCTTTTCCACTACCATAAATATCCCCATTTATAGTTGGAGAACCATTTACTATTACATTACTGTTTCCATATAGTGCACCAGAGTCTAATTGTTGCTGTGCTTCTGTTAAATTTTCTGAATATGCATAACCTCCTCCATAAACATTTCCTTTTATTGTTCCTCCAGAAATATTTATATTGGTTGATGTTGTTACATTTGCACCATAGCTCTTGTACGCATCTGAAGAATTAGTATTATATCCCGTAGTACTTCCTACTCCTGCTCCATATATGTCACTATTTATAGTTCCTCCAGAAATTTTTATATTTATAGTTCCATAATAATATGCATCACTTTTTATTGTTGTTCCATTTACATTTCGTCCATATGATGCTCCTATTATATTTTCAATTTGTCCTCCTGTTATATTTATTGTTGAAGTTCCTATAAATGTATTTAATGGATATGCCCAAGATGTTGGTCTATTACTTGAGTCTGCATAATTTCCACCTATTATTTTTCCAACATTTCCATTTTTTATATTAATAATAGCATTACTATATATTGTACCAATTTCATTTCCGCCTGCTATTAAACCTATATCTTCCTGTTTCATTTTCCCTATATAATCTACTGTTACAGTTCCACCAAAACTAGCAGAAGAACTACCCATAATATTGTTAGAGGTTGTGTTTTTTGAAGATTTGAAACTGCATTTGTTCCCATACCATTGCCCATTATAATTTTGTTGAATTGTCCACTATTTATTTCAATTGTTGGAGTATTTGCTGCAACACTATATTGTTCATTAGGTTTACGCCATCCTCCATATATATCAAAATCTGGCAATGTACCATTTTTTGATATATCTGTCCATTATTATATTAGATCCAAACTTTACTTTATGTCCTTGTACATATAAATCAACAGATCCTGTACCTGTTGTATGTGCAGAACCATAAAATGTTAAATTTTCAAAGTTCGTATCTCCGCTTATAAATCTTCCTGCTGTTCCACCTGATAGTAGCAACGTTCCACCTTCATCTTGTCCGTCATATGCTCCTGTAATTGTTGCAGCTTTTCCATTTTTTGCGCTCAATAATGAGCTTGTATTAAATGCGATACCTGTATAGTCTTTCATAATTACTATTATATTTGTATTTACTGTTCCAGTTGAACTTAATTTTGTATATGCTACTGATAAAGTTTTTACTGGTGTTGCCCTTGTTAATCCGTCATTTGTATCTAAGCCTGCTGTATAATCGACATATATAACTTTCCTCTCCGCTTTATAAACAAATTTGCCTTCTCTTGTTAATTCTGCATTATTACTATTGGTTGCTATTAATTTATACTCTTTGTCCCTCTACTAATTCTGTTAATATTGTTGCTGTTTCTCCCTTTATTTCTGTTGCTGTTAGTCCAGAAATATCTAAAGTATACCATTTATATGTATAATCACTTTCGTTAATTAACTCTTTTTTGCTGTTCCTGTTAATTCTGCTGTTACTTTATCTCTTGCTTCATCTATTGAGAAAGCTATTTTCAGTTCTAATTGTGGTATTTCAAACACTCTTTAAGAAGTAAAAGCCTTTGTTATCTTTTATAATTGAATCAACTTGATATGCCTCATCCCAGCTTTGATTTTGTGTAAATGTATTTGTTGTTGAGCTTTTGAACTGTACCATTCACATACCATTTATATGTTAATGGTGTATTTGTATTTTTTGCAGTTATACTATATGTTGATTTGTTATTTGTGTCTGTTACAGTAACACTTGTATAGTTTGATGGTATTTTATAACTTTCTTCCCAGCTTAAATACTTACTTCTTGATAGTCCACTTCCATTAAGTAATGTTATATTGTCAACTCCTGTTGTAGAGTCATATGCTATTCCCTTGTTTATACCTTGTACTCTTTGAACTACTGTAGCTCCTTTGCCTACATTAAGTCCTATGTTACTTGTAGAAGACCCTTTTTTGTTACTGATGTGCTAAAAGATGTGCCATTTATTTTCATTGGTGATGAATATGCACTTGTCATTGTAAGATTTCCTGCATCATTTCCTTGCCAAAGTGTTGCATAATTACTTGTTGACGTATATGTTGTAGTATTTTTTTAGATATCCAAATATTGGTCCTGCAAATCCATTTGATACTATTGAGCTGTTATACATACAATATTCTGGCCATACTGGTTGACCAGTTATTATTCCAACAATTCCACCTACAGCATACTGTCCTGCGCTTGCATCATTTGCGCATTTTGCCTCTATATCTAGCTCTACATCTGCAAAACAACCTTTTTATACTGTATCTTGCGGCACTGCCAGGATCTGATTCTGAAATCGTAATTCCATTTTCTTCCTTCTGTCATGCTATTGCCAACAAATCCTGCAATTCCTCCTACTACTAGTCTAAATGTATTATCTGCTAATGTTAAAGTATTTTTTACATACTATAACAGAATTAGTTATACTGTTATTATAAATATTAGAATTTTTTATACAATGTTCCTGCTACAATACCTACATGATATCCTTTTTTGTGCTGTTGTAGTTGCTGTTGTTCCATTAACATTTATTTCTATATTAATAGAATCAAACATCACATTACGTATTTCTGCTTTTTTTGTTGTTCCTCCTCCAACGCTTCCAAAAAATCCATATGAATCAATGCTTGTAGTTAATGCTGCTATTGCTATTTTTGCATTTTTTATTACATATCCAGCTCCATCAAATGTTCCTTGAAAATGATAAGTAGTTGTTCCTATTGGAATCCAATAATTGCCATTCATATCCAAATTTCTAACTAGTTGAAAATATTTTCCTGAATATGTTGTTCCAGAGTTTACACTGTTTCTTAAAAATGCCAATTCTGCACAACTTTTTATTAAATATGGTGATGCAGATGTTCCATTTCCATATGTAAAACCTGTTGCAGTACTTGTTCCGTCCCATATATCTGTCAATGTGCTATCCAAATTTTTTGCAGGAACGTTTGCACGTAATGCCATATTTTGCAAATTCATTGTGTTATCTAATAATACCGCATATGTTGAAAAGCTTGAGGCATCAAATGTAACTTCATTGTCCTTAAGCTCTATCTTTTCTATTTCTTCTACCTTGTTCTCATCATTTATGTGTACAACTTTATATTTTTGATTTTCTGTATCTATTGGTTTCTACACCTGTTATAGTGACCTTAACATTTTCGTCAAAGTCTGTTGGGTTATATTCTTTTTTTTTCATTTGAAAGTAATTTTATATCATATGCTATTTGATATGTAATATCATTATTTAAAATATCTTTTTTAATGTTTCTTTTTTTTTTTCTTCGTTTGCTGTTTCGACTGAATGAAATGGTTGCATCTGCTGGCATATAGCCTTTAACACTTATGTTTTTGCCTTCTACAATTTGTTCTAGTTGCTTGTTATATAATTTCTCTCCGTTTTTTTTTTTTTTTCGTCATATTTAACTGTTAATGTTAATTTTTGCTCTTCTATTTCTGTTGCTGTTAAATATATTTTTTTCTCCCGGCTTTTTTTCCATTTGTGCCACTTCAGTAGTTGTTTCGCTATTTTGCTCCAAATTTTCTTCTGATTGTGTTATTTCAGTTTCTTGTTCTTTAATCTCCTCGTTTGCTGTGGTGTTTTCGTCGCTTGTAGGAGTTTCCCCCTACACTTCTAAGGTCTGCGAAATAGCTTGCAACTACTTTGTTATTTATCATGTCTGGCAAAACAATGTAGTAGCTGTTTTTTCCACTATTTATAGCATTTAATATTAAATTATCTTCTTTTAGATTTTTTCCATAATCTTTAATGGTTGTTTGTATTTCTTTTATATTATTAGCTCTAGAGAACCTAAAATTATAATTTCTACTAATAACATTAACATTACTATTAAAATTATGGTTGTTTTCCTTTTGTTCGTTTGTCTCATTTTTATTTTCTCCATTTTACGCGGGCAATTAAATGTGCCCCTACGTCTATAAATTACTTTACATTGTCATTATTTTCTTTTGCGGGCGATTAAAATCGCCACTACGTTTTATTTGGATTTTAATATTTTTCCAAATTCACATTCGCTTTCTAATTCATCTATATTTATATTATTTTTTAATAAATTTTGATTCATTTTTATTTTTTCTAATGCATCTATTACACCATCTAGGTTATCCTTATCCAAGTCTTCTTTTTGTAATATTTATTTTTAATAACTGGTATCTATCTTTTATTATAACCATAACATCTTTTTCATTTAATAAAGTTATATTATCTAGTATAGTGTAATCTGGCCAATTTACGAATTCTCTTAATTCTTTTTTATTAATTGTTCTATTTCTTCTTCTGTTATTTCTTTTTTATATTGTCTTGTATACAATAGTAAACATATGTATAATATGAGCTTGCTAATTTAAGCGCATCAAATACTGTTGAGTTTTCGTTTATTTCTTGAAATATTTTTTCTTTTATTTTATTTCTGTCTAATTCAATATATAGTTGTTTTATTTCTAGAATTAAATTGTTGGCTTCTGTATTTAATTTTTCATTTGGTTTTTAAATAATCCTGTACCGTTTATTTTTTGCATTTAATTTTACTAATTTGCTTTCTCTTGTTTGTATCTCTTTTTTTGTGTTTGTGCATATGCATTTTTATTTTGCTCTTTCTCTGCATATTTTTTTTCTTAATATCATCTATTATAAATTTAAATTTTAAATAATTTTTATATTCCCACAAACTATTTAGCAATTTTTTTAAATTTATATCTATTTCTGCTTTTTACTTTCATCAATTTGTGCTAATGTCGTTTTAGGGATAAATTTTTCGTAACTTGCTTTTTATTAATTTTTCTGTATAGTCTTTTTTGTGTTTAATTTTGCTGTATAGAAAGCATTTATTATATTGAACTTGTCTGCTTCTTCTTTTTCTATTAGCTCTGTCTTTATATCTTTGTGTTCTATTAAAAGCTGATCAGCTGTAACATTTCTTAGTGCTTCTTCTTGCTTTTTTTCTCATAATATTTATCTATATTTTTCTCGTTTTCTGTATATATATATAATATATTTAATCTAATATGAATTATTATATCTGGGCATTTCCAGTATATTTTCTCAAATTCTGTTTTTATTCTTTCTGAATTTACATTGCCTTTTTCCATTTCCTGAAAAAAAACCACCATATATTCATTAGCATATTTACTGTATGTAAAGTCTTTTTGGCATTAGTGGTATACCAACTTCTTTGAATTTTTCTATAGCTTTTTGTATTGCTTCATTAACAACGTCTAAGTTTTTTCTATAGAATACATTTAAATTAAATAAGATTCTATCTAAGTCCATTTTTTCATATGAAGTTTTATATTTATTTATTACATGCAATGTTCTTTCTTTTTTTCTGCTACCTGCTCTTCTAGCTTTATTACTTCCTCTGATTTTTTTTATTTCTTCTAATTTTTCTATTCTTTTTTTTTCATTTCTTCTAAAAAGCTTGCTTTGAGCATCTGTAAATGTTTGTTTGTATTCTTGAATTTGAGTTAAGCATGCTTTTATATTTTTTGCATTGTTTCTAGGAAATGTATTAAGTATTTCTTTGTTAGCCTCTATTTGTTCATTTACTTCTTTTAAATTATTCATTTTTATCCCCCATTTTTTCTGTATTTTTTTTTTTCTTCTTTGTTTAAAAAAGTTATAAATTCAGATACTCTTGTATACATTTGTAATATTTCCCTAGAAGTTAACTTGTCTAATCCATTTTCCATTTTATTCACATTCCTTTCTTAATGCGTTAATTCCGTTCATTTTTTCTTCTATATTATCTTAAATTATAGCATGATGCCTTATAATACGCAAACAAATTTCCTTATTTTTTGTAATGGAAATTATTGCTTATTTTTTCCTTGTTTTGTCTTTACAGTCGAATTATTATATTTTTTTGTAAATATATTATATTAATTAATAAAATTACTGTCAATAATTTAAAATTATTTTCTTTATAATTTCATAAATAATCAATTAAAAATGGACGATTAAATCGCCCATTTTTAATTTAACTTTTCTATTTCTTCTAATGTCATTCCTGTTAAACCTGCTATTATTTTTTTTATCAATTTTTTGTTCTAACATTTTTTTTGCTATTGTTTCTATTCTTTCTTCCATTTCCGCTATCTTCTCTTGCAGTTCTTCTTCGCGTTTTCTTTTTTTCCGTCTTCCAGCCCTTTAGCATAAATTGCTTTTTTCGTCCATTATTGCTTTTAGTCGTAAATCTGCTATTCTTTGCATTCTTTCGTCTTCACTTAAACTATCAAGTTTTTCTGTTGCCTCTTTTTATTTCTTTGTTTTCTCCCATCTTTTCAGTCACCCTTTCCGATTTTGGATTTTCCAAAAAATATAACCAATCTAATAGTTTATCTTTTTCCTTTTCTCTTCCCTTTATTTTTTGGTAACTCTATAATATCAATTTCTAACTTATCTGTCAATATTTTACCTCCTGTTTTATTATCCATTTTGGTTATATTTAAAATTGCTTATTGTTCTCGCTTTGAAAAGTTATAAAAAGAAATTTAAATTTGTTCAAATAAATTTGTTTTTTATGGTAAAACTAATTTATAGAAATATTAATTTAAATTGTTGATATTTATTATATTTTATGTTATGCTTATATGACTATAGATGTTTTTAACATCTAAATTAAAAAAAAGGAGGGAATTTATATGGATTTTAAACAATGGAGAAATTTTAACACAACAGGAGAATGGACTAAAGAAATAGATGTTAGAGGCTTTATACAGGCTAACTATACTCCTTATGAGGGTGACTCTAATTTTTTAACATCTCCTACAGAAAAAACAAAAGAAATTATGGAATAAAGGTTTTAGACCTTTATAAAAAAAAGAAACAGAAAATAATGGGGTTCTTGATGTAGATGTAAAAAACTCCATCTTCTATAAATGCTTATGAACCTGGATATGTTGACAAAAGCTTAGAGGAAATTGTAGGATTTCAAACAGATGCTCCTTTAAAAAGGGCTATTATGCCTAATGGTGGTATTAGAATTGTAGAGAAATCTTGCGAAAGCTATGGTTATAAAGTTGATGAAAAGATAGAATACATCTATCATAATTTAAGAAGAACACATAATGACGGTGTTTTTGCCGTATATACACCTGATGTAAGAGCTGCAAGAAGTTCTCACTTAATTACTGGGCTTCCAGATGGTTATGGTCGTGGAAGAATTATTGGCGATTACAGAAGAGTAGCTTTATATGGTGTAGATGTATTAATTGAAGAAAAAAAAAAGAGAGAATTAGATATTTTAGATAGTGATGAATTTGTTGATTCAATTATTAAAAAAAATAGAGAAGAAGTCCATTGACCAAATTCTAGCTTTAGAGGATTTAAAGAAAATGGCTTTAAAATATGGTTTTGATATTTCTGTTCCTGCATCAAATGCTAAAGAGGCATTTCAGTGGTTATATTTTTGGATATCTAGGTGCTATAAAAGACCAAAATGGTGCTGCTATGAGTTTGGGAAGAACTACTACTTTCTTAGATATATATGTAGAAAGAGATTTAAATGAAGGAACATTATTCTGAATCTCTTGCACAAGAATTGATGGATCAATTTGTTATGAAATTAAGAATGGTTAGATTTTTAAGAGCACCTGAATATAATGCCTTATTTAGTGGAGACCCTGTTTGGGTTACAGAAGCTTTAGGTGGAATGGGTATTGATGGTAGAACTTTAGTTACATAAAAATTCTTTTTAGAATGCTACACACATTAGTAAACTTAGGACCTGCCCCTGAACCAAACCTAACTGTTTTATGGTCAAAAAATTTACCTGAAGGATTTAAAAAATTCTGTGCACTGAGATTTTCTATAAAAACATCTTCTATTCAATATGAAAATGATGATTTAATGAGAGCGACCTTGGGTGATGACTATGGAATAGCTTGTTGTGTTTCTGCTATGAAAATTGGTAAACAAATGCAATTCTTTGGAGCAAGAGCAAATCTTGGAAAGACTCTTTTTATATGCTATTAATGGTGGTAGAGATGAAAAGAGCGGTGTTCAAATAACTCCTGAATTTGCTCCTATTACTTCTGAATATTTAAATTATGATGAAGTTATGGAAAAATTTGATAATATGATGGACTATGTTGCTAAAATATATATTAAGGCTCTAAATGCAATTCATTATATGCATGATAAATATTCTTATGAAGCCTTAGAAATGGCTTTACATGATAGTGAAAGAAATATTTTTAAGGACAATGGCTTGTGGAATTGCTGGTCTTTCTGTTGTTGCAGATTCACTTTCTGCTATAAAATATGCTAAAGTTAAAGTTATTCGTGATGATACAGGTCTTGCTGTTGATTATCAAATAGACGGAGATTTTCCTAAATATGGTAATGATGATGACAGAGTTGATAGCATAGCTGTTGATGTTGTTAAAAGATTTATGAAAAAGTTAGAAAAACATCAAACTTATAGAAATTCTACTCATACTTTATCTATTTTAACAATTACTTCTAATGTGGTATATGGAAAAGCTACTGGTGCAACTCCTGATGGCAGAGCAGCTGGAGAGCCTTTCGGACCAGGCGCAAACCCATTACATGGTAGAGATGTAAATGGTGCATTAGCTGTAATGAATACAATAGCAAAATTGCCTTATGAATATTCTGAAGACGGAATATCTTTCACATTCTCTATTACACCTAATACTTTAGGTAAAGATGAAGATACAAAGGTAAATAATTTGGTAAATATGTTAGATGGCTTCTTTATGCAAACTGGTCATCATATAAATGTAAATGTTTTTTTTGATAGAGCTTTATTAAAAGATGCTATGGAACATCCAGAAAAATATCCACAACTTACAATTCGTGTTTCTGGATATGCTGTAAACTTTACAAAATTAACAAGAGAACAACAATTAGATGTTATAAATAGAACAATTCATGAAAGAATTTAAACATTTTAATTTGTTCCTTTTAAGAAGGGAATGATATTAATTATGGATAGTAAACTTGCCAGAATACACTCTTTTGAGACTTTTGGAACAGTTGATGGACCTGGAATAAGGTTTATAATCTTTATGCAGGGTTGTTCCTTTAAAGTGTAAATATTGTCAAAACAGAGATACTTGGGCATTAGATGCTGGTATGCAATATTCAGTTGATGAACTTATATCAAAAATTGGAAGGTATAAAAAAAATTTTTTTATACCTTCTGGTGGTGGTGTAACTGTTAGTGGAGGAGAACCTCTTTTACAGATGGATTTTTTAATAGAATTATTTACTAAATTGAAAAGGCAAAATATTCATACAGCAATTGATACTTCTGGCTCATTTCCTCTTACAGATAGGTTAAAAACGCTTATTGATTTGACTGATTTATTTTTTGTTAGATATAAAATGTATAAATGATGAAATTTGCAAAGATTTAACAGGAGTTTCTAATAAGTTAGAACTGGATTTTGCTAAATATCTAAGTTCAATTGGAAAAGATATGTGGATAAGACAAGTTCTTGTACCTGGATATACTGATAAAGAAGAAGATTTGCTGAATTTAAAGCAATTTTTGTCTGAATTGAAAACTGTTAGAAAAGTTGAGATTTTGCCATATCATGATATGGGTAAATATAAATGGGAACAACTTGGTTGTAAATACGAATTAGAAGGAGTACGCTTAGCAACACCTGAAGATGTAGAACGTGCAAAAGAAATTCTTAATATTTAAATAGAGGAGCTGCGAAAATAACTTTCGTAGCTCCCCCTTTGAAGGAGGAGAACAGGCATTATCTGGCTAACAGTCCAGCCAGAGCTATGCCTATCACCAAGATTGCAATGGCCATCCACATGTAACGATGGCCAAAATGTTAAACATGATATTTACTATTGTCATAAAGACTTTCATAAAGACCCGCCACATAATCTTTTCCTTTCTCCTTTCTGCTTTTTTGATGTTTCCATTATATATCATATTATGTTGTATTGCAATTACTTTTTATCAAATCTTTTCTGTTCTTACATATTCATATACTATTATTGCTGTTGCGACAGATGCATTTAGGCTTTCTGTCTTTCCTAACATTGGGATTTTTTACTTTTGTATCTGCTATTTCTTGTATTTCCTTTGATACACCATTTGCTTCGTTTCCTATTACTATTACCTTTTGTTATATTTTATATCATATATGCTTTTTTCTGTATCTAACGATGTTACAATAACATCAAATTTTGTTTTTTATTTCTTTTAATGTTGTTTCTAATTCTGCTGTTTCTATTATATTTACTCTAAATATCGCTCCCATTGTTGAGCGTACAACCTTAGGATTATAGCAATCTGCTGTATCTGCAGATACTATTATTTGTTTTAAATTTGCGCTATCTACTGTTCTTAATATTGTTCCTAAATTGCCTGGGTCTTGTATACCATCCAAAGCAATAATTATATCTTCTGAATAGTCTATTTGCCCTTTTTTACAGCCTTTTTCTATTATTGCCAGTATGCCCTGTGGTGCCTTTACATCTGATATTTGGGTAAATATTTTTTCTGTTACATATATACATTCATATTTTGCTATTTCGTATAATAGGTTTTTGTCTATTGTTCCATCAACCAGGCATTCTTCGCATATTACTATTAATTTAATGTTTGCTTTTTTCTATAATTGCTTCTTTTTATTAATTTAATTCCTTCAATTATATATTGATTATTTATGTCTCTATATTTTTTTCTTTTAGTTTTTTAATGTTTTTTATTAATTCATTATCTTTACTTGAAATTATATTCATTTTTTCTCTCCTTCAAGATAGGCAGGCGATTAAAATCGCCCCTACACTTTGTAATTCACTTTTACTCTGCTCAAGATGGGCGGGCGATTAAAATCGCCCCTACAATGAAGATGTTGTGCAATTTTGTATATATGTTAAAAAAATCCCTTTATCTCCTCTATTATTTTGCTTCCAATTGTTACTGTTACATATGGTTCTATTCCTGTAGAAAATCTTATATTGGTATTATATTTTTTTTATTAGCTTATCCACAATTTCCGGATTAAATTTTGCTTTGTCAAAGTAAAATACAACCTTTTCTTTTTCTTTCTTTGCGATATTTTTATTACATTAGCAACTCTACACAAATTTTTAATCCTTGCAATTTCAATTAAATTTTCTAATTCTGAAGGCATATGTCCATATCTATCTATAATTTCGTCTATTACGTTTTGTATATCTTCTTCTGTTCTACATAACGCAATATTTTGATATATTTCTATTTTTTTGACTATTATTATCAATAAAGCTATCTGGTATATAACTTGAAACATCTATATCTATTTGTATATCTTGTTCTTCTTTTTTACTTCTATGCCTTGTATTTCTTTTTACAACTTCATCTAGCAATCTGCAATATGTATCATAACCAACTTGCTCCATATGTCCATGTTGTATTTCTCCTAATAAACTTCCTGCTCCTCTTATTTCTAAGTCTCTCATTGCTATTTTAAAACCAGAGCCAAATTCTGTAAACTCTTTTATTGCTTTTAACCTTTTATCTGCTACCTCTGATAGCAATTTTTTCTCTTTTTATATGTTATATATGCATATGCCTGTCTGTCGCTTCTTCCAACTCTACCCCTTATTTGATATAATTGTGCCAATCCCAATCTATCTGCATTTTCAACTATTATGGTATTTGCATTTGGTATATCTATTCCTGATTCTAATATTGTTGTACATACAAGTACATTTATTTTCTTTTGTATAAAGTCAAGCATTATTTGCTCTAATTCTTTACCTGTCATTTTTCCATGTGCAAATCCTACTTTTTGCTTCTGGCACAAGTTTAGATACTTCATTTGCCTTTTTCTCTATACCTTCTACTTTATTATATAAATAAAATACCTGACCGTTTCTTTCAAGTTCCCTTTGTTATAGCTTCTTTTATAACTTCATCATCATATTCTAATACATAAGTTTGAACAGGTCTTCTATTTTGTGGTGGCTCATATATTACTGACATATCTCTAATTCCCAATATAGACATATGTAATGTTCTTGGTATTGAGTTGCTGTCATTGTTAATACATCAACACTATTTTTTAATTGCTTTATTTTTTTCTTTGTCTTTTACTCCAAATCTATGCTCTTCGTCTATAATAAGTAGTCCCAAATCTTTAAATTCTACATCCTTGCTTAAAATCCTATGTGTTCCTACTACAATATCAACTTCCCCTAATTTTAATTTTTTTTTATAACGTCTTCCTGCTCTTTTGTTGTTCTAAATCTATTTAATAATTCCACATTTATGGCATATCCACTCATTCTGTTTTTAAATTCTTCATATTGTTGGTTTGCTAATACTGTTGTTGGTACAAGATATGCTACTTGTTTTTGATCCATAACAGCTTTAAACGCTAGCCTTATTGCTACCTCTGTTTTACCATATCCAACATCTCCACAAAGTAGCCTATCCATTGGTCTTGGCTGTTCCATATTTTTTTTTTCCTTCTTCTATACATCTTAGCTGGTCATCTGTTTCTTTATATGGAAATTCGTCCTCAAATTGTTTTTTGCCATTCATTATCTTTTGAAAATGCAAATCCCTGCATTTTTTGTCTTTTAGCATATAATTCTATTAAATCCCTTGCAACTTCTCTTAAATTATTTTTTACTCTACTTTTTTAGTATTTTCCCACTCTTTGCCACCTAGTCTATTTAGTCTTGGCTCTCTATCTCCTCCACCTATATATTTTTCTGACTGTATCCAATGAATTGGTTGGCACATATAGAATGTCTTCATCTTTATATTTTATTTTAATATAATCTTTGGTTATTTTATCTGCTGTAATTGTATTTATTCCCCCCACAAATTCCCCTATACCATACGATTTGTGAACTACGTAATCACCAGCTTTTAGATCTGCATATACTACTTTTTGCGCCTCTTTAAATGCATTTGAACTTTTTTTCTTTTTAGGTGCCTGCTCAAAACCTTCTCCCATATTTATTACTACAAGGTTTAAATCGTAATTTTCAAATCCTGCAGATACATTCCCTGTTGTAACTATTACTTCTCCATTTTCTATTTTGTTTATTTTTTCTAAATATTTATGCTGAATCAGTTTTTCATTTAGCAGATTTAATATTTTTTTACAGGTATTTTGTATACCACCTAATATTAATACCTTTTTTTGTTGTCAGCTATATATTTTTTTATATCTGATATTACTATGTCTACCTCTGACTTGAAAAAGTTTATCTCTCTATACCTAAACTCATATCTGTTCTGATGTGTATAAGCATTATTTTCCTGTAAATATATTGTTTGCAAATTTTTTAAATCATATTCAAATTCACTAATGTTTCTTATTGCCTCTGGGACAAACTTTTTCTTTTTCTGTTAATGATTCTATCAAATTGTTATTGTCTAATATTATATTATTTTTTCTAGCTTCCACTTTGGTGTTTTCATCTATAAATAATATGTATTTATTATTTATATAATCTAAAATGGTACTTTGCTCTTCGTAAAATTCATTAAAATATTTATCTATTTTACTTATATATGAACCATTTTTTATTGTTTCTATATCTGCTAAATCATCATAAGCTTCTTGTATCCTTTTACATACCTTTACTAAATCTTCTACAATAAATTCATGAGCTGGATTTATTAGAATTTCTTGTATCATTTCTGTAGATCTTTGGGACGAGATATTAAAATATCTTATAGAATCAACTTCGTCTCCCCCAAAAACTCTATTCTTATACCTTGTTTTTCTGTTAAGCCTATGTCTATTATTCCGCCTCTTACACTAAATTGCCCTTTATTTTCTACTAAATCGTTTCTGTCATATCCAAGTTGTATTAAATTTTGTTTTATCTCCTCTAAATTGTATGTATTTCCTACTTTAAATTGAATTACATACTTATATAGTAATTCTTTAGAAATCATTTTTTGCATTAGTGCTTCTATTGTTGTTATTATTATTTCTGCCTTATTTTTGCTTTTATTTTATTTAAAACTTCTATTCTTTCATATGGTACATCCTTACTTTTCAGCTTCATAGTCATATGCCACTATCTCTTTTAGGAAAATAATCTACATTTGTAGTAAAATATTTTAAATCATTTAATAATTTTTTTTGCTTTTATTTCATTGTATGTGATAATTAAGATAGGTCTTTTATTTTCTTCTGCAGTTGCACTTATTATTTGAGCTTTTCCCACGTCAGTTAAGCCCGATAATTCTATCGGACTTATTTTATTTTTTATGTTTGTACTATATTCTATAAATTTTTTTTTGTTGTTTCTTAATTCTTGTATTAGGTATTTCATTTTGTCAGCTCCCAATACATATATTACCATTTTTTTTATCTAAAAATCAAGGGTACAGCAATCGATTATACTGTCATTTTATTTGATTCACGCAGTATTTTTTATATCTTAATGGCATAATTTTTGTACTTTTTTAATATCTATGTTTTGAGGGGGAATTGTATTATGAAATCCAAAAAGTTTAATATTATATTAATTTCACTAAAAAAATACAATTATTCCTATAATTTTATGTAGTTTTATGATTTTTTCTTATTTTATTTTCTACTTCTAATATAATAGCTGCTAAAAATGGACTTGAACTTTTGGGCTACTACTGTTGTTCCTTCTCTTTTTCCTTTTTTATTTGCTACTGAATTATTAGGTAAAACCAAAATTGTACAATATTTAGGTAAAACCTTAAATAAAATTATGAGACCACTTTTTAATGTTCCTGGTGAAGGCTCTTTTGCATTTATTATGGGACTTATTAGTGGATATCCTGTAGGTGCTAAAATTGTAACAGATTTTAGAAAATAATGGTATTTGTACTAAGGATGAGGGTAATAGAATGCTTGCATTTACAAATAATTCTGGGCCTTTATTTATTATTGGGACTGTTGGAATTGGTTTATTTGCTAATAAAAGTATTGGCTTATTACTTTTTATTACTCATTTTATGGCATGTATTACTGTTGGAGTTATTTTCAAGTTCTTTAGTAAGAATGATTTGCAGAATCTACCCCATAGTTCATATAAACCAAGTGTCAGTTCTTCTAACTCTATCTCAACTATACTTATGATAGGTTCATATGTGGTAATATTTTCTGTTGTTATTTCCATATTAAATCAATTACATATTTTAGATTTATTTTCTGTTGTTATTTCTCCATTGCTTGGCTTCTTTAATATAAATCTTTCGTTTGCTGTGCCTATATTATCTGGAATAATTGAACTTACAAATGGTATTAATTTAGTTTCTTTAGTACATGTAAAAAGACATATCTACTAATATTGCTATTTGTGCATTTCTTCTCTTGGATTTGGTGGCATTTCTGTATGTCTACAAGTATATAGTATTATTTCTAAATCTGATTTATCTATAAAGAAATATATTATTGGTAAGTTTTTTTCAAGGAGTTTTTGCTAGTATTTACACATTATTAGCTTTAAAATATATTCCTATTTTAAATTTGGATATTAAAGCTACTTTTGCTCCAATTTCTACTTGTGTAACATATCCTATTAGTATTTTAGGTTTTAACAATTATTTTGTTTTGTTTGGTGTTTTATGTATTATTGTATGTTTTGTATTTTCTATTCCGTCTAAAAAAGTAATAATTGTTAAATTGCAGAATATTAATTATTAGGAGTGATGTTTATGGATAAAAATATGGAAAATATTTTTCTCCTTATATGAATTTTGATATTGAGCTGATCCCCTTTTAGGCGAAAATCCTATGTTTAATCCCATTATGCAATATGAGCAAACTTATATGTACTACAGATGTTTATGTCAGCAAATGGATTACAAAATAAAATGTAAGGAATATGAAAAATTGTGCGGAAATTCTCGTAACGAAAGAAGAGTAGAATAAACATTAATGGAGATGAATTAACATCTCCATTAGTATTTGCTTAAATTATCCCAATCTTTTCTAGCATATTGTTTGCCTTTTTTTATCATCCTTTTTTTGCTCATATTCATGTTTTCATTGCATAACATTATTATACCTACTGAAACCATGCTACCTATTAACATTCCTTTTACAAATTTCATATTAAATATATCCTTTCCTATTTGTTTATTTTTAATATTTATTATGCTCTTTTTTTCTTTTTTTATATACGTTATATACCATTGATATGTTTTCGTAAATTGATATAAGTAAAAAGAAATACTCCAAATGCTTTTTTTAATATTTTAACATTCAAATTACTTGAAGTTATTGCTCTATTGTGGCTCTATAATACCTGATATAATTATTATAATAGATAATTTTAAATCAATTATTTTTTGCTTTTTTAAATTTATTATTATTGCAGATATTGATGTAGGTATAAAAATATCAAATTTGTAGCTTGTGCTTCATGTTGATTTGTTCCTATTATTAATGTAAGGAGGAGAATTAATATTGTTCCTCCTCCCATTCCTGTTCCTGTTACTATACCAGAAACTAGACCTATTAAACTTTCTATCATACGCTTCCTTTTATTTAATAATTGTAGTTATTGATGCATATATTAAAAATAATATAAATGCAAATTTTAAATATTTATTCGGTATTTTTATTAATAGCTTTGAGCCTATTATACCTCCTAATATTCCTCCTATAGCACATTTTATTCCTAAGTTCCACTGTATATAATTATTTTTGTTATAAAAAAAATGCTGTTACTATTACCATTGGCATTATGCAAAATACAGAGGTGGCTCTTGCCTTTTTTCTCATCAGTATTTAACATGTTAACAAATGCCGGTACTAATATTAGCCCTCCTCCAGCTCCAAAAAGTCCACTTATTATACCTGCTAGTATTCCTATTATTTTATTTTTTTTAACATAACCATCACATATACCTTTATTAGATATTATGCTCATTTTTTCCTTTTTTATAACCTTCATTATATTTTTTTCTAAAAATTTTTGTTCTGCAAGCTCTGTTAACACTTTGTCACATATTAACATTCTAGCTATTATTTCTCTCCTTAATTGTTCATCTTTGATAGAATCTGTTCTATCTAAAAAAACGCTCTAATTCCATTATATACTCTTGATTTTTTTTTCTTTCCATTCTCTGTCTACTGGTAAATCCTGCCTTCTTTTCTTTTTAAACAGCATATATCCTCCTTTACTTTTAGATGTATTTTTATTACTCTTAGCGTTATATTTTTTGCCAATATATAATTTTAATACATCTCGTGATAAAATACAAGCATCAGACATAATATGACATAATTAGATAAAAATCACGGTTATGTTTTAATTGTCTCTCTGCAAATAACATTAGGAAGGTTGAAAACATATGATTAGAATAAAATTATCTGATTTACTTGGCAAACACAAAATGAGTCAAAAAGCTTTATCTAATTTAACTAATATAAGGCCAGCAACCATATCAAAGATGTATTACGAAGAAAGTAAAAGATTAGATATTGAACAACTCAACAGTATTTGCAATGTTTTTAAATGCGAAATCTCTGACTTATTAGAGTTTATCCCAGATGAAAATAAACCAGATTAATCATATTTAATTAATAAGTTAAGTAGATTATATAAAAATACTAGCAAAAATGCTAGTATTTTATTATATTTTATTTATTTTTTTTATTTACAATTTCTACTAGTGCATTTATCAAGTAATCTACTTCTTCTTTTGTATTATTCATTCCTATAGTTACTCTTAATGTTCCATTTGCCCATTCTGGTGGTAGTCCTATTGCTGTTAATACGTGTGATGGACTTGTAGAACCACTGCTACATGCAGAACCAGCTGATGCACAAATACCCTTATCATCAAGTTTTAAACAGTAACTCTTCTGCATTTATATTTTTTAAAAGACATATTTGCATTTCCTGGAAGCCTATTTATTCTGTCTCCATTTAATTTACTGTCTACTATATTATTCTGTATTTTTTTCTATATAATAATCTCTTAGTTCTTTAATTTTATTATTATGATTTTCAAAATTCTTATATATTAATTCAAGAGCTTTACTCATTCCAACAATTTCTGCCAAATTTTCTGTACCTGCTCTTTTATTTTTTTTCTTGATGTCCACCATTTTGTATTTGCTTAAAGTTTACATCTTCTCCTACATACAACGCCCCTATTCCTTTAGGTGCATAAAATTTATGTGCCGACATTGAAAGTGCATTTATATTTAATTTTTTTACATCTATTTTTAAATTTCCCATTGCTTGAACTGCGTCTGTATGAAATATTATATTATTTTTCTTTTGCAATTTTTCCTATTTCTTCTATTGGCTGAATCGTTCCAATTTCGTTGTTTGCAAACATGATTGTTATTAATATTGTGTCTGTTTTTATTGAAGCTTTTAGTTGTTCAACGTTTACTATTCCATTTTGGTCTACATCCAGATAGGTAACTTTATATCCTTGTTCTTCTAATTCTTTACAAGTATTTAGCACAGCTGGATGTTCTATTTTACTTGTTATTATATGTTTGCCTTTTTCTTTATTGGCATATGCTATTCCTTTTATTGCCAAATTATCGCTTTCAGTTCCGCATGATGTAAAATATATTTCATTTGGTTTGCAATTTATAATATTTGCTATTTTTCGCCTTGCTTCTTCTAATGCTCTTTTTGCTCTTCTTCCTATACTATATAATGATGATGGATTTCCATATTCTATGCTAAAGTATGGCAACATTTCTTTTATAACATCTTGGTTGACTTGGGTAGTTGCTGCATTATCAAAATATTTTATCTTCACTTTAATCCCTCTTATCTATCACTTTATATAGATATTATATGTATATTAGCGAATTTTATTTACAAATTTATTTTGTTTCTGAGCCCCATCTTGCTACTCTTATGTCTTTATATGTATTAAGTACCTGTGAATATTTTCTATATTCATCTTCCCACACTAATGTTGGAATTTTGTCAAATGCTTCAAATACTTTTTCTGCTTCCATTAGAAACACAAGTTGTTCTTGTGTGTTTAAATTATCACATTTTCTTGAAATTCTATATAAGCTATCCAACAGTTGATTTGCTTGTATAAAACTCATAAAATCTTTTTACTTTTATTCCTGCTAGTTTAATTTGCATTACTGCAAAAACTACTAGTCCAATTATTATCAATATTAGCATATATATACAAATAATCATTACTTCCATTTGTGCACCTTCTTTTAATACGCTTTTGTTTTTTCTTCACAAAAATATTATAGCATTTATCAAATATTTGTCAATATTTTGTTGATTTGTCTACTAAATGTTGTTATAATTTTCTTTTAGAAAAGGAGGAACTTATGAATAGAAAAAATTAGCATTAAACGTGCTAGTATCTTTGGAATTGCAGGAAATCTGTTTTTACTTATAATTAAAGGAACCGTTGGCTTTATTACACATAGTCAAGCTATGATTGCTGATGCAGCTAATAGTGCAGGAGATATTTTTGCCTCTCTTATGACTTTTATAGGTAATAAAATTGCTTCTGTTCCTCAAGATGCTGACCACAATTTTGGACACGGAAAGGCAGAGTATATTTTTTCGTTATTTATAAGTTTATCTATGATTGGTATTTCACTAAAACTTTTTATATGATTCTTTAATTTCTTTAATTTATGGATTTAAATTTGAGTTTTCTTGGTTTTTAGTAATTGTTTGTATTGCTACTATTATTGTTAAACTATGTTTATATTTTTATACAAAAAATTTTAGCTCATAAATTTGATAGTATATTACTAGAGGCAAACAAAGAAGACCATAGAAATGATTGTATTATTACTACTTTTACTCTTATTTCTATTCTATTAGGTTTGCTAAAAAATATATTGGTTTGACGGAATTGTTGGAATTGGAATATCTGCTTGGATTTGCATAACAGGAGTTAAGATTTTTATAGAAAGTTATAATATTTTAATTGATACTTCTATTGATTCAACTACCCAAGACATAATTTTAAACTTAGCACAAAAATACACAAATATTAAAAAAATAGACAATATTTCATCTTCGCCAGTTGGATATAAATATGTTGTATTTATTACTATTAGCGTTGATGGTAATATGTCTACTTTTGACAGCCATAAATTGGCCGATAATCTCGAAAAAGATATTTGTGGACTTGATAAAGTTTATAAAGCAATTGTACATGTTAATCCTATCTAACTTGTAAAGCGGGCGATTAAAATCGCCCCTCTATTTTGGTTCTAGCTTTTTTTCCTGCTAGCATATGAAAATGTATATGCATTACTTCTTGTCCAGAGTCTCTTCCGCAGTTTGCAACTACTCTAAATCCATCTTTCTCTATTCCTAAGTCTTTTTGCTATTTTATTTATTGTCATATATATTTTTTTGCTATAAGTTTGCTATCTTCTTCAGTCACTTCTAGCAACGTTTCTATATGTTTTTTTGGTATTACCAATATATGAATTGGTGCAACTGGATTAATGTCTTTAAATGCAAATATTTCGTCGTCTTCATATACTTTTTCTGAAGGAATTTCTCCTTTTATAATTTTACAAAAAAACGCAATTTTCCATCTCGGTTGTTCCCTTCTTTTTTATTCTAATATTGCTTTTATACGTCTTATTCCTGCTGAACTTGATTCTTTTTTTTTATTTTAAAATGTCCTAACTCTCCTGTATGCTTTACATGTGGTCCTCCACATATTTCTTTGTTAAAATCTCCTATTGTGTATACTTTTACTGTATCCCCATATTTGTTTTCAAATAGTCCTATTGCTCCACTCTTTTTTTTGCTTCTTCTAAAGGCATTTCTTCTGATACAACATTTAAGTCTCTTTTTATTTGTTCATTTACTATGTCTTCAACTTGTTTTATTTGTTCTGGAGTCATTTTTCTGGATGGGAGAAGTCGAATCTTAGTCTCTCTGTTGTTATATTTGAACCACTTTGTTTTACATGGTCTCCTAAAACATTTCTTAATGCTTGATGTAATAAGTGAGTAGCTGTATGGTATGCTGTTGTTATTTCATTTTGTTCTGCCAACCCACCTTTAAATTTTTGTTCACTCCCTAATCTTGATTTTTTCTTGATGTTCTTTAAACAATTTATCAAATTCTGTTAAATCTATTTTATATCCTTTTTTCCTGTGCTAAATCAGCTGTTATTTCTGGTGGAAAGCCATATGTTTCATATAATTTGAAAATAGTTTTTCCATCTATTACGTTTTTATTTTCTTGCTCTAGCTTATTTATTACCTTCTCAAATTCTTTTTCTCCATGTCCTAATGTCTTTATAAATTTGTCTTTTTCTTCTATGATTACATTTTTTATTATATCTCTTTTTGTTTGTAGTTCTGGATACATTTCATTTAAATTGTTTATTGTTAAATCTATTAAATCTGAAATATTTTCAAGGTCTATTTGAAGTTTGCTCATATGTCTTGTCATTCTTCTAATTAGCCTTCTTAATACATATCCTCTGTCTATATTGCTTGGTCTACCACCATCTGCAATAATCATTATGCTTGAGCGTAAATGCTCTGCAACAATTCTTCTGCTTTTTATATCATCTATTTTTTCAAGTTTTTTTCTAATTCTTCCATCACTGGTTTAAATAATTCTGTGTCAAAAGGTGTTTCTACTTTCTGCAATAACATTGCCATTCTCTCTAATCCTAAACCTGTATCAACATTTTTTTGTTCTAATTTTTTTATACCATCTTTTGATTTATAATATTCCATAAAAACATTGTTCCATATCTCTACATATTTACCACAGTTGCAAGATGGTTGACAATTTTCGCTACATGCCGGTTTACCCGTATCTAAAAACATTTCTGTATCTGGTCCGCAAAGAAGGTCCTTCTTCCCCTGCAATCCACCAATTATCTTCTTTTCCGTAAAAATATATTCTTTCTTCTGGTATACCCGCATTTTTCCAAGCTTCGAAAGCTTCTATGTCTTTTGGTGCATCTGCATCACCTGCAAAACAAGTTACAGATAATTTTTCTGGGTCTATTCCTAGTTCTTCTGTTAAAAATTTGTAGCTCATTGCAATAGCGTCTTTTTAAAGTAATCCCCTAATGACCAGTTACCCAACATTTCAAAATATGTTAAATGTCTATTATCTCCTACTGAATCTATATCTACTGTTCTAACACATTTTTGATAGTCTGCTATTCTTTTTACCACCAGGGTGTTTCTCTCCCAACAAATATGGTACCAATGGTTGCATTCCCGCTGTAGTAAATAATACAGAAGGATCGTTTTCTGGTATTAGCGGTGCACTTGGAATAATAGTATGATTATGTTTTTAAAAAATTCAAAAATTTATTTCTTATTTCTATTGCTTTCATTTGTCTATCTCCTCTTTTCTTGATTACTAAATTATATAGTATTTTACCAAAGATTGCAAGATTTTGGCAAAAAAATAACTGACTTTTACAGCCAGTTATTTTATGTAATTACAGGGGTTAATTTATTTATAATTTTCCTATAGGCACCACATTCTTTCTATATTTTTTATATATTTATTCAATTTTATTTTTTAACTTATATAGCATTCCTCCTTTTTTTTGTTTAGTCCGCTATTCTATTTTTTTTAACATTTTTTCTATATCTCCTCCTTTCTATGGTTTTATTTTAACGTTATTATATGTCTATTTTGTGAATACAATTTGAAGTATTAGTAAATATATCTTTAGTCTGATATGTCCATGTCAAAGTAGAATTCTACACCATTCTTTTTTATTTTCTACTCCATATTCGTTTTGATAGTTGTTCATTATTGCCTTTACCAATGCTAGTCCTATTCCGCTTCCACCATCTTGCCTATTTCTAGAAGAATCAAGTTTATAAAAATCTGCCCCATATTCTTTGTAAGTCTTCTTCTGGTATATTCTCTCCTGTATTGAATACACTAACCCTTATTTTATTACTTACCTTTTCTACCTTTATTTCAATTTTATTTTCTTTTTCAACTTCTTCTGCATGTTTTATTGCATTTGTTAAATAGTTTGTTATAATTTGATCCATGTAAAATTCGTCTGCATATACATAAATTGGTTCTTTATTTTCAAAATAAACCTTTATATTTTTTTTTTCATTTATCATGACACTACATTTTCTTAAAACTTCATTTATTAATTCATTTATATTAAATTTTTTCATTATCGAACTCTCTTTTTCCATATTCTAGTTTCATTAATTCTAATAATTGTTTTACTAGTTTATCCATCTTGTTGGTTTCATCTAGTATTACCTCTGCATAAAATTTTCTTGATTCTTCGTCTGAATTAACATTTTCTATTAGTCCTTCTGCGTAGCCTTGTATTAATGCTATTGGTGTTTTTAATTCATGTGATACATCTGAAATAAATTGTTTTCTCATTTCATCTATTTTTGATTTTTTTCCTCAATATCTTTTTCTAATTCTATATTGTTTTTTTGTAATTCTTTTATTGTTGCTTCTAGTTTGTCCGACATCGTGTTAATACTTCTTCCCAGTTCATTTATTTCGTCTTCCGTATCTGTTATTCTATATTTTTTGCTAAAGTCTAACTTAGCCATTTTATTTGCTATATCATTTAATTGTAAAATAGGATTAGTAAATTTTCTTGATATAAATGATGCTATAATTCCTGCAACCACAAGTGTTATTCCACCTATCATTAGCAACACTGTATTAGATATCTTTACACTTTCTTCTATTGGTGATATTGGCATTCTAATATATAATACATATCCATTATCTAGTATTCCTGTTAAAAACATATAACTTACATTGTTTACTTCGTCTGTAGTAACTTTTACATTTATTTTGGTTTCGTTTTCTTCTATGTTTTTAGATTTTATTTTCGTTTATATCTTTTAATATATAAGTTGAGGACAAAAATTCTCTATCTGATGTAAATATTATTAAATTTGTATCTGTTTTTATTAATATATCAAAATTATTTTTATATGCTATTTTCTTTTAATTCTGTTTCCAAATCCACATTAGTGTTTTCTGTATTGTAATAATCGTTTACTTTTTTGATAGACCTGCTTTATTGTGGCTGTTTTAGAATATATATAAAAGTTTTCTAATACTATACTATTTATTAATACTAAAGAAAGTATTATAACTAATATTACAACACACATTGTAAAAAATAACTTAAATCTTACCGATTTAAATTTTAGTTTAATTTCTTCCATGTTTTCCCCAACTTTCTATTTTACTTCAAACTTATATCCTATTCCTCTTATAGTTTGTATATATTTTCCTTTTTTCCCAAGTTTATGTCTTATTTTTTTATATGGCTGTCTATCGTTCTTGAATCCCCATAATAATCGTAGTTCCATACATTATTTAATATCTTGTCTCTGCTTAATGCTATTCCCTTATTATCTACCAAATATTTCAATAATTCATACTCCCTTAGACTCATTTCTATTTGCTTACCATCTACAGTAACAGTTCTACCTTTTGAATCTATTATTATTCCTCCATAATCTTTCGTGCCATTTTCTTCTGCTCTTGTCCTTTTTTAATAATGCTTCTACTCTTGCTACTAATATTTTAGGACTAAATGGTTTTGAAATATATTCATCAACGCCTAATTCGAATCAAAAAGTTCGTCTTGTTCTTCTCCTCTTGCTGTAAGCATTATAATTGGAACTTTTGAAGTCTGCCTTATTTGGCGTAATACAGACCAACCATCTAATTTTGGCATCATTACATCTAACAGGATAACGCTTATTTTCTCTTCATTTTCCTGAAATATTCTTAATGCTTCTTCTCCATCTTCCGCTTCTAATATTTTATAATTTTTTTTTGCATTAAGAAGTCTTTTTTATTAGTTTTTCTCATCCTAGATTCATCATCTACTATAAGTACAGTTATATCATTCATGCTCCTTCATTTCCTTCCATATGGTTTTCAATTATTATATATTATATAAGGTAATTATGTCTATAGTGTGAAAAAAAGTTGAAAACTTAAATTAGCACATATATATAAAAAAGCAAAAGATTTCAAGGTTATCTTTGCTTTTATATACTTTTTATTTCATTAAAATTCTTGAATTATAAGTTGTTTTTCATCATTAATTAGTAATTACTCTTGCTATTAATGCTTTTATTTTTATTCCTTGCTCTGTAAACATATCTTCATGTTCTGTTTTTATATTATCCCAAAATTCTGGTTCGTCTTGCAAATCATATGTATTTTTTATAATTTCAAACCCTGAAGATTTAAAGTAGCTTATACTATCATTAAATAAGTTATCATCATCTGTTTTTAAAATATATTTCTCCATTTTCTTTTTAAAAATTGTTTATATTTTTTTCAAGCTGTCTTGTATGTGTTAGCCTTTTTTTTATGGTGCTTGCCTCTTGGCCATGGGTTGCAAAAATTAATGTATATTCTTTCTATTTTATCATCTCTTCCAAAAATATTTGCTATTCTTTCAATATCATATCTTGTTAAATATATGTTATTTATTTCCTTGTTGTTTTGATTATACTCTTCTTCAACTTTTCTTTTAGCCAAACCAAGCATCGCATCTACCAAATCTATGGCAATATAATTTATATCTGGATTTTTGACTGATATTTTAGAAATAAATCCACCTTTCCCGCATCCTAATTCTAAATGAATAGGATTATTATTATTAAATAACTCTTGCCATTTACATTTATAACTTTCTGGATTATCTATGTAAAATTTGCTTGCTTCTAGTTCTGGCCTAGCCCATGGTTTAAATCTTATTCTCATTGCTGTTCCTCTCTTTTGCTCTAAATCTATTTTCAAACCCAATTATACCATGATTAATTATATTTATCAAATTTTGCTAGTTATGAATTTTTATATATTTATATAGTTTTTTTTTTTGTACCATTTTGCAAATTCTCTCATAGCATCTATATCTTCATATTTAACTCTGCTTTTTTTTTCTTTCTTCTTCTGACATTTGAGCTAATGTCTTGTCATAGCCAAAAGGTTTAAAAAATATACCATAAATCAGACCATTTCTTTTCTGTATTATTTCCTAATGCTTCTTTTAGACAATGAACCTTCATTTTTTTCCCATAAATTGATGTAAATTATTTCCGTCATAATAAGATAAGCATTCTGTAAACCTGCAATTTCTATTTTCTTTGTTTTCCATTAATTTTAGCATTCCATCAATTCCAATAGTATTTAATGCAAAATTAACAAAAGCTCTAGGAAATCCATTTAATTCGTCTATCCAAAATCCACAATCTAAAGCTATACATGGTTTATTTACTAATCTATATGCCTCCATAACTTTGTCTTTTGATATATATTTTATATCATCGCTTCTTGGTTCTTCTAAGTCATAATTCAAATACTTTAAAATTTACTCCTTCTAGTTGTCTACTAGCAGATGCTATTTTCCCCTTATTATGTGTTACAAAAACTATTTCTGTTCATTGCAATACCCCTTCTATAAAAAAATCTTTTAACTCTATTAAATCCTCAATTTCATAAGTTGGTTTATATTCAGTATTATTTTTTGTTTTTTTATAATATCATTTTCTTTCATTTTTATCAATATTTTATGTTGATAAAATCAATTTTTATAGTTGTCGCTCTTCAGTAGAATTTATTTGTCCTACTTCACTTTCAGTCGAAAATCCTCCATTTTTTATATAAATAGCGAACTATTACATCTTACATTTTGACAATATATATCATCTTTTCGTTTATTATGACACAGATTCACCAGAAATGTTACATTTTTTATATATTTTTTATTTTTTCAGATTAAAGAGGGCTAGATGTCTAGCCCTCTTTATTAATAATTATTCTATTAAATCAATTGCATTATCTTTTGAAATTCCCTTCTAAATTATAATATGTTGATGGGATTTCCCCTATTATTACTCCTTCTGCTAATAATACTTGTGTTGAAATTTCTTCTTGTAGATTATTTATTGGTGTTAATATTACTACATTTGTTTTTAATTCTAGATAAATTCTATGTATTGTCTGATTAATTCCTGCTGCTTTGAATTCGGATTTTAGTTCAGTTTGCACATCTCCTATTCCAAATATAATTATCTCAACTTTTGGACCTCTTCCTGCTAACATTTTACTTCCTGTAAATGTACCCAATCTTATGTACATTTTGGTATTTTCTACTTCATCTAGTTCTTTTTTGTATTTTTTTGTTGATATATCTGCTATCATTTTATTTACTGTTGTAACATTTGCACTTATCATTGTTATATTGCCATTACTATCTTTTGTTATATTTACTAAATCTTCATATTGATATTTTTCCATAACCTTTTTTGATTGTTCATTTGTTATTCTTGTTGCTACTGATTTTGCCATAATAACACTTTGTAAATCAATTATTGGCTCTATTATATTTATAACAGAATTTACAATCATAAAAGCAATTGTTAAAACTATTATTATTTTTAATATCTTTTTTTATCTTTTGTTTATCATTGTTGTCTTCATTATTGCCTTTAAAATATTTTATTCTTGGTATTCTTCTACTATATATTTTTTTGAATTTTACCTTTATCCATTGTATCTAGGAATAAATAATTGCTGTCCCACTTCTATTTTATCAACATCTTCTATTCCATTAACCTTTGCTATATTATCTACTGTACTTCTAAACTTCTTTTTTGCTATTTTCCATAAACTATCTCCTGGTTTTGCAAAAATATATTGTCATACTATATGGATTTGATGTTCTATTTTCTCCTGATTGAATATTTTGAATTACATTTATTTCTAAATTTTTGAATACTCTACTGTGAAGTTTAAGTCTATTTTTATATCTATACTTTCATCTGGCATTATTATAAAATCTTGCATTCCAACCCTCTATTGCTGTATTTACATTTGTTGTTGTATTTATGCCTGTTGTCTCCATGTTAAAATTAAATGGTATATTAACTCTCTTTGTATCTATTCCCCCTGTAGCAGATGATGCAAATATAAAATTCAGCATCACTTCCCCTTCATACATAATTCTATCATTCAAAATGTTTTGACTATTTATTATTGGTGTAATCTCTACATCATATAATTTATTGCTTCCAATTTCTTCTATAACTTGTTTTTCTCTTATATTAAATGTTTCCTGCATACATTCTTTTTTTCTGCATAGCTCTTATTCTTTTTGCTCAAATGTTAAATCTACCGTTGGACTATATAAATCTTGTATTACTGCTAACTGCTTATTTTCATATGCTTGACAATATACATCTAGCTCTACTTCAACATAAACAGAATGTTCCTCTACATTATTGGGCTTTATTAACACATTTTTTATCTCGTATTTTATGTTACATACACTGTCATCATTTATGTCCTTTATATCAATGAATCCCATTATTGGTATTGTTTTTTGCAATGTATTTATTCTATTGTCTTCTGTTAAGTAAAGTAGTTTTACTTCCAAGTCTGCTTTTATTAATATTTTATTATAGCTTATCTTGCTTTCCTTGTTTATAATTCTTATATTACTTTTCATTATCTCTGCTAAGTTATCTATATTATCTATCGAAAGTGTATCTTTTGCGTAAATTTTTGTATTGCCTTCTCCCTTTAGCGTATTTATATTTATATTATCATTCAATGTTTGAACATCTTTTAAATCTTCTATTCCATTCACTATATCTACATTTTCGCTATTAAGTATTTTTTGTCTCTGTTTCTATAATTGCTTTTATATTAACTTTTCTGCCATTTAAAACTTTGCATTCTATTTCTTTTTAGAGTAAATGTATTTTCAATTTTCATATTGCTTTTTTGGCTTTTTCCATATTTATTGTTTGTGTAAAGTCTAAATTTGTGTTAATGCTTCTTATATTATTTGTTTTTCACTATCTGCTAAATACATTATATATGTATTTATTGTTCCATCAATTTTTATTTTTCCATTCAGTATTTCTTTTTTATATATGCAAATTGTGCCACTTGTACTTATTGTACTTAGTATATCAGGTTTAATATCGGGAATAATTGCATCCCCTTCTATTATAAAATTATCTTTTCTTTGTTCTATTATTTGATTTATGCATATATTATCTCTTGTAGTCTCTATTGTCATATTTAATCACATTCCTTTCTAATATAATCTAGCCATATTGCTTTTTAGTTATATATATTTATGGACAATAAAAAAAAATTCCTATTTCTAGGAATTTTTTTAATTTTTATATTATGCCGGTTGTACATTAATGTTGTCTAATTGTACTTTTTTTCTGCCTCTTTTACTTTTTTCTTTTTTTGATATGGAGGTATTAATGGACTATATCCTACTCCATCAAATACTTCTACTTCTACAGTTCTTGTTAATATATCTGTATAACTGTATGGTTTACATTTCTATCATCTTCCTCATATTTTATTACAAAAATATTAGGATATGTTTTTTTCTATTGTAGCCTCCTTTTCAAATGATTTAGTTCTTCCTAATGAACCTTTTACAATTATCTTTTGTCCTATTTTTTCTGTAATGTCTGTCTTTAAGTCTAAGATTTCATTTTTGTAAATCATTTAATCACCTACTCCCTTCGGATATTCGAATTATATCACAGGGAATAATCTGTGTCAAAAAAGGATTTTACGTGTCGAATTCCGCTTTTAGTTGATTTTCCAACGTTTTTTCATATTGTTACTTTAATGTTACATTTTTATTACATTTATATTACAATTCTATGTTGTCAGTGTTTTTCTTCTTTCCTCTTGCCCCAATTCCATTAATACCTTTCTTTCCATCTCGTAGTTCATCTTCTATATCTTTTATTGTTAAAAAATTTTTTTTCATCTGTAATTGCTATCTTTTTCCGCAACAATAAGTGGATCTATAAAATCTATTAAAATTCTCGCTGGTGATGATGCAAAATTAGCCCCTGCCAGTATAAGTCCTTCATAATAGCTTTGACATGCTCCAGCAAAAATAACTAGGTCTTTTTTGTAATGCTTTGTATGTCCTTGCTTGCTCTACACATTCTATAAAATAAGCAGAATTCCTGTAATTTCGTATATCATTGTACTTGGTTCCCTTTTTTATCATTCCGTCATGTCCTGTTATTACAAGTATGTCTGGTTTATACCTTTGCAATCAATTCAACAACTACTATCGGTTGTCTATTTTCTGGAACGTTTTTCACTATTGCCTTTAACCCAATTTTCTTATAATAATTATTTGCTTTTTTATACTATATTTTTTTGTCACCATCTAAATGCAATATTCTACCTGTATATATTATTTCTTTTTCTCTATTTTCTTTATTGTTTCCATATATTTGTATACATCTTTGTATTCTTTCTTGAAATCGTTTTTCCAGATTTTCTTCATAATTTTGTATTAGTTCTTTTAGATAATATCTCTAAATCCTCTACCGGACTATCAGCCTTTATTCTGATAGTCAATCCTTTTAATATGGCTATTTCTTTTTTTATTTAAATTAATTATATCTTCAACTATAAAAAATATATCTTTTTCCATAAGATATACGCCCTACTATATCACCTTTTTTTTTTTTTTCGCATACTATTCACTCCATAAATACTTTACTTTGTAATATAATATGTCGAATTTTGTAATCTGTGCTAGTAATAAAAAGGGTGTCCCCTAATTGTGCTAATTGACTAATATTATTGTTATATGCTATTATATTCATTATAGGAGGGTTTTTAATGGAGAATGTTATTTTTAAATTGCCAAAATTTATATAAACATTTTGGTAAGAAGGAGATTTTAAAGGGTATTTCTTTTTGAAATTTGTTCTGGAGATATTCTTGGTTTTATTGGTCCTAATGGTTCTGGTAAAACTACTACTATTAAATTAATTTTGGGATTGCAAAGTATTGATAATGGCTCTGTAGAAATTAACGGATTTAATGTTGTAAAAAATTTTGAAAAAGCTATTGAAAAGGTTGGAGCTATTGTTGAAAATCCGGATTTATATATGTATCTTTCTGGATATGATAATCTAAAATTGGTTGCCAATTTATATAAAGGAATTGATTCTAAACGTATAGATGAAGTAATAAAATTAGTAGGTTTGGAAAATAGAATTAATGATAAAGTTTCTAAATATTCACTTGGCATGAGGCAAAGGTTAGGTCTAGCTCAAGCTATTCTTCATAAACCTAATTTACTAATTTTAGATGAACCTACTAATGGTTTAGACCCTGAAGGTATCAAAGATTTAAGAGAGCTTTTAGTCAAACTTGCTACTACAGAACATATGGGCATTTTAATTTCTAGCCATAATTTGGCAGAACTTGAGAGTTTTTGTACTAAAGTATGTATTATTAAGAATGGCGTAATTATTGAAAGCAGTGAGATTGACGTTGTTAAAAGACTCCAAATGTTCTGATAGTTATTATATTTTCGATGTTGATGATAGTAAAAAGCGCAACAATTACTGGGCGAAAATGCTTTTGCTTATTAATCAAAACGAGGTAAAAGTATTGGTAGAAAGAAACAATGTACCAAATTTAGTTAAAAAAAAAAATAGTTGATAATAATATTAAAATTTATTCTGTCAAAAAAAAAGATAATATTTCTTTAGAAGATGCATTTTTGAAAAAGACTGGGGGTAATGTAATTGATTAATCTAATAAAAAATGAATTTATAAAATTAATGAAAAAGAAAAGCACATATATTTTTTTTAATTATTACTTTTTTTTTGTTTATAATTTTAACTAATATTTTATATAAGCATTTCTATAATGGTATTAGTTATTCTGGGTATTATAAAGACGATGCTGAATTTTTATTCTACAGTTCTGAGACAATTAGACCCTAACAATTCTGAACAAGTAGAAGAATATGTTGAAATTAAAACTCAACTGGACGTTATAAAATTTAATATCAAAATATGGATTTGACTCATGGCAAGCAAATATAATCCCCGGCCAAGTTAGTAGTATTATAGGACTTATAAATCGTTATACATATATTGAAAAAGACGAATTTGCACTTACTGATGCAAAGAAGAAATACGATACATTTATAAATGCCTTAGATTCTGACAATTGGAGGTATTTTGCAGAACTTGAACTTGAAGAAGTAAACTTACTTTTAAGTGAAAAACAACAATTTTCTATTGATAATAATTTGAATTCTGAAGGTTCTACTTATGATTTTAAAATATATGAAATTAATAAACAGATTCTTGAGTGGAGATTAAAGAAAAAGACATATCATATGCTAATACTTTTTTTAAATACTGCATTACAAAACTATTCACGTTCTTCACGAAATATAATTTATTATGAAGCAGAAAGCAATCATTCATACTCTGATAAATTGGATTATTATGACAGTTTAAAAGAAGCAAATATTAATAAATATTATATTGAAAAATAATATAAGAAATATAAAGGATTATGATAATAGATATATTTTAGTTAATTTACTAAATGAATATGAATTGTTTATTTTAATATTTATAATAATGATATCTGGTTCTATTGTAAGTGATGAGTTTAACAAGGGAACAATAAAATTACTTTTTAATTCGCCCTTATAGTAGACTAAAAAAATATTACTAGCTAAGTTTTTTAACTTGTTTATGTATGTTTATATTATTTATTGTTTTTATATTCATCAGTCAGCTGTTAGTAGGCGGTATAATTCAAGGTTTTGGTAGCTTAAATGTTCCTGCTGTTATATACAATTACAATACACATAATATAGAAACAATGAGCATTATAAAATATTTAATTATAAACATTTGTGCAAAATCACCTATGTTTTTGCTGCTTATTACTTTAGCATTTACTATTAGCACATTGTTTACCAATTCAGCTTTAGCTATAGCATTACCATTGCTAGGATACATGGTATCTTCTATTATTAACCAATTAATAGCTCATGCTTTATTAAAAGATATAAAAGCTCCTTTGTATTTTGTAACACCTAACTGGGATTTAACTTCTTATTTATTTGGTGGATTGCCTAGTTTTGAACCAATAAATCTAAGGTTCTCTATATTAGTATGTTTATCATATTTTTTAATAATGATATTTATTTCTTGTTATGTATTTAAAAAAAAAGAAATATAAAAAAAAATGTTTAAGTCAAAACCCTCAATTTAAATAATTTAATTGAGGGTTTTTTTTTTTTATAACAATTTATTAACTGTGTTTATTCCTACAATTCCATCAACATCTATTCCTGTTTTTTGTTGATGTTCTTTTACTTTTCCTTCTGTTTCGCCTCCATATTTACCATCCACTCCAAATTCATTTAGACTATATCCTTTTTGCAATTAGTCTTTCTTGAACCCATCTAGCAAATTCACTAACACTAAAGTTTCTTACCATATTATTGTTTATTGCTTTTGTTGTTAGCGGTCCTATTATTCCATCTATATCTAGTCCGCTGTTATTATCTTTATTAAGAGCCTTTTGCAATTCTTTCACGACATTTTCATTACTGTCATCTTCTATATTATATGAACCATTTTCTCTTAATTCATCCATTGGGAAATTATTTCCCGGACATTCAGAAGTATCTACATTCTTATGCCCTACTATTTTAGATATATTATACTTTTCTTTTAAATATGCAATTAACTCTTTACCAGCATTCAATTGTTCCTCTGACATCTTTTCCTTTGAAAAGTTTCCTTCAAAACAAATACCTATTGAATTGTAGTTTGCTCCTACCGCATGTGCACCTACTGTATTCTCTGGACGTCCTCTATATATAGAACCGTCTTTTTCTAACATAAAAATGATACCCAATTCCTGCCCAACCTTTTTTGTATTTTTATGATAGTCATGTATTATTTCTACACTTTGTAAAACAGTTACTCCACTATGATGACATACAATTTGTTCTGTTGTATTTCTTATATCCATTGTACCAAACTTAAAATTATTTTCTACTATCTTCATAATGTTCCTCCTCATATTTTTTTTGTTATATAAGTATTTTTTATGATATTAATAGAAATAATGTTAATGTTTTTTGTAATATTTATTCAAATTAAGGGGTGTTCCAAATTGTGCAAACGTGATAATTGGGGACTGTCTCTAATTGAGCAAAGTTGCTTTTTTTATTAGTTTTGTAAATAGTGGATGTGGTTTGTCTGGTCTTGATTTGAATTCTGGGTGAAATTGTGTTGCTATAAAGTAAGGATGATTTTTTATTTCTACTATTTCTACTAATTTTCCATCTGGTGATGTTCCTGAACAAATAAGCCCTTTTGCTTCTAATTTTCCTTTATATTCATTATTATATTCGTATCTATGTCTATGCCTTTCTTCTATTTTGTCTTGTCCATATATTTCATATGCCAAGCTGTCTTTTCTTAAAATACATGGATATGCTCCAAGTCTCATTGTTCCACCTTTTTTTTATCTATTTTCGTTTGTTCTTCCATTATATGTATTACTTTTTGTTTTTGTTATATTGTCAAATTCCTCTGAATTTGCATTTGTATATCCTAATACGTCTCTAGCAAATTCTACAACCGCCATTTGCATTCCCAAACATATTCCTAAAAACGGTATATTATTTTTTCTCTAGCATATTTTATTGTTGCTATTTTACCATCTATTCCTCTATTGCCAAATCCACCCGGAACTATTATTCCATTATATTTTCCTAGAACATCTTTTTGCATTTTCATTATTGATATTCTCACAATTTACTATTTCTATATTTACTTTTTGTGTTATTGGCAAATCCTCCATGTTTTACTGCTTCTATCACAGAAATATATGAGTCCTCTAATTTTACATACTTTCCTACTATCGCTATGTTTATGTCCTTGTCTATAACGTTTTTACGCTAAATATCATTTTTTCCCATTCTTCATTTTTAGGCTCTATGTTTTCTAACTTTAATTTTTTCACACACGTCCTAAGCGCTAGTCCTTCTTTTTTCTAGCATTAATGGCACTTCATATAATATCTTTACTGTTTTATTTTGTATTACATCTTCTTTTCTAACGTTACAAAATAGCGCTATTTTTTCTTTCATAGATTCATCTATTTCTTTTTTCTGCTCTACATACTAATATATCTGGCTTTATTCCTAATGATTGGAGTTCTTTTACAGAATGCTGTGTTGGCTTTGATTTTAATTCATTAGAGCCATAAATATATGGTAATAATGTAACATGGATAAACAACACATCTTCTTGCTTTTTGTTCTATACCTATTTGTCTAATGGCTTCTAAAAATGGTAGACTTTCAATATCCCCCTACCGTTCCACCTATTTCTGTAATAACTATATCTGCACTTTCTTTTAATCTATATACTTTGTCTTTTATGGCATTTGTTATATGTGGTATTACTTGTACAGTTTTTCCTAAGTAATCCCCTTTTCTTTCTCTTTCTATTACCTCTGAATATATTTTTTCCTGTTGTTACAGAGCAATATTTGTTTAGATTTTCATCTATAAATCTTTCATAATGTCCTAAGTCTAAATCTGTTTCTGCACCATCTTCTGTAACAAAAACTTCTCCATGTTCGCTGGGGTTCATTGTACCAGGATCTACATTTATGTATGGGTCAAATTTTTGGTTTATTACTTTATAACCTCTATTTTTTAAAAAGTCTTCCCAAAGATGCTGCTGTTATTCCTTTTCCCAATCCTGATACTACTCCTCCTGTTACAAAAATATATTTAGTGTTCATTAGAAATTCCCCCTTTAAATACAAAAAGATTTAAAAATCAACCCCAAATGCGGTTTTTTTTTAAATCTATTATTTATTTTAACATTATTTTTTATTTTTTTCAATGACTTGTTAAATTTATTTTATTTATATATAATATTGTTATATTTATTTTAAGGAGGATTTTTAATGCCAATTCATTGTAACGCCAAAAAGCAAGATATTGCAAAAAACTGTATTAATGCCTGGAGATCCACTTCGTGCAAAAATATATTGCAGAAACTTTTTTAGAAAACGCAAGACTTGTTAATACTGTTAGAAATATGTTTGCATATACTGGAACTTATAAAGGAAAAGAAATCACTGTATTTTCTCATGGTATGGGTATGGCAAGTATGGGAATTTATGCCTGTGAATTATTTAAGTTCTATAATGTTGATACTATTATTCGTATTGGTTCTTGTGGAGCTTATTCTGAAGATTTAAATATTTTTGATACTATATTAGTTGATAAGAGTTATACTGAAGGAAATTTTGCTTATGAATGGAATGAAAATGACTGCCATATTATCAACTCTAGTGAAGAATTAAACTCTATTATTAAGAAAAAACTGCAAATTCTATAGGTATTAACCATATAAAAGGAAATACTTTATGTAGTGACTGTTTTGATGGATACTTAGATAATATTCCAGCTTTCATAAATAGATTCCCAAAAGATTTAAACATTATTGCTTGCGAAATGGAAGCTTTTGCTTTATTTTATTTAGCTAAATATTTTAACAAAAAGCTTCTTGTTTACTAACAGTTGTGGATTCTTATTATAAACAACAAGAAATTAGTTCTGAAGAAAGAGAAAAGTCTTTAAATAATATGATTAAATTAGGCTTAGAAAGTGCCTTGTTTACTTTATAAGATAATTGAATAATACTTGCAAAAAATGCTTGAACATAGGTTCAAGCATTTTTGGGGATAATTGGAGATTGCCTCAAATTGTCCTTAGTCCTTATTTACTTCTTTTAATAATTCCAATTGTGAAATTAGTAGTGATTCCATTTTTGCTTTGTATACATCAAATTGTTTTTCTAAATCTTCTAATTTTTTTTTTTCTTCATTACTATTGATTGTTCTATTTCTACTACTTCTTGTTTTGCTGTTCCTTGTGCTTCTTTAATTATTTGCTCCGCTTGTTGTTTTGCTAATTCTTTTTTATTTCATCTGCAGTTGTTTGTGCCATTACCAATGTATTTTGTAATGTATTTTCTATGTTTTTTTATACTTTTGCAATTCTTCTTCCATATCTGCAATTTTTTTTTTGTTGCTTCGCCAGATTGTTTATATATTTTTTCGTAATCTATTGTTAATTCATCTAGGAAATCATCAACTTCTTCTACGTTATATCCATTAACCATTTGTTTCGCAAATTTCTTGTTTTCGATATCTAATGGTGTATACATATTTTTCCTCCTATTTTGTAAAATTATTTTATAGTGTTATTTCCGTTTCTTAACCAAGATACTGAAATTTTGCTTCTCATTTCTTCTCTTACCATTTCATTTTCTATATCATAATTAAATGGCGCAATTAAAAATATTGCGTTTGAAACTTTTTGCATATGTCCATCTAATGCGTGAACAGCACCACTAACAACATCTATAATTCTTCTTGCAACATCTTTGTTTACATATTCCAAGTTTACAATTACAGATTTTTTTTTTCTTTTAACAAATCACATATTGCTTCTGATTGTTCAAATGTTGTTGGTTGACTTATAACCATCTTAATTTGTTGTGTTTGTGGCATATTTACAACTTTATTGTTTCTTTTTTTCCAAAGAATCTTCTTTCTTCTCCACTCTCTTCATCTTTTTTTTCATCTTTATCTAATACTTCATCATAATCTACTGCATCTTCATCATCTTTGTCTTCTGCTGGCATTTTAAATAAATCCCAAACTTTGTTCATAATTGCTCCTGACATTTAAACAACCTCCTAAAATTTCTTGTCTCTAGTAAAATTTTCTATTTATAGTATCTAACTTTTCTACAATATTGTCAATACTTTTTCAAGTTTGTAATTATAATTTAATATTTTTGTAATATTTTTGTAATATTACTTCGCATTTTTTAATATCTCATCATATAGTCCAATAGTTTTTTTTTCTATCTTCTATCTCTTCTGCCGTATATCCTAATTTTTTTAGTTCATCACTTTTATAATTATCTACAATAGCATATTTTTCGTTTTGTTTTAAAATTTTTATATTCACTTTATTAGTGTATCCGGCTACAGTCTTAATTACATATGGAATTTGTTCTCCATTTTTTTTTCTTCGTATTCAATAGCTGTGTTTGGTACTTTTTTCCCGGTTTCACTCCACCATATTGCATCTAATGATATCTTTCTGTATCCTATTAATTCTTGAACCGCCTTATCAATCTTAAATACTATTATTCTATCTTCACCAGCTTCCGAAATATATTCTATTGTTGTATCAACTTCTCTTCCACTTGGTAGTCTTAATTTTAACTCGTCTCCGTATTTTGGCTTGTTTCGATTCATTTGAATTTAATACACATGCTATATAACATTTAAAATTGTCTATAATTTTTCCACTCTCTTGACTTGTTGCAATAACTTGTCCAACTTTTTAATTTTAGGCTTTTAAAAAAGTCTTTATTTAAATAATTAAAATTTGCTGTTGTTAATATATTCTCATATCCATCAACCTTATATGAGACTACTCCACTTTCAGGTGAAGTTACATATTCTGCACCTGAATTTAACTCATTTTCGTATTTGCTTCTCTCATCTATAAGTTTTTTTAAATATGAGCCTGCTGGACTCTTTTCTCCTGCTATTTTTTGCTTTTTTGGTAATATATGTATTTATATCCTTTTTATTTTCTTTTATTATTTCCAAATCATTTACATTATATATACTATCTAGTTTTTTCTTCTATTTGATTTTCTAGTATTTTTAAATCGCTCGCAGGTAAAAGTACTTTGATTGGCCATTGCTTCATCAATTTTTGTATCAAGTTCTTCTATTTTTTTTGTTAAATTATCTTCTTTATTTGAATAATATCTAAATATAGCTTCTCCTTTTGCAACTTTTTCTCCCTCTGCCTTTATTTGCAGTATTCCATTTTTATAGTTTTCTCCTTTTACAACTTTTTCATCTCTTATAATATATCCAATTGCATTCTCTTCTTCATATATTTTTTCCTTTTTCTATAAAAAATGTATCTGATGGATTTTTATAAGGTTTATAACCTTATATGTTACATATATTGCCACAATCAATATAATTCCAATAACTGCAGTTTGTTTTTTTCCCAACCTAATTTTACCCAAATTGATGCCTTTGAGCGTTTTCCTATTATTTAATTGTTTTTTTTTTCTTTATTATTTTTTGTAATAATATTTGTATTTTTTTCACTTGTACTCCTCTAAAATAATTTTCAAATTATTTTGTATATCATCCAATCCATTTAACCATATAGTTTGTTTATTTTTTTCTAAACCATGTCAGTTGTCTTTTAGCATATTTTCTTGTTTCGCCTTTTATTTTTTCTATCATTTCTTCTTTAGTAATATGTCCATTTATATATTCTATTACTTCTTTATATCCTAAACCTTGCATTGCTGTAGGAAATTCCTTATATTTTTTTAAAAAGTAATTCAACTTCTTCTATAAGTCCTTCTTCTAACATAATATTTACTCTTCTGTTTATTCTATCATACAGTTTTTTCTCTATCCATATTTATTGCAAATACTATATAATTATATGGAACTTCATTTTTTTCTTGATTCTATTTCTTGTTCTGTTTTTGTTTTTCCTGTTGAATGATATATCTCTAAAATTCTTATAATTCTTTTCTTATCATTACAGCTTATTGCTAATGTTGCCTTTTCATCTATTTTTTTTTTGCCATTTCATATAGTTTATCTAAACCTTCTGTATTGGCTATTTTTTTCCAACTTTTTTTCTATATTCTAGGTCTGTTTCTATTTCTGCATAATCTATGTTATATATTAAAGAATCAACATATAAGCCAGTTCCTCCAACAACTATCGGCACTTTTCCCTTTTTCAATATTTCTTCTATTGCATTTGTCGCATCTTTTTTATAATTTGCTACACTATACCTTTGGTCTGGAGAAATAAAGTCTACTAAATAATGCTTTACGCCCTGTGCCTCTTCTTTGGTCACTTTTTGCAGTCCCTATTATTCATATCTTTATAAATTTGCATTGAATCACAGCTTACTATTTCCCCATCTATAGTTTTTTGCTAGTTCTATAGAAAGTTTTTTGTTTTTCCTGAAGCTGTTGGTCCACATATTACTATTACTTTTGGTTTTTTCATTTTCTCCATTCCTATCTTCTAGAAAATTTCTTTTTCTATATCATTTTTGGTTAAGTGTATTGCTGTTGGTCTTCCATGTGGACATGTAAATGGATTTGGCAATACTAATAGTTGATTCATTAAATTGTCCACTTCTTCTTTTGTTAAAATCATATTTGCTTTTACTGCTGATTTGCAGGCAAGTGTCGCTATAAACTTTTCCTCTATTTCCTGTTTTGCTGTTCTTGCAACTGTGTTTATTTCGTCCAATGTCTCTAGGAATAATTCCTTTGTATCTAAATCAATACATATGTTAGGTACTCCTGTTAATTTTATTGTATTTTCCCCAAATTGTTCTAACATAAAACCTGCTTTTTCGAAATATATTGGTATGTTTTCTTTTGCAATATCCATTTCTTTATGTGTTAAATTAATTATATCTGGTAACAACATTAATTGAGAATCCTTTTCTCCTTCACTATAAAAAGTTCTTTTTTTTTTATTTTTTCATACATAATTCTTTCATGTGCCGCATGTTGATCTATTATATATAATTCACTATCAAATTCTATTATTATGTATGTTGCAAATGCAATCCCTATAAATTTATATTTTGGTATTGCTTTGTTATCCATATTATCAAATACTGATATCTTTTCTGTTGTTTCTAATTCCTCTTTTTTTTTTTTTTTTGTTTCATCTACTGGTTCTTCTGATACAACCTGTTTTGGTAAATTTCAAAAGTTTTAACATACATTTCCTCAAAGTTATCATTGTTAGATTCCATTTTTTATGTTGTTAAGATTATTTATTGGCTCTAATATTTTTTTTATTAATCTCTTTAGAATCTATAATTTGAGTATCCATTTTAGATATTTTATCATTTTCTGGGTAAGTCAGTTCGCAAATTATATTTTTTCTTTATCTTCTTTAATTTCATGTCTATTACTATATATTTGCTCTATTACATTGCTTTTATATTCAAATGGGGTTTCTTCATCTTTCTCTTTTTTGGCAGACATTTTTTTTTTGTAGTAAATCGCTAAACTTTATTGTCTCTTTTCTTTCTTCTGTTGTTGGTTCTGGTGTTTCTTCTATTTGTTTTTTTATTTCTACTGGCCTATCTTCAGGAACCAATTCTCCTTTTAGCAATGTTTCTTTTATTGCATGATAAACAGCTTTAAATATAGTATTTTTTCATCCTGGAACCTTACTTCTAATTTAGCAGGATGCACATTAACATCTACTTTACTAGGATTCATTTCTATATTTAAAATTAAAAATCCATATTTTCCTATTGTAAGTAGTCCCTTAAAGGCTTGTTCTGTAGCACTTGTCAATATTTTTGTCTTTAATAAATCTCTTATTAACAAAAAACATTTGATTTCCTCTATTTTGAACGTGCTATTGCTGGCTTGCCCACTACTCCGGTTATTTTAATATCCTCATATTCATAATTTGTTTCTATTATATTGTCTGCTATATCTTTTCCATAAATATTATATACTATTGATTTTATATCTCCATTGCCTGATGTTTGAATAATAGTTTTTCCAGAGCTTATTAGTTTTATTGCTATTTCTGGATGTATTAATGCTATTCTTGTCATCACATCTTCTATATAGCCTGCTTCTGTAAAATCCTTTTTGAGGAATTTATATCTAACAGGAGTATTAAAGAACAAATCTGTTACAGTTATTGTAGTTCCTTTGGAACAGCCTTTTTTTTCTTCTTTATCTATTATTTTTTTCCTGCTTGTACATTTATTTTATATCCAACATCATTATCTGCTGTTTTAGATATCATTTCTATTTTGCTAATTGCTGCTACACTAGCTAATGCTTCACCTCTAAAGCCCATAGATTTTACTGTTTCCAAATCAGATGCACTTCATTTTATTTTACTTGTTGCATGTCTTTCAAACGCTATTTCCATATCATCTGGCATAATCCCTTTTCCATTATCTGTAATTCTTATATAAGAAATGCCCCGTTTTTTATTTCTATATTTATATTTGTTGCTCCTGCATCTATTGAGTTTTCTACTAATTCTTTTTACTACTGATGCAGGTCTTTCTATTACTTCTCCCGCTGCGATTTTATTTATTGTTAAATCATCTAATAAAACTATATTTCCCATTTTTTACGACCTTTCTTATGTACTTTTCATTTATAAATTATACCATTAATGCATATTTTTTTGTAAATGTATAATTTTAATTTGTAACACTTTTTTATAGTTAGAATACTATATACCATACGAAAGAGCAAAACAAAAAAATCTTTAAGGAGGTATGTTATATGGGAGGATGTTGTGGTAATAACGGTGATTGCTTTTGGATTATAATCCTATTCTTATTACTTTTCTGTTGTGGTGGCTGCAATAATAACAATAATAATTCTTGTGGCTGTAATAACAACTGTAATTGCAACTCAGGTTGTGGTTGCTAGTACACAAACAATTATTTATTAATTTAATAAATAATTAATATTTAATTTTTGAAGGGAGGGAATAATATGCCTGAAAATAGAGGATGTGGATGTGGTTTTGGTTTTGGTGATGATTGCATCTGTATAATAATAATTCTTATATTAATATGCTGCTGTTGTGGCGGAGGTAGAGGTGGATGTTGCTAATTAGTTAAACATCAAACAAAAAAAGGCTGTAGACTTTTGTCTACAGCCTTTTTGTTAATCTTTTTTTTCTTTTTTGAATTAACTTTGTTCTTTTCAATCTGAATTTCTTTTCTTCTATCTTTTTCGACATTTTTATTACTTTTTTTCTTCTATCTTCAAAAATCTTTCCTTTATTATCTACTATCATTGGTATCCCTCCTATCATTATTAAATCTATAATAACATTTTTTTTTTATTAATCTGCAATCATTTTTAAGTCTGACTTATAACTTTTTTTGGTGTTACTAAGTATAATGGGCGATTAAAATCGCCCCTACACAAATATTCTAATTGAAATAAACTACCTTAAAAGGCTGTCCCTAATTGAGGAAAATTTTTTTTATAAAATCATTGCTTTTTTTTTTTTGCTTTTATGCTAATATTAAAAAAGTACTATTTATAGGGGTATAGTGTTAATGGTAGCACATCGGTCTCCAAAACCGCCTGTGAGGGTTCGAGTCCTTCTACCCCTGCCAATATTAGGAGAAACAAATGGATTGCTTAAAAGCACTATTCAAAAAAATTTTGTAACAAAGAAATTATTTTTTATCTTATATTTGGAGTATTAACAACTCTTGTTTCTCTAATTGTATATTATTTTTGTACTCTTGCTTTTTTAATCCCCAAAACGCTGTTCAATTGCAAATTGCCAACATTATATCTTGGGTTTTATCGGTTGCTTTTTGCATATGTTACAAATAGAAGATTTGTATTTGAAAAGCAAAAATCCAAAGAAATTAGAAGAAATAATAAAATTTGTAAGTGCAAGATTACTTACATTGTTATTAGATATGTTTATTATGTTTGTTTGTGTTACTATTTTGAAATTCAATGATAAAATAAGCAAATTGCTTTCTCAGGTCATTATAATTATTTCTAATTATATTTTTAGTAAAATATTTGTATTCAAAAAATAATTTGTATTTTATATCTTTAAGGAGTCTTTATGTCCTATTTTTTTTAAACTTTTTATTTTTTTATTCATTCTTGTTTTTATCATTTCCACTTTTTTTTATTCCCATTCTTCCAAATTTAGATACTAACATAGATTTGTCTCAAATAGACTTATCCTCTAATTTTCTCTGGCCAACACCTGGCTATACTGGAATAAACTCATATTTTGGAAAAAGAGTATCTCCTACTGCAGGTGCGTCTTCTTTTCATAAAGGAGTTGATATTGCTGCACCAGAGGGCACCAAATTATTAGCTGTTGCAAAATGGTAAAATAACTTTTACCGGTTTCCTAGGTGGTGGAGGATATACAATAACTCTATCATTTGAAATTATAAAATCTCCTATTGCCATGTTTCGCCTTTAATCCTTGTCAATACAGGCGATTCTGTTCTTAAAGGGCAAATTCTAGGTTATGTTGGTCCTAAAAATGTCTATGGTGTTACCGGAAATACATATAAAGATGAGAACCGGTAATCCCACAAACGGAGCAACTACCGGTCCTCATCTTCATTTAGGTGTTAGATACAATGATGAATATATAAACCCTTTATCGTTATTTAATTAACTACATATTATCTTCCTCATTGTCTTTTTTTATCTTGATTATATTCTTCGCCATCTTCTCTTACGCAATTACTTTTTGCAGTCAGAACATTCATGTGAACATTCTCCTTCATTCCAATCCAGTTCAATAACATTATGGCACTCTGGGCATTCTACTTCTTCATTTATTTCGCTATCTATATCTGTTACAAACTGAATAATTGCAATATGGACATATAATTTCAAATTCACAGTTTTCATCATCTGCATAAATGTCATTTTCTATATTGTTTACTACTGACTGTACTTTTAGAAATTTTATTATCTATTTCTCTTTGGCTTTCTTCTATCTCGTTTAATCTAGCATTTGTTATTGATGTCAATTTGTCTATTATATCTATAAAAAATACTGATAGTTCTGTAAATTTTTCTTTTTACGAAGTCCAAATCTTCTTTGTTTTTTATTTTGTCTTCTATTTCGTCTATGATATTTTTATATTTATTATTTATGTTTGACATAATAAATTCCTTTCTGTTTTATACTCTTTCCATATATTCGCCAGTTCTTGTATCTATCTTTATAACATCTCCTATATTAACAAACATTGGAACTGATATTTCATATCCATTTTCTAATGTTGCTGGCTTTTCCTGATGTTGTTGTTGTATTTCCTGCAAATCCTGGTTCTGTATATGTAACTTCTAACTCTACAAACATTGGTGGTTCAACTGAAAATACATTACCTTTATATGACAACACTTTTACATTCATATTTTCTTTTAAATATTTTAAGCAATCTCCTAATTGCTCTTCATTTAGAGGCATTTGATCATATGTTTCGTTATCCATAAAGTAATATAAACCTCCATCATTGTATAAATATTGCATTTCTCTTTTTTCAATTTCTGCACCTGGATATTTTTCAGATGGATTAAATGTTTTTTCTAATGTTGCTCCTGTTATTACATTTTTTAATTTTGTTCTTACAAATGCTGATCCCTTTCCTGGTTTTACGTGTTGAAATTCTACAATTCTATATACATTTCCTTCCATTTCAAATGTTGTTCCATTTCTAAAATCTCCTGCCATATATACTTCTGCCATTTTTATTTCCCCTTTCTATTTTCTCTAACTAAAATCTAATCTATTATATACCTTTTTTTGCTTAAAAATCAATACTTTTTCACTTTTTTCATCCACGATTACATAATTTTTGTTTGATTTTGTTAAATTTATACAACCAGACTTTGTAATTAAAACTGTATCTTCAATTCTTACGCCATAGCTATTTGGTAAATATATTCCTGGTTCATTTGTTATTACCATATTTGCTTTTAGTTGATTATCATTTTTAGCACTAATGTATGGAAGCTCATGTATCTCAAGCCCTACACCATGGCCTAATGCATGTATTAAATCATATCCGTTTATTTTAAAGTCATTTTCTACATTTCTGCTAATAATTCTAATATTAGCACCTTCTTTTTAAGTCTTTTTGTGTTTGTAATTGATTTTTCAAAACTAAATCATATATGGTTCTTATGCTTCCCGGAACACATCCTGCAAACACTGTTCTTGTCATATCTGAGCAATACCCTTTATATTTGCATCCCATATCTATTGTTATAGGATCTCCCATTTCAATTTTTTTTTGTCTGTGGTCTTTGCATGTGGTTTTGATGAATTCCTACCAGAAGCAACTATTGTTTCCCAAATGCAAGCTCATCTGCTCCACTTTCTATAAAAAATCTTTCTATTTCACACGCTATTTCCTTTTCTGTTTTTCCTATTTTTATATATTCAATTATATGCTCAAAGCACCTATCTGTAATTTCACATGCTTTTGTTATTTTTGCAATTTCTTCTTCATCTTTAATCATACGTTGTTTTTTCTATTATATAATCTGTTTCTTCAAAATTGTGCACTTTATATTTCTGCATATAATCTTTATATTGTGCATAAGTAATATAATTTTCTTCAAACCCCACATTTTCGCAAAATATAAAAAAATGTTTCATAGTCTTCTCTACTCATTTTTGATATATCAGTAACCACAATCTCATCATCTATTGTTAATACAGATTTAGCCGTCTCTAAATATCTACCATCTGTTAGAAAAAAATTCTCTTTTCTTGCTATAATTAATGTTCCTTCTGCTTCTATCCCTGTTAAATATTTAATGTTATATGGGTTTGATATTATTATATAGCTTGCATATTTTGCATTTTGATTTTTTCTCTTAGCCATTTAATTTTTTTGTATTCATAGTATCCCCTACCTTACTGATATTTTAACTTATTCTCAAAATTTTTGAAAGCATTGTTATAAACACATCATTTGGCATATATATAATTACAGCAGTCGCCAAAACTATAAATGGTCCAAATGCAATATATTCCGTCATATTTTGTTTTTTTATTTTTGATTTTATAAGCATTGCTATACTAACTAATGCTGCTATTATAAAAGCAATTACAAATATAATAATTATATTATTTTTTCCAAAAATAATCCAAGTACAGCCATTAATTTTGCATCACCAAAACCCATAGCTTCCTTTTGAGAAAATAGTTTTCCAACAAGATTTATTATTAAAAAAAAATACCTCCACCAATAAGCATACCTAACAAACTATTTAAAAAAGTATTTATTCCAGTATTTGTATTTATTATAACCTGCATAGATATAAATATTAATCCTATTTCCGAAGATTGTTAATGTAAGTCTATTGGGTATAATTTGTTTTTTGCAATCTATTACAAAAACATTTATTAGCATTGGAATTAATATTACATATTTTAAAGTATCTACTGTAAGTCCATTAAAGTATAATACCAATACATATGAAATAGCTGTTATACTCATAAGCAAGTATTGGGGAGTTGCATTTGATAAATATTGTGTAAAAAAATCTTTTTTGATAATACTTTTTTCATATTTAGCCAATCTATTATTACACCAATCTATTAACTGACCCACTATTAGTCCTATTACTCCTATTGATAGGTAAAATAATATATGAATATCATTTATGTACATTTTTATTATTCTCCTCTTTTTTTCAAATATTTTTTTATAATTTTATCTTCTATAGGTCTTTTTATTTTTTGTAACCCATATATCTTTTTTCATCAATTGGTTTTACTAGTATTGCAAACATCTTGCATCTATTTGCACCTATTACATCTGTAAAAATTTGGTCTCCTACTTACTGCAATGTTTTCTGAACTTAGTTTTTAATATTTCCTTTACTCTATTAAATCCAGCTTTAAATGGTTTTTCGCAAAATAACTATATTCTATATTTAGCTTATTAGCTATATATGAAACTTTATCTTTTTTATTACTGTTAGATAAAATATATAATTTTATATTGTTTTTGTTTCATATGTTCTGCCCATTTTTCCACACCATTTAACATATTCCTATTATAATCTATTAATGTATTGTCAACGTCTAAAATTAAACCTTTTATCTTATTTTCATTTAAAAAATCTATAGTAATTTCTAATACGTTTTTAAAATACGCATTTGGATATAATATATTTTTATTCATAATTTATATTACCTTTTCTTTGTTTTCTATATATTATCAATATGGCTGTTTTTTGTCAAGTAAAGGGAAAAACAACTTTTATTTATCAATAATTTATAATGTATATTTTTTTTTAGTTTTGGAGAAAATATGCATTATATTTTAATGGAGGGAAATTTTATGGGAAACTTAAAAATTTAATAAGAAAAATATTTATGCCTTCTATTAATTCACAATATGAATTTACTTTACCTATAAAAAGTGAATCCGACTCAGATATTGAAAATGTTGAAAACGTTGGTAATATTGAAAAAAATTTTTTCAAATATTGCCTCTAATTTAGAATATGTAAAGGTTCAGTATAAGACTCTTCTAAACAGTGATATTGTTGTTAGAGAATTTTTGCTTAATGCAAGAAATAAAAAATTTAAAGCATTTATTCTTTTTTATTGATGGAATGGTTAATTCTGCTCTTATAAATGATAATATTTTAACTCCCCTAATGCTTAGAAATAGAGCAAATACTTTTTGAAGGTACTCAAAATTTTATTGATTATGACCAAAAACTAATAATGCCATTGTAAGAAAAAATAAAAAAATTTGATATTAAAGATTATATAAATACTTGCCTATTACCACAAAACTCTGTACAAATCATTTCAGATTTTTCTGAAGGTTTTTGATGGCGTAAATTCTGGCAATTGCGTATTATTTGTGGATGGCTTGGCTTCTGCCTTTGACATAGAAGTTAAAGGCTTTTAAACAAAGAGGAGTTGAATCTCCAAATAACGAAATTGTAATTAGAGGTGCTCAACAAGCATTTAATGAGTCCATTAGAGTTAATACTTCTCTTGTAAGAAGATTAGTAAACAACGAAAATTTAATTATAGAAAATATACCTGTGGGTAATATAAGTAAAACCAAATGTGCTGTTTGTTATATTAATAATATAGTAAATGACAACTTAGTTGCAGAGGTCAAATACAGATTAAACAATATTAACGTTGATTATGTTTTGTCTTCTGGGCAGTTAGAACAATTAATTGAAGATAATGGAAATTATAGTGTTCCCGAGTTAATTGCTACTGAAAGGCCTGATAGAGTTGCTGGATATCTTTTAGAAGGTCGAGTTGCAATTATTGTTAATGGAAATCCATATGTTCTTATTGCTCCTAAGCTATTATGTTAGACTTTTTGTCTTCGCCAGAAGATGCAAACCTAAAATATCAATATTCGAATTTATTAAAATTTATACGTATATTAGCACTATTTTTAACATTGTTTTTACCTGCCCTTTACATTGCAATTACAAGTTTTCATCAGGAGTTAATCCCAACTGAATTATTATTTGCAATAGTGTCCTCAAGAGAGTCTGTTCCATTTCCTATTATTATAGAGCTTTTGATAATGGAAATATCTTTTGAACTTATTAGAGAAGGCGGATTGCGTATTCCTTCTGCCATAGGTCCAACAATTGGTATTGTTGGTGCTCTAATACTTGGTCAAGCAGCTGTTGAAGCAAGTATAGTAAGCCCTATTTTAATAATTATTGTTTCTATTACAGGTCTTGCTTCTTTTGCAATTCCAGATTTCTCTTTAAGTTTTCATTGTAGAATTGTTAGATTTGTTTACACGTTTTTAGGATATCTATGTGGATTTTTGGGTATAGCAATGGGATTTTTTTTTATTCATCTATTCATTCTATCATCTATTGAATCATTTGGAGTTGCTTATCTATCTCCATATATTCCATTCGAGGAAAAATATAAAAAAGGACTATTTGTTACCCTATTTGGAAGCGAGAAAAACGTCCAGATTTTTTTTAGATGCTAAAAAGGAAAAAACAACCAAATATTAGTATGAAATGGAAATATACAAAATAGGAAAGGAATTTTTTAAATATGAATGTAACAAAGATAGGAAGTTTTGAAGCAATTGCTTTATTATTAATTGTATCCATTAATCATTTATTATTAAATATGCCTCAAACCATTATAGACACTTGTGGCTCTGCCTCATTGTTGAATACGGTTTATACAACAATTTTAGCCTTTATAATAGCATATTTAATACTCTTTTTACTATTTAAAAAAATTTCCTTCTTGCGATATTTTAGACGTTTCTAATTATTTAGGAGGTAAGGTTTTAAAAAATATTATTGGAATTCTTTGTGAAATATATATGCTTACCTTATCAAGTGTATTTTTAAGAAATTTTGCGGAAGGATTAAAGTTAATTTATTTTTTGATGCACCAATAACATATATATTAATGTTCTTCTTGTTTGTTTGTGCAATTGCCAATTATTTTGGCCCTAAAGCAATTATAAGAACAAATTTATTCATTGTTCCTATTGTTTTAATAAGTATTGTTATTGTTTTTATTTTTACTATTCCCAATATGAAAATAGAAAGAATTTTTCCGGTTTTAGGATATGGAGTTAAAGAAACATTTTTAACTGGTATTACTAATACTTTTGCTTTTAATGGTTTATTTCTTGTTTTCTTTTTAAGACCTTTATTATATCAAACTGGCAAATTCAAAAAATATAGTAGTTACTTCTATAGTAATAACTTCTATATTTATTTTATGTGCCGTTGGAGCATTATTATTAGCATTTCCTTTTATATTTTCAATACAAGAAATATCTCCAATTTATTTTATAATAAGAAATATAGAAAATTTGGCAAGTTCTTTCAAAGACCAGAAGCACTATTTATGCTCACATGGATTTTTGGAGTTATGTCATATTTAAATTGTATACTTTTTGTAGTTCTAAAAATATTTAAAGATTTAACAAATGTTAAAAAATATAAAAAATCTATCTTTTCCATTCACTTGTTTAATACTTTTTGTTGCCTTATTGCCTAAAAAGACATGGCACAAATTAGGTGGCTAGAAGATGTCATTTACAAATATGATACTATAATTATAGCTTTTTGTTATTTTGGTGATTGTTCTAATTTTAGCCAATATCAACTATTTTATAAAACATAAAAACACTAAAATGGAGGTAAATTTAAGAAATGAATAATTCTTACATTAAATATGTATATATAATTCTTTTTAATCATATTTTTATGCTTTTCTTTTACCATACATTCTGGCAAAGATTTAAATGAGATAGCATATGTTATAGCCATTGGGCTTGATGTTGGAGAAGCAAATAAATTAAAATTAAAGCTTGCAAATTTCTAATCCTTCGGCATCTGAAAAAAGCAAACTTGGTAGCAATTCCTCGCAATCTTCTGATTCAATTATAGAATCTATTGAATGTTCTTCTTTAAATTCCGGATTTAATTTATTTAACTCCTTTTTAAGTAAAGAACTAAACTTGTCACATTGCAAAGTTCTTGTAATATCAGAAAATTTAGCTAATACAGATATTTCGGAATATTTATATACTTTAATGAACAATATTGAATTTAGGTCAGATGCCAATATTGTTGTTTGCAAAAAATTCGACAGAAATGTTTTTAAAATCCTCTAAACCCAGCCTTGAGCAACTATCTGCCAGATATTATGAAAGTATTCCTACTTCCAGTGAATATACTGGTTATACAGCTAATATTACATTTGGCGATTTTTTTCTCGGCATATACAGACAGTTTTACAGATCCTGTTGCTATTTTGGCTGCTATTAATTCTAAATCCTCGCAAAATGTTCTTACAGATGTTAATAGTAATTCTAATTTAAATGTATCTGGAGAATCTACAGAAAAAAACTTTTCCATTTTTAGTAGTCCTGCAAAAGATTCCTCTTATTTAGCCGGTCAAATGCCCTTAAATTCACAAGATACAACCGAAAATATTGGACTTGCGGTTTTTTAATAATGGAAAAATAGTTGGAGAATTAAATGGGTTAGAAACAATGATTTACTTACTTATGGATAATAAGTTAAAATCTGCTCAAATTAGTATTCCTAACCCCTATTATCCTGCTGAAACTATGGATATAAAAAATAAAGCCTAACTCTAATACAAAATGTTCTGTAGACTTAGTTAATGGTACTCCATATATAAAAATTAATATTGACGTTCTTACCAGATTAATGACTATGGATACTGGAACTGACACCTTGAATGAAGAAAGAGTAAAAAAAAAGTAGAAGAATATACTAATAAATATTTAAAAAAAGAACACATTTTATCCTACTTATATAGAGTTTCTAAAGATTTTAAAACTGACATAAATGGTTTTGGAAGGTTTGCTTGTAAAAAATTTTCTGGTTTGGGATGATTGGTTAAATTACAATTGGCTACACAAATTTGAGAGTGCAACTTTTAATGTTACTGTTGACTCAAATTTCAAGTCTTCTTATTTATTAATGGAAAGCTAAATTTTAAAAGGAGAATTTTCATGGAAATAGTTATTTTGTTAATTACAATTTACGTTTTTATTAAAACTTTAATTTATGGTATTATCGAAATAAAACAAGAACATAATATTTATGGAGGCAGTGCTACAATACTAATTGGTGTATTAGCACTTATCCTCCCTAATATTATTATACGTTTTAGATAGCTTTAAAATTAATTCTTCTTAACTGTTTATTTGCATATATTACTTTTAATTTTTATTTTATCTCCTATTTTATAAACCTTTTTAGAATTTTTCTCCTACTAAGGTTTTATTTTCATCATTATATATAAAATACTCATTTCCTAAATCCTCAAATTTTATTAATCCCTCTACAGTATTTTCTAGTTCCACAAACATTCCAAATGCTGTAATACCAGAGACAATTCCCTCATACTCTTTGCCAATTTTATTTTGCATATATTCTGCTTTCTTTTTATAGCTATGGCTTCTCTTTCTACTTTTTGAGCAATCTTTTTCTCTTTCTGATGATGTTTGTGAGTATTTAGTTGCCTGTTCTTTGTATTTTTTCCAGATTTTTTTTCATTTAGTATATAACTATTATCTATATATTTTGAAATAATTCTGTGTATAAATAAATCTGGATATCTTCTAATTGGTGAAGTAAAATGGCAATAATATTTACTTGCAATTCCAAAATGCCCTTTTATTTTCGCTTTCATATCTTGCTACTTTTAAGGTTCTTAATATTAAATTAGAAACTACCATTTCCTCCTCTCTTCCTTTTACCTTTTCAAGTACTTCGGCAAAAGCTTTTGGATAAACCTTTTTTTGTTGCTTTTTAATTTTATACCCAAAAAATTAAATAAGAATTTATTAAGAGCATTTACTTTTTTTTTCCGTGTCAGGTTCTTCATGTACTCTATAGATAAACGGTGCTTCAAGCCAATAAAATTTTTCTGCTACAATTTCATTAGCAGTAAGCATAAATTGTTCTATTATTTCATTTGCAAAATAAATTTTATATTTTTCTATATCAATTGCAAACCCGTTTTTGTCTAAAATTACTTTACTCTCTGGGATGTCTAAATCTAAACTTCCAGCACCTTCTTTTTTTTGTTTTAATATTTTAGCTAGTTCTTCCATCAATTTAAAGTCTTCAATATATTTTTCATACCTTTTTTAAAACTTCTTTATTTTTTCCCATCTAATATTTTTTGTACATCTGCATATGACATTCTTTCTTTTTACATTTATAACTGCTTTTCGTATATCTGAAGAGACAATTTCTCCATCTGGCGTAATCTCGCTAATTACCGATAAACACAGTCTATCTTCATTTACATTTAAACTGCATATTCCATTAGATAACTCCTTGGGCAACATTGGTATTACTCTGTCCAACATATATATACTTGTACCTCTTATAATTGCTTCTTGGTCTAATTTAGAGTTTTCTGCAACATAGTGGCTTACATCTGCAATGCTTACACCTAACTCATAATTTTCATTTTCCAATTTTGTTACATAGATTGCATCATCTAAGTCTTTTGCATCTTCTCCATCTATGGTAAAAATATTTTTACTTCTTAAATCTAGTCTATTTTGTAAATCTTTTTTTTTTGTAATTTTGTTTTCCACTTTTTTTTGGCTTCTAAAATAACATCATCTGGAAATTCATATGGTAAATTGTATTCCTTTATTAAGGACAACATATCTACTCCAGCTTCGTTAATTCCACCTATAATCTCTGTTATCTCTCCCTCTGCACTTTTATTGCCTTGTGGAAATTTTGTAATTTTAACTACAACTTTTTGATTATTTTTAGCCTTATTAAAACTTTTTTTTTGATATAAATATATATCTGTATTAAATTCTCTATCATCTGGCACTACAAATCCAAAATTTTTTCTCTTGGTAAATGTTCCAACTATTTCATTCCTCTTGTGGTTTATAGTTTTTACAATCTTGCCTTCTTTTCTGTTTCCCTCTACAGTATCATCTATTATTTTTATTAATACTTCATCTCCATTTACTGCATCTTTGGTATTACCTCTGGATATATATATTTCGTCATCCTGACCATCTATGTTTACAAATCCGAAGCCCTTGTCATTACCTCTAAATTTACCTTGTATACAATTTTCTAAATTTTCTTTTTTTCTTTTTTAACATTGTTTAATTTATTCCTTCCATTTTTTAAGCGGTAGATGTTATCTACCGCTTAAACCTCAAAAATTATATTATACAACAAATAAAATTCTAATACTATTGATAATACTCCAAATAATATTCCCAAAATTATAGTCCATTTTTTTTTTTAATTTGCCTTCTCTTGTTCTTCCCTTTATTTTGGTCAAAGAAATTATTTGTAGAAGAACCTGTTATCGTTCCAGAAACGCCTTTATCATCACTTGTTTGTATTGTTGTTAAAATTATTAATCCTATACAAACTATAGCATAAATTGCCAAAACTATATATTTTACTACTTCCATTTGTTACACTCTCCTAATTTTTTAGTCTTTTTTAAATAACAGTATAATTTTACCATAGTTAATCCAAAAATGCAACTATTTTTTTTACGGTTCCAATTGTAAAAAATATCAATACTAATTCTTTATTGCAGAATTTGTGTAGGGGCGATTTTAATCGCCCGATTAAATCGCCCCACATTTTTTATATCATATTCAATTTTCCATAAAAATAATTATCCTATTTCGTCGTCATCCTATTCTCTTTCATTTTCATAAGCTATATCTGTTTTATTTTTATTCTTAACTATATGTCCAGAAATATGTTGTTCATTCTTAAAATTTTCTTCTGAAGCCCTATGTTGTTTACCTCTATTTGCTACATTTACTGCAGCACAATTGTCTGCCGAGTTATATTGTAATGCTTTATATCGCTCGTCCATACCTCTATTGTTTATTTCTGTTTTGAAATCCCTTATCTGTAAATTTATAATCCACAACATCAATTCCCAAGTTGTTCCAAAAAATTTTTTAATTTACTCCAAAATTTTTTTTAATATTCCTTCTTTTTTATTTTCCATATTACCTTCTTAAATCTCTTTAAGAATTTTCACCTCCATTAGGTATTTACACATTATTATCATAAGTTTACCATATTATGTGAATAATGTCAAGACCTATGGCTTAATTCATATAATCTTTAAGCTTTTTACTTCTGCTTGGATGTCTTAATTTTCTTAACGCCTTTGCTTCTATTTGTCTTATTCTCTCACGAGTAACCATAAATTTTTTTTCCAACTTCTTCTAATGTTCTCGCTTTTCCATCTTCTAATCCAAATCTTAGTCTTAATACTTTTTCTTCTCTTGGTGTTAAAGTTCCCATAACTTCTGCCAATTGCTCTTTTTTAATAATGTATATGCAGCTGAATCTTGTGGAGCCGGACTATCTTCGTCTTGTATAAAATCTCCTAAATGGCTATCATCTTCTTCTCCTATTGAGTTTCCAAAGATACTGGATCTTGTGCTATTTTTTGTATCTCCATTACTCTTTCTACAGGTAATTCCATTTCTGCTGCAATTTCTTCTGGCGTTGGTTCCCTGCCCATTTGTTGTAATAAATGTCTTGATGTTCTTATTAATTTGTTAATTGTTTCTACCATATGAACTGGTATTCTTATAGTTCTAGCTTGATCTGCTATGGCACGAGTTATAGCTTGTCTTATCCACCATGTTGCATAAGTACTAAACTTGTACCCTTTTCTGTAGTCGAATTTTTCTACAGCTTTTATTAAGCCCATATTTCCTTCTTGTATTAAATCTAAAAATAGCATACCTCTTCCAACATATTTTTTTGCTATACTAACAACTAATCTAAGGTTACATTCTGCTTAATCTTTTTTAGCGTCTTCATCTCCATCTAATACTTTTTTGCCAATTCTATTTCTTCTTCATATGATAGTAAAGGTATTTTTCCTATTTCTCTTAGATACATTCTTACTGGGTCATCTACACTTATTCCGTCCATGTTGCCTATATCTATATCTTCTACTTTGACTTCCTCAACCTCTTGTAAATCCTCAAAATCTGGTTCTTCTGAATCTTCTTTTAAAATGTCTACTCCCAAATCTTCAAATGCATCAAATACTTTATCTATATTTTCTGGATTTGTGTCATCTAGTTCATTTGCAAGTTCTGCATAGGTAATTTTTCCTTTTTGCTTTGCCTTTTCTACAATATCTAATGCTTTTCTTTTTTGCTGCTTCATCTACTGTTTTTTTAGTTATTTCTGTATCTTTTTCATCCATTTCTATTTCTTTCCTTTCTCAAGGCATTTGCCTTTACTATTTTTTTAACTTTATAACTATATTGCTTAATTCATCTTCTAAATTATTTAATTCTTCTTCTGAAAAACCTTGCCCATTTTTAATAATGTCTAATATTTCCTGTCTTCTGTTTATAAGTTTATCTTTTTCATATGTATTTACCACATCTTCTATACATTTGTTTAAATCTGATATTTCAAAATCATATGACATTATTCCAGAGATATGATCTATTATGTTTTGTTCTTCAAAATAATTTAATATATCTATATTAATATTTCCTTTTTTCTATTTCTTCATACATTTTTTTTTAATATCTTCTGGTTTTCTTCTAATTTCATATCATTTTCAGATATTACACTTTTTTATTTTTTTATAGCTTTCCTGTGGATAATTTATTAATAGGTAAATTATAAGGTTTTCCCTTTTGTTGTTGAACTATCTATTTCTTGTTTTTTCTTTTTTTTTATTTCCTTTTTAACTATTGGTTTTTCTAGTGTTTTTTCGCCTGTATTTTTAGTATAAATTAATTTGTTTACTTCTCCATATATTGCTTCTTTTTGACACAATTATATTCATTTGCTATCTTTTTCAACATATAGCTCTCTTTCTATACTATTTGTAACATTTGAAAGAATTTTGGCAACCTGATTTAAAAACTTAATCTTATCATTTATATTGTCCAGATTTAGTGATTGTTTTAACATTTTTACCTTAAATTCCACAAGCGAAATTGCCTGTTCTACGCATTTTAAAAATCTTTCTGGTCCGTATTTTATTACATATTCGTCTGGGTCTTTTGCACCTGATATTTGCAATATCCTAACGTCACAACCAATGTTTTGCAATATTTCTAATCCTCTTAATGTAGCTGCTTGACCTGCCCCATCAGAATCATATCCTATTGTAACTCTTTCACTATATCTTCTTAATAAACGTCCTTGCGCCTCTGTTAAAGCTGTCCCAAGTGAGGCAACTACATTTGTAATTCCTCTTTGATATAAAGAAATTGCGTCCATATAGCCTTCTACTATTATAATATTTTTTAATTCTCCTCTTTTAGCTACATCTTAAGTCCAAAAAGATGTCTACCTTTACTGTACACTATGTTTTCTGGTGAATTTATATATTTAGGCTTACTGTCATCTGTTACCCTACCGCCAAAAGCAATTACTTTATTTCTTGTGTCTTGTATAGGAAACATTACCCTTTTTCTAAATCTATCTATATATTTTCCGTCATCTTTTTTATTTACTAAACTTGATGCCAGTATTTCTTCCTCTGTAAATCCCTTTTGTTTTAAAATTCTATATAATTCATCAAAATTACCAGAATACCCTATCAAAAAAGATTTTAATGTTCTATTATCTAATTTTTTTTTTTTTTATGTACTCTTGTCCAATCTTGGACGTTGGCTTATATAGGTTTTGATGATAAAACTCAGCAGCTATTTGATTTATCTCATACACTTTGCTTTTTTTAATAATGCTGTTTTATTGTCTTCATAATTATTTAATGTTGGTAATTCTATTCCAGCCCTATTAGCTAATATTCCTATTGCTTCCTTAAAAAATCAGCGTTTTCTATTTTACTAATAAAAGTGTATCACATTTCCACCTGCTCCACAACCAAAGCAGTGAAATATCTGTTTATCTGGCGATACAGAAAAAGAAGGTGATTTTTTTCTTTATGAAAAAGGACATAACCCAAAGAAATTTCTACCGCTTCTTTTAAATTAACATATTGTGATATTACATCTACTATATCATTGCTGTTTTTAATTTCTTCTATCAATTCTTCACTATAACGTACCAATTTTTTTCTTACCTTTCCTTTATATATTATTCGACATAAAATAGGTTAATCCTTCCTTTATTTATATATTATTGTTCTTATACCCTTTTTATATATTTATTTTTTTTTAGCCATAATACTATATTGCTATCACGCAAAAAGAAGACGATTTTACGTCTTTCTTTCTTATGTTTTATTCTAATATTCAATTAATTAAACATTTGTTGAACTATCATCAAATGGTATAAATTTGCTTACTACATTTTTATTTAAGTCAACTTCTTCTTGTGGTAAATTTATTTTCCTCAAATGATAATTCTATTTTATTGTTTACTAAATTTTTCAATTTCATCTTGTGAAGCTTGTTCTGCTAAAACTAATTCACTAACTAATATTTGTTTAGCATTACTTAGCATTTTCTTTTCTCCTGTTGATAGGCCTTTTTTCCTTTTTGTTTAAAACTTAAGTTTCTTACTACATCAGCAATTTCATATATGTCTCCACTTTTCATTTTATCCATATTATCTCTGTATCTTTTGTTCCATTTGTCTGACATTGCAGTTTCGTTTTCTTCTAGAACTGCCATAACTTTTCCTGCTTCTTCTTTATCTATAATATTTCTAACTCCAATTTGCTCTGCTTTTATCTATTGGTACCATAACCTTTACCTCTCCAGGCATTTTTTAGTATGTAATATGATTGATTCTCTCCTAATATGTTCTTTTTCCTCTATTGCATCAATTCTTCCTGCTCCGTGCATAGGATATACTATTTTATCGCCTACATTAAACATGTATAATTCTCTCCTTTCTGAAGTTAATAAAGGATTTAGAGTCTCTTATTGAACTACAATACTATTATACAACAAAAAAAAATGGTAAAAGTCAAAACTTTTACCATTTATTTTTTCTATTTGCTTGTTGAGCCAAATCCTCCAATTCTATCTCCCTCTGCGTTATCATTGTCTACTATTAAATATTTTTGAAATATGGCTTGTCCTATTACATCACCTTTTTTTATTATTGTATCCTCTGCTTTTTACATTGAAAAATGCAAACATTATATGTCCATCATTGTCTGGATTTTCGTAATAATCACTGTCTACTATTCCTATACTGTTTGCTAGGATTAATCCTTTTTTTCTTTGGGTTTGAACTTCTGTTACAAAGCATTATATATTCATCATCTGGTATATATGCTTTTTAATCCTTTTTTTATTAATGTTGGAGCTTGTCCTAATTTAAAAAGATGGTATTATACAATCTTCTGCTGCTTCTATATATATCATATCCTGCAGAATTTTTTTGTGTTTCTCTTTCTGGTAGGTTTATTCCCTCTTTTTTTCAAATCCTTTTGCTATTTCAAAACCTCTTATTTTTTTCATTTCTTCCTCCTTGTAAAGTTTATTTGTATTTCTATTTTATCCTATTTGTAAATATGTTTTCAATATAAAAGAGAAAAATTTTTTTATTTAATGTATGGTGGGCGATTAAAATCGCCCCTACATAAAATCTGTTTTGAATGTTGGAATTTTTTAGTCTTGTACTGCATAATTATTGCATAATATTTTATCATTTTTGTGTTTTCGTCTTTATTACTATATATCTCTAACTGTTGGCTAAATAGTTTTCCTTTGGTTGTAAATAAATTTAGGTTTTTACTTTTATTTAACATTCTTCTTACATTCCATAAACCTAAGCCATGGTCATTGCTTTTTTTTCTTTTTTGCTTGTATATCCTTTTTCAAACATTTCATTAATATCTACATCAATGTTTTATATAGCTGTTTTCTATTATGACTAAATCTCTATTCATTCTAAAGTCTCTTAGCATTCTAACATTAACTATTTTTTTCTTCTGTTTGTTTTGCCGCTTCTATTGCATTATCTAATAATATAGCAAGTATTTTTGCATAATTCATAACTCGTTATTTCCATTTTAGTTAAATCGGTCATAACCTCTATATTCATTTTTATATAAATTTCTTGTGCCATATAATATTTGGTTGTCAATATACTATATACTCCCGGATCATTTATAATGTTTGGGTCTAATATTCCCATTTCATTTACTTCTACACACTCATCTAGCATAGTATCACACACTGTTTTTATTTTATCAATTTCTCCTGTTAATACATAACCTGATAATGCTTGTAACATATTTGCATAATCATGTTTAAATCCTCTTATACTATCGTACATAATAGATAATGTTTTATTGTATGCTTCTAAATTATGAATTCTTGTTGCTTGTTTTTCTAATTTTACCATCTTAGAAAGGTTGCTTATGCTTATATAAAAATATGCGATTAATGCTATAATATCCATTATAAATATCTCGTATGGAAAGTTTGATATAAATATTGTCATTTCTATTACATTAAAGTAAATAACTATTTCTCCTATAATAGATATTGCTATTAGTGTTGCTCTTTCTCTTTTGTTTAAGTCTTCTCTTATTTTTACCTTTATATTCTTTTTATTTACTATATAGTAAACAATTATTCTACTTATTACTATAAGTATAAAAAGACTAAATTTGTATTTGTAATTATATATACCTTCCATATATATTTTTATATTCTCATAAGTTAAACATAAGATTTTAGAAAATATAGCTTCTGAGAATACTATAATAATAGAATTTATTGTTGCTCTCTAATATACATTTTTCAATTTTCTGTTTAAAATATATTTTATAAATTGCTATTTCTGTTAATAAGCATACTATTCTATATGCATAAAAAGAATTGTCATAGAATATATACATTTTGAAAAAAGCTTCTATTATAGTAACTATTGCAATATTCTTTTTGTTTTTAACTTCTACACTAAACAGTTTAATATATATTAATGTATTTGTTACTGCTATTGCTAAAGAAGTAATTATTGTAACTATTAACCATTTTATGAATTCTCCATTTTCTATTATTTTATAAATATCTTGTACTAGTTGCATATAATCCCCCCTTACTGTCTCTGATTTTATCACTGTATCTGCCAATAAGCAACAAAAATCGCTCTCCTTATTTAGAGCTTTGCCTACATTTTTCGACATTTAAGGGGGATGTTATTTATATTTTTCCTATTAAATCATATTCTTTTTACATCTGTAATCTCGCAATTTGTAAATTGCCCTATTTCTAATTCTTGTGTATTTTTTTATGTATATCACTTCATCTGTTTCTGGTGCTTCCATATAGCTTCTTGCTACATAATATTTAGAATCAAATGTTTTATTTTCTATTAAAACTTCTAGTTTTTCTTTCCTAATATACTTTTTTAATTTTTGTTCTATTAATTCTTTTTTTTTGTAACTGCATTATTTTATTATACCTGCTTTTTTTTTAGTTGCTGGATGGATTTGCTCTTTTAATTTTTCAGCAGGTGTATTTTCTTCTTTAGAATAGCTAAAAAGCTCCCATTTTGTCGAATTTGGTTTCTTGTATAAACTCATATAATTCGTCAAAATCTTCCGTTGTTTCTCCAGGAAAACCTACCATAACAGTTGTTCTTATTATAACTTCTGGTATCTCTTTTCTCAACTTTTTCTATCAATTTTCTTATGCCTTCCCCATTGCTTTTTCTATTCATTCTTTTTAAAACATTGTTAGAGATGTGTTGTATTGGTATATCAAAATATTTGCATACTTTTTCATTTTCTTTTACTACTTTTATTAGTTCATCATCAATTGTTTCTGGATAAGAATATAGAAATCTAATCCATTTTATTTCTTTTATTTTAGATATTTCTGTTAGTAATTCTGCCAGTCTTGATTTTCCATAAATATCTGTACCATATTTTGTTGTATCTTGGGCTGTTAGTATTATTTCTTTATATCCGCGTTTTGCTAGTTTTTTTTGCTTCTTCTATTATTTCTTCAAATTTTTTCTTTTTTTAAAGGTCCACGAATATATGGAATAGCACAATAGGTGCATCTGTTACTGCAACCGTCTGCAATTTTTAAATATGCTGTTGTTTCTCCTGTTGTAATAACTCTGTCCTGCCACTCTTCAAAGTTTACATTTTCTTCTCTTTTTTTTTATTAATTCTTGAACTTTGCTCCATAGTGTTTTATATTCACTATATTTTATAAATAAGTCTACCTCTGGAATTTCTTTTTCTAATTCTTGTTTATATCTTTCTACCAAGCATCCCATTACTATTAAATATCTGCATCCTTGTTTTTTATATTCTGCCATTTCTAATATTGTATTTATTGCTTCTTCCTTTGCTGGTTGTATAAATCCGCATGTGTTTATTACTATAACTGTCTGCTTTCTTTGGATTGTTTACTATTTCATAATTGTTCTCCTTGAATATACTTATGTTTTTTCTGTATCAACTAAATTTTTATTACAACCTAATGATATAAATCCTACTTTCATTATTGCTCCTTTTTTTTATTAATCATTGCTCCACATATGTTTTTCTTGTCATTTCAAGTAAGTCTAATGGTGTAAATCCTATTACTTGAGTTTTAGATCTATCCTTTTTTAAATTTTCTTCTAGTTCTTTTAATATTTTTTCTTTATCATCTTTATTTTCCATATCTATGTAATCAATTATTATTATTCCACCTATATCTCTTAACCTTACTTGTTTTGCTATTTCTACTGTAGCTTCTTTGTTTACCGTAAATATTGTTTTTGCTAAATCTTTTGTTCCTACATATTTTCCAGAATTTACATCTATTGCTGTTAATGCTTCTGTTTTATCTATTGTTATAAATCCACCACATTTTAGCCATACTTTTCTATTGTCTGCTTTTTTTCTAATTGAGTTTCTAAATCATATATGTCTAATACTGTTTCTCCTTTTTTTCAGTTCTAATTTTATATCAGAATCTAACTGCATATTTTTAATATCTTTTTTTTTCAATTTCTGCATATGTTGTTTCATCATTAGCTATTATTCTTGTTAATTCTTTATCTACTAAATCTAATATTAATTTTTCTATTATTCCTTGATTTTTATATATTATTTTAGGTATAAATGTTTTTTTGTTTTTTTAAATTATTATATTTTTCTAAAATATTTTGCCATTTTTTTTATTAGTTTATCTAGGTCTTCTTTTATTTCTGTTTCATTTTTTTCCTTCTGCCGATGTCCTTATTATTATTCCATATCCTTTTGGAACAATGGGTTTAACTATATTTAATAATCTATTTTTTTCTTTTATGTCTTCTATTTTTTTGAGACTGTTATAAACTCCGAATTAGGCATAAGCACAATATATCTACCCGATATATTCATATGTGTGGAAACTCTTTGCACCTTTTTTGCTAGTAGAATCTTTTTTTTACTTGAACCAATATTGGCATTTCTGTTCTTATATAGTCTTTTATGTTGTATTTGTTTAATGGTTCATTCTTATTTCCTGTTTCGTTACTTGCTTTAGGCATAACATCTCTTATATGTATAAATGTATTTTTTTTTCCTTTTCCTATATCTACAAATGCTGCTTGCATTCCCAATAATACATTTTGTACCTTACCTATATATATGTTTCCCTCTAGTCTTTCTGCTCCGTCATTTTTCTTGATATTTTTTCTACTAATCTTCCATTTTCTACTACAACTATAGTTTTATTCCTTTGTTTGTCTACATTAACTAAAATTTCCTGCATTTTTTACAATATTCCCTTCTTATGCTTTATTTTTTATTAATTGAATTTATTCATTGCTTTATCTATTCCGTTTTTTAAATATTCTATAATTGCATCTTTTGCTTTTTCTATTCCTATTTCTAATTGTTTATATTCTTGTTCATCTTGTATTGGTGTTATTACATAGTCTATTATTTCATCATTGTCTATTGGTCTTCCTATTCCAACTCGTATTCTTGCAAACTGTTCACTTTGTAGTTCATGTACAACTGATTTTGCGCCATTGTGAGTTCCTGGACCTCCCATTTTTCTTATTTTTATTTTTCCCTTTTCTGTATCCATATCATCAAATACTACTAATATATTTTCTAATGGTATTTTATAAAAGTCTATATATTTTTTTTTATTGATTGTCCACTCAAATTCATATATGTTTGTGGTTTTAACAAGATTACTTTTTTCATTTTCTATTATGCCTGTACCGTATATTCCTTCAAAATTACTCCTTGACAATTCTATTTCATATTGTTTTGCTAATTTATTTATTACATCAAATCCCATATTGTGCCTTGTTTTTGAGTATTCTGGTTCAGGATTTCCAAGTCCAACTATTAAATACATTTTTCCTCCTAATTTTTCTACTCTTTTTCAATACTTTAACCACTTTATTATACTACATCTACATACTTGTGTCAATTTATCAAAACTGCACGTCTTTAGAAACTGCAGCCATTATAAAATATTACAATCAAAAAAAAATAAATTCTTTTATTTACTTGAAATGCTTTTTTTTTTAAAGTTTAGTCACAAACCTATAATTTTCAGTCTTTTTTTAAATAAAATAATCATATTATATTAAAATTATGCTCTATAGTTTAAAATATATTTTAAAAATCCACTTAGAATTTATATAACATGGTAGTACACTTCTGTCATAAAATTAATATAATAAAAATAAGACATAAACTTATGTCTTTAAAAAATATATATTGGTAGAGTCGGTTGGATTTACACCAGCTTTTGCTAACATTTCAAATATTAGCCGTTTTATTTTATATGACTACGACCCCATACATTCCTACAATAGCTTCACTTGAAGCAATAACTTTTGAACATTCTTCAATTTTTTTTCTGAACTCCATCCAAATAATTTATAAAATTTTTTTCCTCTTTCAATAATTCGTTTTAAAACAATCTCATCAACAGGCAATGGTTCTATCACAATCCCATGATATCCTATAATATCAATTAATTCTGGAAACTCTTTACTTAATAAAGAAAACTCCATATTTTCCGGAACATTTTTTCAAGTCATCAAAATTTTCTTTTTGGTATTTTTTCACTATTTAAAAATTCATTTATTTTACTATTTAAATTGCTAATCATAAACATTTCCTTTTTTAATACATTATTCTATAACTTTGGGCATTGGTAAATCAAACTTTACGTGTTTAAATATTTCTATATTTTGTTGTTTGCATAATTCTGTATATTTATCATCCCAAGATAATCTAAATGCATCTTCTTGTTTTAATCCTAATCTTTTTACCCAAAAATAATACTGTTTCTTCTGCAGTCTTTAATTTGCTTTTTGTTCTCTATTTCTAGTGCTATTCCAAAAGGATATTTATCAACAACAATCTCTATATCTTCATTATGAAAAACATTTCTATATCTTTCATATGATTCAATATTTTTCATCTTTATAACATTTTCTAATAAAAACACTAATTTGTCAAATTCTTCGAATTGAAAGTTCACTTCAACTTCTTCCTCTTTATTAACTAAGCCATTTGAAGTATTATTTGTTCTTTTCTTCCAACTAATTTTTGACTTAGATTGTTTTGTTTTAATGTTCTTAGAACATCTTACTCTAAATCTTCCATCAATTTTTTTTTATTATAAAACGAATCTTCTATGCAAGGATGGTCATATTGAGTAGTTAATTCATAAAAACATCCATCATACTTTTAATTCATTATATTTTTTCAATTTTTCAATTAATGTTTCATACTTATCAAAGCCATAATAATATCTTAATTCCTCTTCCATTATTTATCCTCCTCATTTAACAAATTAAATATAGCTAACTCTTCATCAACAGCTGTTTTTTTTCATCTGCAAAGCTTAAATTATAGTCATAATCATCATCTTCTAACTGAATATTAGAAATCATGCTTAACATAGTTTTGTCAGATATATTTGTTATCTTTTTTTATGAATTGAAATTTGAATAATATATCATATCAGTGCAAACTAATTCTCCATCATTTATTTCTTCTTCATAATTATCAATAAAGAAATTTTTTATTAGTTTTTTCGTATTTATAACTTATATTCTTTTTCTAATTTACTGTTTAAATATAATTTGCTTATTACTTTTAATTGTGTTATATTTTTTCTTCTGAAATATTAAAAGAAAATATTTTTTTTTTGCTGGTGCCATTACTATATATTTTATTGCGTTTTCTGTTGTTTTTGAGACTTCAATTGCTCCTTTATCTTGTTTACCACAAGCACTACATTTAAATCCGTTATCTTTTAGCGAAAAATATTTTAATTCTTCTTTCTCCCCACAATTTACGCATTTATCTATCACTGGCATAAATCCTAATAGGCATAAAAGTTTTATTTCAAAAATGGATAGTATTAAGTCTAAATTTTTATCTGTTTCGGAAATCATATATAATGTATTTAAAAATAGTTGCAATATTTTTATATGTGTTTTGGTTTTCGTCTGTTACATCATTTATTATTTTGGTTATAAGTGCTGCATATTTTAATTTTTCAAAGTCTGTTCTTATATTGTAAAATATTTCTATAATATCACAAGAATTTATATTGTAATTTTGCGAATTATTATACAACATATATTCTCCAAAGCACAAAAATTGAGTTGCTGCCATAAGCACACTTTTTTGGTCTTCTTGCTCCTTTGGCAGCACACCCAATTTTTCCATTTGGTGTTAAAATTGTAAGCATTTTATCAAAGTCGTTCATATTGCTTTCTGCTATTATTATCCCCTTTGTCTTCAATATTCCCATATTGATTACCTTCCATGTTTTTTTGTATATTTTCTATTTCTATTAATTCAATAAAAGTATTTACATTTCCTGTGTGCTTAAATGTATTCCAAGCCATTTGTCTTAGCATAAAATCATCTCCTTCGAAAGTTTATCTTTTGCATTTTTTTATAATTTTATACTTCTACATTTTAAATTTATTTACAATAGAATCTTTATTTATCCAGTCTTCTTTTACTTTTACCCATACTTTTAAATTAATTTTTGTATTTAACATTTTTTCTAAATCTTGTCTTGCATATGTACTAATTCTTTTTAGCATTTCTCCATCTTTTCCAATTATTATACCCTTATGTGATTCTCTTATACAATATATGGTAGCTTCTATGTTGTATATTGGCTCGCCTTTCATTGTTTTTTTTTTCTTCTTTTCATTCGCTCTACTTCTACCAATATTCCATGTGGTACTTCATCTCTTAATAGTTTTAATGCTTTTTTTCTCTTATCATTTCTTCTGCTAATTGTTGTATTGTTTGGTCTGTATATTCTTCTGTATCATAGTATAATGGTCCTTCTGATAAGTTTGTTTCTATTTCATCTAATAGTATTTCTGAATCTTCTTGTTTAGAGGCAACCATTGGTACTATTGTTATAAATTCATATTCATTTTTATATAGTTCCATTGCTCTTGCAACTTGTGCTATGCTTGCTAAATCCATTTTATTTATAACTAATATTGTTTTCTTTTTGGCTTTTTTTTATTTTTTCTAATATTATTTTTTTTTCTTCTTCTGATATTTCTTTTTTGCAAAGGCTTCTACTACAAATACTATTAAGTCAACATCTTGTATAGAAGTTAGTGATGTTTCTATCATTGCATCACTTAATTTACTTTTGTGGTTTATGTATTCCTGGTGTATCTATAAATATAATTTGTGAATCTGGTCTATTTACAATGGCTTTTATTGCTTTTTGCGTGTTGTTTGCGGTCTATTTGCTATTGCTGCTACCTTTTCTCCTACTAATGAATTTATTATGCTGGATTTTCCGACATTTGTCTTTCCTACTATTGATACAAAACCTGACTTCATTTTTTTTACCTCCTTGGTCTTTGTCGCGGGCGATTAAAATCGCCCTCTACATTATTATGTTTTCAATTTTTACTTATTAGTAAATATCAATTTTCTATACTATTATACACCTTTTTTTAAAAAGTTTGTCGAATTTTGTAAATAAATCAATTTTTTTTCTCTAAATATTATATTTTTTCCTTTTCTACTGTATGTAGTATGTAAAAGCTCATGTGCTTTTATGTCCACCTGGAACACCTATATATTCACTATATATTTGTTTTAAAATTGGATTTTCATGTGATTTTCTTATTTTGCTTTTTTTCGTCTATAGAATACATTGCTTCTGCTCTTTTTTCTCCTTACATCTATTGTTCCTCTAATTTTGGAATTTTTAATAGGTTGTCCCCCTCCCATAATGCAACCTCCTGGACAGGCCATTATTTCTACAAATTGATAATCTGCTTTTTCCAGATTTTATTTCTTCCATTATTGTTTGGGCATTTCCCAGTCCATGCGCAACAACTACTTTTTATATCTCTTTCTCCTAATTTTAGGCTTGCTTTTTTTTTATGCCTTGTTCTCCTCTTATTTCTTTAAATTCTATTTTTTCCAATTCTTCTCCTGTTAATATTTCTGATACACTTCTAAGTGCGGCTTCCATTACACCACCTGTAACTCCAAATATTGCTGCAGCTCCTGTTGCTTCTCCCATAGGACTATCAAATTCTTTTTTTTTCTTCTAGTTGTTCAAATTCTATATTGGCTTGTTTTATCATTCTTGCTAATTCTCTTGTAGTTAATACACAATCCACATCATACATTCCATTGTTTTTCAATTCTGTTCTTTGCCTTTCATATTTTTTTTTGCAATACATGGCATAACAGATACAAACATATATTTTTTCTGCTGGTATGTTATTTTTTTTCTGCATAATATGTCTTTAAAAGTGCCCCAAACATTTCATGTGGTGATTTGCAACTTGATAAATACTTTTATATTTTCTGGGTAATTAGCTTCTACATATCTTACCCAGCCTGGACTGCATGATGTAATCATTGGCAGGTTCTTATTTTCGTCTAGTCTTTGAATAAATTCTGTTCCTTCCTCCATTATAGTAAAGTCTGCTCCTGTATTTGTGTCAAATACTTTATCAAATCCTAGTCTTTTTAGTGCTGAAACCATTTTTCCTGTTACATTTGTCCCTATGGGCATTCCAAATTCTTCTCCTAATGCTACTCTAACTGCTGGCGCAGTTTGTACTATTACATAGGTTTCTGGATCTTTTAATTTTTCCCATGCCTCTTGTGTTGAATCTTTCTCTTTTAAAGCTCCTACAGGACATGCTTCTATGCATTGTCCGCAAAATGTGCAATTAACATCATTTAAGCTATGGTCTCCTATTGTTGATATGCAGGACTCAAAACCTCTATTTATACAATCAATTGCACCTATTTTTTGTACTTTTTTACATACTGAAACACATCTTCTACATAAAATGCATTTATTAAAATCTCTAACTATTGATGGAGATAAATCATCTATTTTGTGTTTGTTTTTTTCTCCTTCATATTCTACTCCTGTTACATTAAATTTTACAGCCACATTTTGCAACTCACAATTTCCATTTCTTGTACATGTTAGGCAATCACGCTGATGGTTTGACAATATTAAGTCTAATATCACTTTTCTAGCTTCTATAACTTTCTTTTGAATGTGTTCTTACATTCATTCCTTCTTCTACTTTTTGTATACAAGATGTAGCAAAACCTCTTCTTTCGTCCACTTGTACAATACACATTCTGCAATCGCCAATTTCATTTATATCTTTTTTAAAAAACATAATGTAGGAATATCTATTCCAACTTGCCTAGCAGCCTGTAATATTGTGGTACCTTCTTCAACTTGTACTTCTTTATCATCTATCTTTAGATTAATCATCTTAATTTACAATCCTTTCTACTATTATTCTAAATTCAAATTATCAACCGATTGCATGAAATGGGCAGTTGGCTACACAAGTTCCACATTTAATACAAATGTCTTTATCTATTATATGTACTTGTTTTGGCTCCCCTGAAATCGCATTAACTGGGCAATTTCTTTTTACATATTCCACATCCTTTGCATTTTTGTGGATTTATAGAAATATTTGTTAGTGCTTTACATTCTCCAACTTTGCAAGTTTTATGTTTTATATGGTCTAAATATTCTTCTCTAAAATACTTTAATGTTGACAAAACTGGATTTGGCGCTGTTTGTCCTAACCCGCACACTGCAGTTCTACAAATATTTATTGCTAATTGTTCCAATTTTTCTAAATCTTGTATGTCCGCCTTTCCATCACATATTTTTAGTTAATATTTCTAACATTCTTTTTTTTTGTTCCTATTCTACAAGGTGTACATTTTTCCACAAGATTCGTCTACTGTAAAGTCCAAATAAAACTTTGCTAAATTAACCATACACTTTGAGTCATCCATTACTATTAGTCCACCAGACCCCATCATTGAACCTATTGTTTTTAATGATTCATAGTCTATTGGTGTATCTAAGTGTTCTTTTTGGTATACAACCTTTCCTGATGGGCCTCCCGTTTGTGCTGCCTTAAAGTCTCTTCCATTTGGAATTCCTCCGCCTATGTCATATACTATTTCCCTTAATGTTGTTCCCATTGGCACTTCTACTAATCCTACATTAACTACATTTCCGCCTAATGCAAATACCTTTGTTCCTTTTTGAATTTTCTGTTCCTATGTTTGAATACCAATCTGCTCCATTTAGTATTATTCTAGTTATATTTGCATATGTTTCTACATTGTTTATTAAAGTTGGTTTTTCCCCATAGTCCTTCATTTGCTGGATATGGAGGTTTTAATCTTGGTTGTCCTCTTCTTCCTTCTATTGATTCTAACAAGGCTGTTTTTCTTCTCCGCAAAAACAAAAGCACCGGCTCCTAATCTTATTTCTATGTCAAAACTAAATTCTGTTCCAAATATGTTATTACCTAGTAGTCCATATTGCCTTGCTTGTTTTATAGCAATATCAAATCTATGTACTGCAATTGGATATTCTGCTCTTACATATATATATCCTTTATTTGCACCTATACTATATCCTGCTATTATCATTGCTTCTACAACAGAATGTGGATCCCCCTCTAATATACTTCTATCCATAAATGCTCCTGGGTCGCCTTCATCTGCATTGCATACAACATATTTTTTGCTTTTCCTTTGCAACTCTTGTTAGTTCCCATTTTTTTACCTGTTGGAAAACCTGCTCCACCTCTTCCTCTTAATCCGGAGTTTTTTACTTCTTCTATTACACTTTCTGGGGTCATTTCAAATAACACCTTTTCTAAAGCCTTATATCCATCAAATGCTATGTATTCATCTATATCTTCTGGATTTATTACTCCACAATTTTTTAGTGCTATTCTTTTTTGTTTTTTATAGAATTGTAAATCATCCAATTTTTTTACAATGCTTCCATCTATATCTTTGCATAATAATCTTTCTACTATTTTTCCTTCTAATATATGTGAATTTATAATTTCTTCACAATCTTCTGGCTTGCAAATTAGCATAAAAAGTATCTTCTGGTCTTATTATTACTATTGGTCCTTTAGCACATAACCCAAAACAACCTGTTTGTATAACTCTTACATTTTGTATATTTTTTTTCTTCTATTATTTTTTTTTTTAAAGTTTTCTATTATTTCTGGGGATTTTGAAGATGTACAACCTGTTCCTCTACATACTAATATATGTTTTTTTCTCTTGTTGCAGAGTTTAAATTTACTCTTAGGTCTAATTCTTCTCTTTTTTGTTTTCTTATTTGTTCTATTTCTTCTACAGATTTCATATTTTTCTCCTTTTCATTCGTGCACTACACGTTTTTATTTACTCATTAATTCATCTAACACTTCATCAATTTTTTTACTGTTGCTTTTACCATGTACTTCGTTATTTACTGTAAATATAGGAGCTAGTCCACATGCACCCACACATCTTGTAGCATCTATAGAAAATTTTCCATCTGCTGTTGTTTGCCCTACATCTATTTTCAGCCTATCTTTTTAATCTGTTTAATATTTGTTCTGAGCCTTTTACAAAACATGCGGTTCCTAAACATACTGATATTGCGTATTTTCCTTTTTGGTTCTAATGTAAACCTTGAATAAAAAGTTATTACTCCATACACTTCTGCCATTGGTATATTTAAGTATTTAGATATTTCCAATTGTGATGTTTTAAGGGATACCCAAATTTTTCTTGTGTTTCGTTTAATATTTGTATTAAATTATCTCTATCTGTAGTATATTTTTCTAATATTTGTACCATATCCTCTTTTATTTGATTTTCTATACATTGGCAATTTTCATTTTCCATATATTTTCCTCTTTTCTTAAATCAAAAAGCAGGATTTATTCTCCTGCCCTTTTTGTTATTTTTCTGTTGTTTTAGTATTTCCTTCTATCTTTACATTTGCATTTAATGGGCAAATTTGTATAAATGTTTTACCATCATTTACTTTTATTTCGTTACCTTGTAAATCTTTGTATACGGTTTGCGTTGTTTCTTGAGGTTTTTTCACATGTTATTTCTATTGCTTTTTCCATTTGTAATATAATATCCTTTTAACTTTCCTATATTTTCAAGTCCTTGTCTGCCTTTGCCCGAACCATCATTTAAACTATAGTTTTCTGCAAATGTTACTATTATATTTTTTTGTTGTTATTGTTGTGTCTGTATTCCAATCTACTTGTTTTTTTTTCCTCTTGAATATCTAACATATTCTTCTTTTATCTTCATTATATGTGTATTTTACAGTATTATAATCTGAATATGGAATTGTAATTGTTTCAGCTTCTTTGCCATCTTCTAGTTCAATTTCATCTGCTACATAATTCAACACAGGTTTTTGTTCTGATGTTGTTCTATATTCATTGTTTTCTGCAACCTTTAATATATTTTTTGTACTTATTACCGCATTATGTGGTGCATATTTTTCGCTTACTCTCCAAAAATATGAGCCATCATAATATAGTCCATTTATGTTATTTACTCCCATTGTAGATATATCACTTTCTGCTTGTGGACTCAACCAAAATGAACATATATTGCATCATTTTCTAATGCATAGTCTAGAAAAAATAGTGTCTTGAACTTCTAACAGGTCCTATTTTTTCAACATCTTTTCCTTTTTAGGACTGCCATCATTCTTGTTTCTCCTCCTTCAACTATTATTTCATAAACCAAATCCGCTTCTAGTAATCCTGCCTGTGGCATTGCATTTATATTATTATCTATCATTACAGCAATTGGTCTATCTTTTCCAGCAAAAAGTTGTTGGTAATTTTATTACTTCTTTTTTCTGGCTCTTTGTTTTCTTCTACTCCCGCACTTGTTTGAGTTTGTTTAATTTTGTTACCCTGTATAAATTTTATTGCTACTAATACTCCTGCTACTATCATTAATAATATTAACAAAACTATTAATATCCTAATTCCATTACTACTTTTTTTTTTCTTTCTTCCATGTTTAATCTTATTCCTTTCCTAAAACTTTAATAAATTTTATGCTTATACTATATATTATAAGAACAATTAAAATGCCCATACAAGCACTAAATATTACTTCAGAAAGTTTATGATCCTTTGCTTGTATTCTACTTTCCGCTATTAATATTGCCATTACAAGAGATAGTATTAATATTACTGGATTTTGTGTTGTTATCCATATTATTGTATTTGCTGCAAATGCAATTGTAGCATGACCGCTCGGTACAAATTTCTCATTATATACTTTATGCTTGTTTGTTTTAGAGTATGCTATTATTGCTAAAGTAGCTATCATAGTAATTACTATTGTTGCAAAAGCTAAATGTATAGGGGAATTTGCAACATTTTGTATAAATGCAATACCCATATCGCTTATTTTATCAAAGAACAAAAAATACGCTACTATTATTGCATTTATTGCTGTTATTACTACTCCTCCTGCTGCTACATCTTTTGCAATTTTTGCTTTTGGATGATATACATCTACATATAAATCCACAACAGTTTCTATTTGCTGTATTTACCATTTCTGCAAATATTATTAAAATTATTGTAAATAAAAATATTAAAAAATTCTGCTTTATTCAAATTAAAAAACAAGCTTATTATTACTACTGCCACAGCTATTATTAATTGCTTTTTTATATTTCCTTGGGTTGTAGTAGCATATATGATACCATTTATTGCATTTTTCCATGCATCTATAAAATTACTGTTTTTAATTTTTTTCTCTTCGGTATTGTTATTTTCTTTATGCTTCGGTTTCATTGTTTGTCCTTTCTTATTTAGTTTATTATATTTAATTTGTTTAGTATGTTTTTTCTTCTTTTTTCTCTCATTTCTTTCTTCTCGTCCTCATTCATATGGTCAAGCCCCATTAAATGATAAAACCCATGAACTACCATATATGCTAGTTCTCTTTTTAAAACTGTGTTCATATTCTATTGCTTGTTCTTGTACCTTAGGTATAGATATTAATATATCGCCTAATATTGTTTCATATTTCTGTTTTTTATTGTTGAAATTTCATCTCTTTCATACATTGGAAAAGATAACACATCTGTAGGATTATCTACATTTCTGTACTTTCTATTTATGCTTTTTATATATTCTGGGTTTGTTAATGTTATTGTTATGCTTATATGTTTTCCCAATTCTTCTTCTTTAAAGCATTGTTTTAATACTGTTTTAATAATTTCTTTGTATTCTTCTTTTTTCTTCTATTCCTTCTGTAAGAATTTCTATCTGTTCCATTTTACTTCCTCATTTTTATTATTTTCTACACAACTTCTTTGATGTAGAATGTAAATTAATATTTGAACTAAAACTATTTTTTTAAATTTTTCATTACCCCTAATTCAACTAGTTTATTTTTATAAAATTTAATTATTTTGTAGTATTTATTTTCATTTAAACTTACTTTTTTCAAATCATTAGTAATAAATAAAATTTCTAATTGTTCATTATATTCTGCATTATTTATACCTTTTAGCTCACTAATTTCTTGATATTTTTTTCCAGAACTCTTTTGTACTCTTCTCTGTCTGATGGTTTATCCCAATATATTTTGGTTGATAATAACTTTATATTGTATTCTTCTATTAATCTTATCAATAATGAGTATGCTTTTTCTTGTTTTCTGATAACTTTAGTATCCACTATTAAGCTTCTTATATCTTTTAATAATTTAATGTAACATTGTTCTGCTACGATTAATGGTAAACTATGTGTAAATAATTTTCTGCTTATGCTTAAAAAGTATCATTTTTTTTTTCTATATTATCATTTTGATCTAGCTTTCCTACTGCAAATTTCTCGTAATTATTATAGTCCTCTAATATTTGCGCATATTCTTTTTGATTTATCCTGTTCAAATTTTAAAGGCATAACATTTGATATGTATTCTTCTACTGTTGAGAAAAATTTTATTATATGTTTCTTCTTTTGTTCCATATGTTAGGTTGTCTGCTAACTTTATGGAATAATGCTTTAATAATCCTTTATATAAAACTTCCATTTTTTTTTTAGATAGAATTTTTTATATTTTTCTAATAGTTTTGGTTTTTCACTTCTTTTTTATTGATTGATAATCTAGTTCCAATAAATATATTTGTTTTCTATATTTATATTCTAAATATTCACTATCTTTTAAATGTATTACTGTATAGTATTTTGATAAAGCATTTTTTTCAAAATCTGTTGCCGTATCATTTTTAACTTTTTTTATATATTGAATCCATTATATGTTTATCTACTGCTTCTAAATATAATGCATATACGTCTTCAAACTTTTTCTTTATTGCTTTTTTTTTCTACGTTTTCTATATCTTCTAATGTGTTTTCATATGTTTTTAGTACATTATTTCTTTTTAATAGAAATAAGCATACTATTTATTCCTACTTGTGTTGGTATAATTATTTTTGTTAATGTATTTGTTAGCTTTGAGAAAAATGTTTTCTCCGAATCATAAACTCTTAAGCTTCTTTCTTCCATATTGTGTTCCTCCCTTTTTAAAATACTATTTTTTTTTCTTTTGTCCCAATATCTTCAAGCACCTCATATGTAACTTCTACTTCTATATATTCATTTGTAGTATTTGTATTAATTTGTGTGCTTAATATATTATTCAAGTCTTCTATTTGTTCATTTAATTTGTTTTTTGCGTTTTCTATGCCTATGTTTTTTGCTTCTTCCATACTATAAGTTATATCTGTTATATTTACTTCTGTATTGGTGGTTTTTATTAACTCTATTGGCAAGTAGAAATTGGCAAATAGTTTTAATTTTTATTCGTCTCTATTGTATCATAATTTTTAAATTTTGAAACCCTTTTTATTAAAATTTATTTTAAATTTATTTAAGTTTAGGGAATATCTATTTTCAACCTTCCCTGTCTGTTCTTTTTTTTTTTGTTGATTGAAATATACTTTTTTTTTTTTGTGTATACCATACTTTTTCCTTTAACAGTGCCTGTTGCGTGTACATATCTTGTTCCTGTAAATTTCCCCTCTAACCAACCTTCTATTAATACAGTACCTTTTTTACTAGGTCTCCTTCTTTTTACTACGGGGAGTACCATTTTGGGCACTTATTTTTTTTTCTATAACTGCCTCTTTTTTTGTTGCAATAATATTACAAAATTCTTCTTCATTTATAATATCTGGCTTAGGAGTTGCTTCTATTATTTTTATAAGTGCATTAGTACCTTTTAGTTCTATGCCCACCCAGGCTAAATCATTTCTTTCCAATCTTAATTTATTTATTATTTTTTTTTTGTATCTATTTTATTTTTTAGTTCTCCTACTTTCAATCCATTTTCGTTTGCAATTATCATTATTTCTTCTACATTAATTTTTTCATTTCCAACTATTTCTACATTCCATACAAATTTTGACAAAGCAATTACTGATATTATTACTATTGCCAAACCAACTGCAAATATCTTTCTCTTTTTGTATTTATTAAAAATAAAAGGCAAACCTTTTTACCTTCTATTTTTATTTTACATTTTGTTTTCTTACATATTGCTTTTAGTTTTTTTGAAATCTCTTATCCCTACATTTGCATAAATAATAGTTGTTTTATCTCTTTTTAAATTCCATAAAAAAGTATTTTTTGTTTATTACATATATTTATAAATTTTTCTATAAAGTATCCTTCTACAAAAATATTTACATATCCAACTATATAATAAAAAATAATTTTTTAAAGTACACTAAGTTTTCCCCTATTCATCTACCATTCTTTCTAAATCTATACTTTCAATCTTACCTGTAACCAATAATTCGTCTGGCGTCATTTCATTTAATTTTAGTTCAAATCCATTTACATTTATTATGCCAATTTGCGTACCAATTCTTATAAAAAAGTCCTGATATTCTAGTATTATTTTATAGTTTTCTATAAGCATTTTATTAAAACCCATATTTACTATTCTTGGCTCATTTGTCGAAATTTCCTTAGGTATTTCTAGTAATCTGTTTAATCTACTCTCTTTTTTTCAATTGCTTTTTTTCTCACTCACTTGAAAACTCATTCCTCTCCACTGTATAATTATTATCTTTCCAATTCATCCAAACTTTTAAATTCATATCCCATCTTCTTTATTTCTTTTTATGCAATAATCCAAAACATTAACATTATCTTTAGAATTACCATGTAATAATATTACAGCACCATTATGAATATTTTTTTAAGTATTTTTTTCTTTTTGCATATTCTTCTCTTCCTTGTTTTTTTTCGTCCCAATCATCATATGCAAAAGACCACATTACTGTCTTATACCCTAAAGTGTTAGTGAAATTTACCGTTCTTTCACTATATTCTCCTTTTAGGTGGCCTTATATATTTCATTTCATAGCCATATTTTTCATATATTGTTGTATGTAAGTTCATAACCTCTGATTTAATTTGTTCATCTGTTAAATCTGGCATACTTTTTATGGTTTACTGTATGATTACCAATAATATGACCATTGTCTATCATTTTTTTTACCAATTCAGGTTGTGTATTCACATAATGAGCAGTTATAAAGAATGTAGCACTAACCTCATTCTTTTTTAGAACTTCTAAAAATTTTTTTCTGTATATCCTGCCTCATATCCTTCATCAAATGTCAAATACACATATGGCTTGCTTGCATTGCCCATACAAATTCCTTCATATTTTTCTAGGATTCTTTTTATTATTAGCTCCTAAATCTGGCTGTTCGTGATTATCATTTCTTCTTATTCCCCACCCAATCTTTGTATTGCTTAAAATTTCTGCATTTGTAGCCACACTTGACTTTTCATCTTTAATTTTTTATAACAGCAAAAGCAAATATTAATACAAATAATATACTTAATGCTTTATATATAATATTTTTATTTTTTATCATTTGGATTACTCCTCTCTTTTTTAGTAATTTCTTCGAAGTGCAGGCGATTAAAATCGCCCCTACATTTTTCATAGATTACTTTACACTATCCTCTCGCAATTTTGCACTTATTATTTAATCTTATGAATAAAATTAAAAAAATTATTCTTTTAAGTTTCCACAACAGCAAAAATCGTATTTTGTGTATTATAATTAATAATAAGGTTTAATACTATTGAGATAAGTAACAAAAAAAAAATAACTAAAGATTTTTTTTGTTCTTTAGTTACCTCTACTATCCATTTTAATTTTTTCTTTCACATGCGCTTTATATTAATTCTCTCTTTTTTTTTTACTAGTGAATCAAATATATTTATATTTAACTTGCCTCATTATAACTTCCAGACCACTCGTTTCTATTTACATTATAATATCTTGAACTATTAGTGTTAAGATCCCTATATTCAACATTGATTACAACAAGATCTGTGTTTATATTGTTTTGCTTTATGAAGTCTTTCCATCTCTCAGTTGTTGTTTTTTTCTTCATATGTGTTTGTGTTTATTTTTTTTGTTAATCATAACTTTAATAGTATTATTATAACTTATATTAATTTTATCATTATCATAATAACTTATATTAAATTTATCATTATCATTAGTATTTATAAAGCTGTTGTTGTATTTTTTACTTTTTATATTTTCTAATACTTCTTTTGAGACACCATTTATATAGTAATCTAAATAAAAGTTTTCTATATCAAGTGATACAAAAAAAGGATTTTCCATATTTTCAAAATAATATTTAACTTTAACTTTATATGGAAAATTCGAAAAAAGCTTTTTGTACTTTTTTATCTTCTTCCATTTAGCTATTTCTCCACCATAATCAGATTGATTTCCATAATTGAACACCGGTTGATTTTCAAATTTGTATCCACCTAGCTTTACAATAGCATAATTATAATACCAATAAAATTCTGCATCAGGGTAAACTTTACGAATTTCATAACCAATAGAATTGCTAATATATTCATCTTTTTGTTTGATTTCTTTCTTTTTCTTCATTATTTTTTATAAAATGATATTCCAATTGGCACACTTGCAACACCAACTGTTAATATTAAATACCCAATAACTACAAATTTAGCAATTGGTTTTTTAACATTATATTTATATGAATAATACTACCAATTACCATAACAGGAAAAAATACATAAATTGAACAAAACATTAACATCGCCCCAATTATGCCGAGCCTTTAGATCACCTTGCAAGTATGCTAAATATCCTAATAGTATTGGAATTCCTACTACTAAATATGTAATTCCCCGCAATCTTCCATGTTTGTTTTGAAAATATCTTTTTAATGTTAACCCATCTCCTTCATCTTATTTTTTTCTTGTAATCTAGTATGTTTTTCATCAGTAAGAATAGGTTTGTCCCTACACATTATTTGTATAGAATTAATACCTACATTTTTTCTCTTATTAACTCATATTATATAATAAAATTCAAAAATTTTTCAATATTTCTACTTATTTGTATTTTATGTGTTATAATTAATAATATTGTTAGGAGGAGATAGATTTGTTAAATTGGTTAGCTCGCACTGAATTGTTAATTGGTAAAGATAATATAAATAAATTAAAAGATTCTACTGTTGCCATATTTGGGTGTGGTGGCGTTGGTTCTTATGTTGCGGAAGGCTTGGTTAGAAGTGGAGTTGGTAATATTGTTTTAATAGATAGTGATATGGTTGATATTACTAATATTAATAGACAATTAATTGCTGATACAACTACTATTGGAATGGCTAAAGTTGAAGTAGCTGAGAAAAGATTATTAAACATAAATCCAGATTTAAATATTAATGTTTTTGAAGAATTTTATAATTCTTCAACTAACGACTTTTTAGTAAAAAATTATGACTATATAGTTGATGCAATAGATACTGTCACTTCTAAGATTTTGTTAGTAGAAACAGCAAAAAGCAAAAAATATTCCCATTATTTCCTCAATGGGAACAGGAAACAAGCTTGACCCTACTAGATTTGAAGTGTCTGATATTTCTAAGACTTCTGTATGTCCTTTAGCTAAAGTAATGAGAAAAGAACTTGGTATTCGAGGAATAAAACATTTAAAGGTTGTTTATTCTAAAGAAATCCCTAACAGATTTAATAAAGACGAAAGCTTAAAAAAAGAACACCTGCAAGCATTGCTTTTGTACCATCTGTTGCGGGACTAATTATTGCAGGAGAAGTAGTAAAAAGATTTACTTGGCCCAATTGGGGACAGTCCCTAATTGGGAAAACGGAACATTTGGGGACTGTCCCTAATTGGGTCAAGTCGGAGTGGGAGAGATTATGAAAGAATTAGTTGTTGAAAATAAGTATAATTGTAAAAAATTAGTTCCTTTTTTGTTAGATAATTTTGATGGTTTATGTACTAACACCATATATAAAGCTTTACGAAAAAAAAGATATTCGTATTAATGATATAAAAGTAAACTCTAATGTATTTTTACAGACTGGTGATTCTGTTAAAATATTCATTTCTGATGAATTTCTTTTTAAGCAAAAAAATCATTGTAATTTCAACAAAGTATATGAAGATGATAATATTCTAATTATAGATAAACCTGCCGAAATAGAAGTTACTTGGCTCTAATTCTATAACCTCTATTTTGAAAAAAAAAGCAGTATGCCTATATTGAACCTTGTCATAGGTTAGATAGAAATACTACTGGTTTATTAATCTTCGCTAAAAGCAAAGATGCTTTTTAGATATTTTATTACAGAAATTTAAAAATAGAGAGATTGAAAAGCATTATAAAGCAATGGTATATGGAATACCTAATATTAAAAGTCAAACATTAGAGGCTTACCTGTTTAAAGATAATAAAAAAGCTCTAGTATACATTTCTGACACACCTCAAAAAGGATATGTAAAAATAGTAACGTCTTATAAAGTATTGAGAAAAAAATATTGAAAAAAATTATTGTATTTTAGACATACAATTGCATACTGGGAAAACACACCAAATACGTGCACATTTAGCTCATATTGGTTATCCCATAATTGGAGATGGAAAATATGGAATAAACAAAATTAACAAGCAGTTTGGATATAAAACACAACAGCTTTGCAGTAGTTATATTATTAAATTTAATTTTAAAACAGATGCTAAAATTCTAAACTACCTAAGTAATAAAGATGTGTCACTTTTGGACCGTACCTAAAGTGACACTAAAAAAATACGTTTACTATTTTTAATGAATTTTTGTCTTTTATATGTTCTAGAATAAATGTGCATCTTTCTAGGTTTTCTATTGCTATTGCATAGTTCTGGACTTCTATATCTGCTTTTGCTTTTACTATTTCTGTATCAACTTTTTTCTAATTCATTATGTTCTATATAATATGCTAATTTTTCACTATATTTTTCCCATGCTTTTTCTATATTGTTTAATTTTTGTTGAATATCATCCTTGTTATTTTTTACGCTTTCTGTTAACAAAAATATTTCTCTGCTAATTTCTGCTACAGTTTTTGTAGTAAATTTGTGTGTTAATATATCTCCTATTATAATTAATAATATTATCAATACTATTATTACTGCCTCTCTATACATTATTTTTGGCCTCCCTTACTTTTTGCCTTGGCAAAAACATTTGCCCTTTTTCCGTCCAATGTTACTAGTAACGCTTCTTCTGGTTTTATATTAAATTTGCTTACCTGTTTTCTTAGCCATTCGTAGTTTTTACCTATTATTTTTTAGATTTTCATGCATTACTTTTTACCATCTATTACCAAATCATACGGTAGTCCTTCATAATCTGGCTGAATGTTAAAATCTGCTGGTGTTGTGTTCCTTTTTTCTGGTTTTTGTATTACAGTTACTTGTCCACTTGTTTCTAATATTGCATATTCAATATCACCTATATTTACTATGTTATTGCCTCTTAGTCTTTCTTCTAATTCGTTTACCGTAACTCTTTCTTTTCTCAAAACTTTTTCATCTATTTTGCCTCTATATATTAAAATTGATGGTCTTCCACATATTATTTCTCTTCCTCTTATGCTTTTTAATATTTATAATTGATATTACTAAATGCATAACTAACAACCCTAATATAGGAATTATTCCATTTGTTATTGGTATTCCTGTGTATCCGCCATTGGTATTGATGCTAAATCGGCTATCATTATAGATATTGCCAATTCAAATGGTTGCAATTGGCCTATTTCTCTTTTTTCCCATAAGTCTCATAACAACTAATACAATTATGTATAAAATAATTGATCTTATAAATGTAATTATCATTTTAATTTTTTTCCTTTTTTCAAATTTGTTTATTTTACTAATATTTTTAACCAAAAAAAAATATATTATTCGCATTTTTGAATAATATTTTTTTTTTTTAGTTAATAATAAAATTATAAAACCATAAAATTGGTAAGATTTTAATAGGAGGTTTTAGTATGTCAACAAATAATGCAAACGTTAATACTCAGAATGGCACAAGTACTGCTTGGCAAATAATAGGTAGATTGATTACTGCTGGTGTAGTTCTTGCAATTACTGCATTTTTACGCCTGGTTTTAGAATTAATAGTTTTTGGGCTTTAGCCACTGCTGCAATAGTTCTTACTATTATTGATTATTTAATAACAAAATTTACAGGACTACATGCTAGTTCATTTGGAAAAGGTTTTGTTGGATTTGTGCTTTCAGCAGTAGTTTTATATGTTACACAATACTTTGTCGCTGGTTATACAGTTTCTTGGATGGCCGCAATAATAGGTGCTATAGTTTACGGAGTAGTTGATTATTTATTGCCTGGAGATCAACAATAAGAAAAGTGGCTTTGTTAAATGTGCATTTTGCTTTGCCACATATGCATTTTTTTAAGGATGCCATTCACATTATAGTTGGCATCCTTTTTTTCTATTTTTTTCCAATTTTCTTTATTTGTTTGTCTTTCTCTTGCAATTCCCAATGCATTGTCTGGAACATCTTGTGTAATTGTTGAACCTGCTCCTATCACTACATTACTTCCCACTTTGACTGGCGCAACAAAGTTTACATTAGAGCCTATAAAACTGTTATCTCCAATTATTGTTTTATGTTTGTTTACCCCGTCATAGTTACAAAGTAATTGTACCCACATCCTATATTACATTTTGTGCCTATTTCGCAATCTCCCATATATGATAAATGTGGAACTTTGGTGCCTTCTGCTATTATTGCTTTTTTTATTTCAACAAAGCTTCCTATTTTTACTTTGTTTGCCAATTTACATCCTTCTCTTATATATGCATTAGGTCCTATGTCGCAGTTCTCCCCTATTGTAACTCCTGATTTTATAGTAGTGTTTGGATGTATTATTGTATCCATTCCTATTTCTACATCATCATATATATATGTAGTATTCATATCTTCTATTGTTACACCATTATTCATGTGCATTGTGTTAATTCTTATTTTTAGTATTCTGGTTAACATCTCTAATTGTAATTTTGTATGCAAACTTAAAATTTCTGTATTATCCTCTACTAATACTCCTCCAGTTTTTAGTCCTTTTGTGTTCATCATTTTTATAACATCAGTAATATAATATAAGCCCATGCTACTTTTTTTGCAATTTTCCTAATATTTCTAATAATTCATTTATTTTAAAGCAATACACTCCTGCATTAACTTCTAATATACCTTTTTGTACCTCTTCCAAATCCGTTTCTTCTATTACTTCATATATTTTATTTTCTTTTCTTATTACCCTGCCATATCCCTTTGGTTCACTTATAATGCCTGTTAGTATTGTAGCTACTTCATCTTCTTTTATAGATTTATCCACAATTTTTTGTATAGTTTGCTCTGTAATTAATGGGATATTTCCATTTAATATTAAAACTCTACCCGATTTTTTCTTCTAAATATGGTATTGCTTGCATTATTGCATGACCTGTTCCTAAACATTGTTCTTGATATATGTATTTTACTTCATCTTTTAATATTGATTCTATTTCTTCTTTATTTTCTCCTACTATTACACCAACCTCTTCTATACCAGCTTTTTTACTGAATTAACAACTCTTTTTTATTACTTCTTTTTCCATATATAGTTTGTGCTAACTTTGATTTTTTTAGATTTCATTTTATCATCTGTACCTGCTGCCATTATTAATGCTGTTATATTATTCATTTCTTAATCTTCCTTTCATTTTATCATTATATAATTTTGTAGCTGTTTCTGGGCTGTCTACACCTTGCGCATTTTTTATTGGTGCAAATTCTTCTTCTCTTTTAACCCTTAAAACAGTCATATTCTCATATCTTTCAAATGCATCAAATATAAATGCTTCAAACTTGTATGCATTTGGTTCTACTGGTTCAATATAATTGTTTTTTCTTCATCTAAATAAGATGCTTTTTTTAGTGCAGTATGATATGGTAACTTTACATTTGACAAATCTTCTAATACTTTTATATTAAACAAATGATTTAATATATTTGCATCTCCAAATATTAAATTTCCATTTTCATCTACTTTTTCTGCCATTTCCTTTGGTAATTCTGTATACTCTATTACTTTTGTTTTTCCATTTACTTTTCCAAATACACCTACCTTTTCTTGTGCATTTGCTTTTTACAACAGATTTTGATCCTATTAGATTATTTTTTTGTTTAATAGTAAGTCCTATTAATATTGGATCTGCTATATTTAACAATACATTATCTATTCCTCCTACAGAAATCCATTCTACTCTCTTTTTGCTTCATGTCTGCTAAAATACCATTTTTATTTATTGCTTCATATATTCCGCCATTTCCATCTGATGCTTCCTTTATGCAACCATCTTTGTCTAGTAAAATTTTACCCTCTGTTGATATTAATGGAAGCTCTCCTTGCATAAATAGTTTTATGTCTTTACTTGGGTATCCAAAATAATTATGCTTTTCTAGAAATTCTTTTGTTTGATTGTTGTTTTCCCTACTTGTCATTACATACCACGGAATAGTAACTCCATATTTTTGTTTTATTTCTTTTAGCGAATCTACAAGAATTTCAAATAAATATTTTTTTCCTATTTCTAAGTTTAATTTGTATGTACCTTTTGGTCCTATATGTCCTAGTCTTGTTCCTTGTCCTCCTGCCATTTGTTACTACTGCATATTTGCCGTTTTTTTATAACCTCATTTCCTATTTTTTCTAGCTCGCCATATTCTTCCATAGATGTTTATCTTTTTCAACATATCCTATTCCTTCAAAATATTTTTCTAGTATAGGAGTATTTTTTCTTTGTGCCTTTGCATAATTTCATTATTTCATCAAAATCAATTTTGCATATCTGTCCTCGCAAATTTTCATTGTTGTCCAGCCTTTTTGTTATATGTTGCTGCCCCATTTGATTTAACTTTTCTATTATTTTATCTTCCATATGCACCATCCTTTATATAAGATATTCATATTTTATCACATTGGTTATTTTCTTGCAAAATTTTTTTTTTTTTGCATTTTAGTCATAACTAAAAAAATATTCTAATATAAATTAAATAAAGTTATTTTGTACAAACATTTTTTAAGGGGGTTAATTAATTAATGGAAGATAATTTAAAATTGTATCAAGATATAGCTAACCGTACAGATGGAGATACATTTATGTTGGTGTTGTTGGACCTGTTAGAACTGGCAAATCTACTTTTATTAAAAATTTTATGGACTTATTAGTAATACCAAATATAAATAATGAATACAAAAAGAGAACGTGCAAGAGATGAATTACCTCAAAGTGCTGCTGGCAAAACAATAATGACAACTGAACCCAAATTTATTCCAAATGAGGCTGTTGAGATAACTGTTGGGGATAACCTAAAATTAAAAACTCGTTTAGTAGACTGTGTTGGTTATCTTGTGAATAACGCAATTGGTTATTTGGAAGATGATATGCCTAGAATGGTAAAAAAAACACCTTGGTCTAACGAAGAAATTCCTTTTGAGCAGGCTGCAGAAATAGGAACTAGAAAAGTTATCCAAGAACATTCTACCATAGGAATTTTAATAACTACTGATGGCACAATTACAGATATTCCTCGTCAAGATTATATTGAAGCAGAAGAGCGAGTTGTAAGAGAACTGAAAGAAATTAACAAACCTTTTTGTTATTGTTCTTAATACAGATGATCCTTCTTCTGATTATACTAGAGAATTGGCTCAAAAATTGAAAAAGAAATATGAAACACCAGTATTGCCTACTGATTGTTCTCGTTTAAATTTAGATGATATTAATAATATTTTCGGCAAAATATTATATGAATTTCCTATTGAAACATTAAATATTACTTTTCCTAAATGGGTAGATGGTTTAAATAGCGAACACTGGCTAAAAGCAGAATTATATAAGGAAAAAAAAAAAGAAGCATTTGCAAATATTAGTGTGTTAAAGCAAATAAATAGTGGTATTGATAAATTGCAAAATACTGAAATAATAACAAGAACTATATTAGACGAAGTTAAATTAGGAGATGGCAGTGTAAATATTTCCATAAATTTAATGGATGAATTGTTCTATAAGGTCCTAACAGAAATTTCCGGAGTTGATATTTCAAATGAAGGTGATTTATTCTCTACAATAACCGAATTTGCCAATACTAAAAAGAAGAATATGATAAAATTGCATATGCCTTAGAAGAAGTCAAAGCAAAAAAAGGATATGGTATTGTAACACCTTCCATAGATGAATTAATTTTAGAGGAGCCAGAAATGGTAAAACAGGGTTCAAGATTTGGCGTAAAATTAAAGGCAAAAAGCACCTTCTATTCACATGATTCAAGCAAACATAGAAACCGAGGTTTCTCCTATTGTAGGAAGTGAAAAACAATCTGAAGATTTAGTAAATTATCTACTTTCTGAATTTGAAAATGACCCTAAAAAGATATGGGAATCCAATATATTCGGAAAAAGTCTACATGAACTTGTTAATGAAGGTTTGCAAAATAAATTATCTAAAATGCCAGAAGAAGCGCAAGGTAAACTTCAAGAAACTCTTGAACGTATAGTAAATGAAGGTAGTGGCGGATTAATCTGCATAATACTTTAAAAAGAGCTCTTCAATAGCACTTTGGTGTTATTGAAGAGTTTTTTTAATCCTTTTGCATTATAGTAAATAATTATTTTATGCTGTGCCTCTTGGTTGATAATTTGTTGCAAAATGTTATTCTTCTATTTACAAAATCTATGCTTTCCAATTGTAATTGTCATTGGTCTTGACCATATCCATTTATTTGTTGCTGTATTTGGGTTAAAGTAATATATTGCACCATATGATGGATCCCAACCGTTTAGTGCATCTTGTGCTGCTTTTTTTTTGCTGTACTATTAGGCGATAAATTTATTTGCCCATCATCAACAACATTAAATGCCCCTCTTTGATATATTACTCCTGCTATTGTATTTGGAAAAGAGCTACTTTTTAACTCTATTTAACACTACTGCTGCAACAGCCACTTGTCCCGCATATGGTTCTCCTCTTGCTTCTCCATATACCAACCTTGCAAGTAAGTTAACATCATTTGAATTCGTACTAGAACTTCCTGTTCCTGTATTGCTATAGATCCCCATTGCTCGCAAAGTTTTAGTTCCTGCTATTCCATCTGCTGTAAGCCCATTTTTTGATTGAAACCATTTTACCGCAGCCAATGTTTTGCTACCATATACACCATCTACTGCCCCTTTATAATATCCCCATCTTTTTAATTTTGTTTGAATTTGTGTTACTTCTGAGCCTGTAGAGCCATATCTTGAAGTTGCCTGTACATTAGTTGTTCTAAAAAAAATACATTATACGAAATAAACATTGTCATAGCAAAAAATTATTGCTATTATTGATAATATCTTTTTTTTTATTTTTTCAACATAAAAAAACACCACTTTTAAAAATAATTTGCTTTAAAATTATTTTGTCCTAAAAGTGGTTGTTTATTCATAATTATTTAAAATATTCCTATTATGTTGCCATTTTTATCAATATCTATATTTTCTGCCGCAGGAATTCTTGGTAATCCTGGCATTGTCATTATTTTACCTGTTATTATTACTATAAATTCAGCTCCTGCTTTTAATACTACATCTTTGATATGTATATTAAATGGATGTATACATTCTAAGTTTTTTGGATCATCTGAAAATGAATATTGCGTTTTAGCAATACATATTGGTAAGTTTCCATATCCCATTTTTTTCTATCTTTTCTATTTTTTTCCTCTGTATTTTTCTAAATACTCTATTTTAGAACTCCATATATTTTTTTTGTGCTATTGCTTCTATTTTTTTCTTTTACCGTCATATTTAATTCGTATGCATAGTTGAAATTGCTTTCTTTCAGCGTTAAATCAGCTATCTTATTTGCTAAATCAACTGCGCCTTCTCCACCTTTTTTCCCAACTCTCAACTAAACTTAATTCTATTCCTTTTTTTCTTGTAATTTTCGTTTTAGAATTCTATTTCTTTTTATTGTATCATGGTTATATTTATTTATTGCTACAATTACATTTACTCAAAAACATTTTTCAAATTTTCTATATGTCTATATAAATTATTAAGTCCTTTTTTCTAAATATTCTATACTTTCGTTCTTTATATTTTCTTTATCCATTCCGCCATGATATTTTATTGCCTTTATTGTTGCCACACATACCACAGCATCTGGTTTAATATTGGCATTTCTACATTTTATATCTAAAAACTTTTCTGCACCTAAATCTGCTCCAAATCCTGCCTCTGTTATTACATAATCTCCTAATTTTAGCGCCAATTTGGTAGCAATTATGCTATTACATCCATGTGCAATATTAGCAAAAGGTCCCCCATGAACTATTGCTGGTGTTCCTTCTATAGTTTGCACTAGGTTAGGTTTTATTGCATCTTTTAATAAAACTGTTAGCGCACCATCTGCTTTTAAATCCCTTGCAAAAAATCGGGTTATTCTGTTTGTTATATCCTATTATTATATTTCCAATTCTTCTTTTCAAGTCATTTATATCAGATGCCAAACATAAAATAGCCATAATTTCTGAGGCAACAGATATATCAAATCCATCTTCTCTTGGTATTATGTTTTTTCTCTTTTTTGATAGTCCTGTTTCAATTTTTCTTAATTGTCTGTCGTTTAAGTCCATACATCTTTTCCATACTACTTTTTTCAAATCCCAACTCATTGCCATAGTAAATATGGTTATCTATCATTGCAGACAATAAATTATTTGCAGATGTTATTGCATGTATATCTCCTGTAAAATGCAAGTTTATATCTTCCATAGGAGCTATTTGACTATACCCTCCACCTGTTGCTCCACCTTTAATTCCAAAAAAAACTGGTCCTAATGATGGCTCTCTTAAAGCTAATACTGTTTTTTTTTTTCCAATTCTATTTAATCCATCTGCCAATCCTATTGATATTGTTGTTTTTACCTTCTCCCAATGGCGTTGGATTTATTGCGGTTACTAAAATTAATTTTCCGTTATCTTTTTTTTTCTAATTTTTCATATAACTTGCAGGAAATCTTTGCTTTATATTTACCATACTGCTCTATATATTCTTCGTCTATTCCTAACTTTGTAGCAATTTTAGTAATATTCTCCAACTTTGCTTTTTTCTTGCTATTTCTATATCCTCCATAATAGCCTCCCACAAAAAATTTGTCGCAATGAGGACAAATTAAAACATTAATCCTGATATTATTCCTATCGCTGCTCCAACAAATACTTGTACTGGTGTATGTCCTAAGGTTTCCACAAGTTTTTCTGAAACTTGCTCTTTTGTTAATCCTGGTGTATTAACAATTTTATTTAATATTTTTTTGCTTGTTTGCCTGCAGCTCTTCTTACTCCTGCAGCATCATACATAACAACAAATGCAAATATAGTTGCTATTCCAAACATTGGCGAATTTAATCCTTCACTTTTTCCTACCATTGTTGCTAAACTTGTAACAACTGCAGAATGTGAACTTGGCATTCCCCCGCACCTAATATTCTTTTTAAAATTAAATTGCCTAGTTGTTATTAAATCTGAAATTAATTTATATGTTTGTATTAAAAAGCCATATTATAAATGGCACTACAACATATTTATACTCAATTATAAAATTCATTTATCCCCTTACTCACTTTTTTATTCCTCTTCCGCTGTAAAATTTTTTCTTCTTGAAGCTCTCCCTCTTTATTTATTAAAATAGAAATTCGTTTTTCCGCATCTTCTAAAATTTTAGTACATTTTTTTGAAAGTTCCATACCTTTCTCAAACTTTTTAACAGATGTATCTAAGTCCAACTCGTCATTTTCTAACTCATTGACTATATTTTCTAATTGCTTTATTGTATCCTCAAAATTATCTTTCATCTCACAGTTCTCCTATCTTTCTTTTTACCATTTCATTTTCTACATCAACTTCATAAAAAGCTAATGTTTTTGAAGTGATAGAATCATTGACTGTTACAATATAGTTTCCCCTTGAATTAATTGCCATGTTAGAAAAATACACACCTTCTGTACTTCCCCATTTTTTTTTCTTTACCAATTCTATGGCTTTATCCTCTTTACTTGATACTGTTCCATTTAGTACTTCTGTATTATTATTGGCTTTTTTCTTCATTTATTTTTTCTTCATTTTCGTTTTTGTTATTTGATTCATTTATATTTTCAAACAATTTGTTTGTATCTAATCCTTCATTTGGTCCGTCTGTATTGTTTTGCTTTTGTTTGTTCCATATTTATAGGCTTTACTTTTTTTATTATGTCATAAACAAAATATACTATTACAAAATACTAATATTGCAATTAATATAGTAATTAAACTATTTTTTTTATTACTTTATTCATTTTTAATCACATTCCTTACTTAATATTTTTTGCATTTACTGTTCCGTCATATAATTTTATATTAATTTCATCTTCTTTGTTCAAATTTTTGACCGATTTTATAGTTTTTCCATTTAAAGTAATTATGCCATATCCTCTTGTAAGTGTTTTTAGAGGGCTTAATCCATCTAATTTCGTTAGTAAATTTAATGTTTTTGACTTTTCTTTTATATATCTTTTTTGTTATATATCCTTCTAGTTGCTTTACCTTTTATATCTATTAGCATATATTTTTTCATTTATTCTCTGCAAAGGCATTTTAAAAGCTTTACTATTTATACATTTTTCATACCTTAGTTTCATTATTTGCAATTTTCTACTTAAAGCTATTTTCTGCCTATTTTTCATACTCTTTTAATTTAGTAATTACGTCTTTAATATTTGGAACAGCCAATTCAGCTGCTGCCGAAGGTGTAGGTGCTCTTAAATCTGCCACAAAATCTGAAATTGAGAAGTCAGTTTCATGTCCTACCGCAGAAATTATTGGTATTTCAGAAGCAAATATTGCTCTTGCTACTATTTCTTCGTTAAATGGCCATAAATCTTCTAAAGAACCTCCTCCTCGCGCTAATATTATTACATCACAAAGTTTGTTTTCATTCATTAAATTTATTGCTTTTACAATTTTTTCTGCTGCTCCTTTTCCTTGAACTGGAACTGGAAGTAATTTTATATACACATTCGGATTTCTTCTTGTTGAAACATTTATTATATCTCTTATTACTGCTCCTGTATTTTTGATGTTAATACTCCAATACATTTTGGCATATATGGGATTCCTTTTTTATACTTTTTATCAAATAATCCTTCTTTTTTTCCAATTTGTTTTTAGTTCTACATAAGCCTTATACAAATCTCCAACACCATCTTGTTTCATAGCATTGCAATATATTTGATATACCCCGTCTCTTTCAAATACAGATACAGTTCCTAATATTATAACTTTCATTCCATCTTTTGGAACAAATTCAAGTTTGCAGTATTTGTTTTAAACATCACACATTTTATTAGTGAATTTTCATCTTTTAGAGTAAAATACATATGACCTGTATAATGATGTTTAAAATTTGAAATTTCCCCTTTACAAGTATATTGTTTAATCGCTCATCATCTTCAAATTTTCCTTTAATGTATTTATTTAACTCTGTTACACTAATTGCATTATATGTCATCTGTTTATCATTCCTTTGTATTTTAGCATAAATTATTTTGTTTTACTATATTTCCTAAAACGCCATTTATAAATGATGGTGCATTTTCGTCTCCATATAGTTTTGCTAATTCCACAACCTCGTTTATTACTACTTTATATGGTATTTTTTTTTTATATATTAATTCATATGTTGAAAGCTTTAGTAACACTAAACTTATTTTAGAAATTCTTTCAATCTTCCAGTTTGATGCCAAATTACTAGATATTGTTTCTTGTATTTTTTTCCGAATTAGTTTGTATACCATAAACTACATCTGTAAAGTACTCTTCTGCTTTTTTATCTGTTATTTCATTAGTTTCTAAAAATATTTTTATTTGCTCTTCTATTGATTCTTTTTCTACTTTTTGTATCTCCAAACTATATAATAGTTCAAATGCTAATTCTCTAATTTTTTGATCTGTTCATTGTCTGTACCTTTCTATAATCTATCTATTATGTTTTTCAATTTTTCCTTAACATCTTCTTTATTCATCTGAACATAATTTCCAACATATCCACAGACAAATATTAATATAATACCTTTATAATTACTTTATATAAATGTGTACATAATAAGATAATTGCTACTATTACACCTATTATAGCACCAAAATATCTACTTATAAATTCCTTTATATTATCCATAGAAACTCCTTTTCTACTCTTGCACTACTGTTCTTTTTCACAGGTGCTACATCCTTTACTTTAATATTTACTTCTTTTTACATCTAAATCTGATGTTGTTTTTATTGCTTCTTTTTATTCTAGCTTGAATATTGCTTGATAATTCTTTTATTACTGCATTTTCTTTAACTGATATATTTACAAATACTTTTAGGTTATTTTCATTGTCTAATTCTATTCGTGCAACTGCATTTTTTTCTGCGCCATCAAAACTTTTAACTATGGTATTTACCAAATTTTCTAAAGTATCTTTAGTTATTAGAAGTTTTCCATCTGAATTTTCTAACAAAATTCCATTTTTTATATTCACTTTTTTTTCTTTATTGCTTGAACTAAAAAATATACACTTTATTGCTAATAATATAAAAAGCAATTGAAATGCCCAATACTATTTTAGAACCTACTCCATAATTTAAAGTTCTTGAGACAATTCCTGTTACCGTATTTATACTTACCCAGTCAAATATTATCATGCACATTACTATAGATATAATTAATACTATTGTTGAAAAAATCGCTAAACCTGTCCTATCTAAAATCTTCATATTTTTTTGTTCCTTTCTTGCTATATAAATTAGCTTTTATTTTTCTTCGTTTTTTTCCATCTACTATAATTTCTTGTGGCTCATTTATTTCCGTTTTTACTCCTTGTATATGAACATTTACACCTGATACTTTTAAACCTGTTTTCTCTTCAACTGATTTTTTTACTTTATTTTGTATTTCGAAAGCAACATCTGAATTCTAACTCCGTATTCTACTATAATATTAACATCAATTTTTTTGTTTCTCCTTCTTTTGTTTCTACTTTTATTCCTTTTGCTAAATTTTTTTTTTCCGCTTAAAACTTCAGTAAATTCCTCCTGCAAATCCTCCTGCCATTTCTGCAACTCCTGAGACTTCTGAAACTGCTATTCCAGCTATTGTTGCTATTACTTCATCTTCAATTACTATATTATTGTTTTCCTTTACTATTTTTGTTTTCAATATTATTATTTTCTTCCATATTTAAAACCTCCTATAATTTTACTTACTATAGTATATCAATTTTTTTTCTTTTTTACAACTATTTGCCTTAATTTTCTTTTTATGTTTTCTATTAATTGCTTGCAATCTTTCCATTTTAGAAACTTTACAAAGCTATATTCTTTTTGTAAATTATTTATTATTTTTAATGTATTATCTCTTGAATCTAAATCTGTTATTATTATATTTTTAGGTATTTCTTCTTTTCCATGGATTTTAAATATAGTTGTACGCAAAAAGCCCTCTACTTTCTCTTCTTGATTTTTTGTTGCAATAATCACGTAAATTCCATCAGAATTAAAATTGTATATGTATATATGTATATAATATTTTTGATAATTTCAATTAATCCATATAGTGCCAATATCCATATAACTGCATTAATTATAAAATCTTGCATAATATATCCCTCCATCATTTGTATAATATATTATGCGTAATAAAAAAAATGCTACAAAAGGTATAATCCTTTTATAGCATTTTTATTAATTTGTTATATTAGCTCTAATCTAACTATCTCGGCTGCGTCTCCTCTTCTTTGTCCAATTTTTAATATTCTTGTGTAGCCTCCGACTCTTCCTTCATATTTAGGAGCTATTTCATCAAATAATTTTGTTGTTAAATCTATATTATTTCCTTTGCTATCTTTAACTTTATTTATAAATTTCATCATTTTTTTCTTCTTGCATTTAGCTTTGATGGCATATCTTTTTTTTTTTTTTTCTGTAATTTCTTCTCTAACTACTTTTAAGTATTCTTTTTCCATTTTTGCTTTTTACAAGTTCTGTAACTTTATGACCTTTTTTCATCTAATTTTGCTTTTTAGAAAACTTTCACATCAACCATTTCAAAATTATCTTTTTCCTTAATTGCTAATGAAATCAAGCTGTCTGCTATAGGTTTTACTTCTTTTGCTCTAGCTTCTGTTGTTTCTAACTTTCCATTTAGCAATAAACAAGTAGCTTGAGTTTTTAACATTGCCAATCTAATATCTGTTGTTTTTCCTAGCTTTCTATTTCCTGCCACTTCTGTCTTACCTCCTTTAATTAATCTTCTTCCTTAGCGAAGTCTAGTCCTAGTGCATGTAATTTGTTTGTAACTTCATCTAAAGATTTTTTACCTAAATTTCTTACCTTCATCATGTCTGCTTCTGTCTTATTTGTTAAATCTTCAACGGTAGATATAGCAGCTCTTTTTAAACAATTGAATGATCTTACTGACAATTCTAAGTCTTCTATAGACATCTCTAAAACTTTTTTTCTTTTTTAGATTCTTCTTTTTTTCAACCATTACTTGCGTATTTTTTGCAGTTTCTGACAAATCAATAAACAACAATTCTAAGTGACCTGTCATAACCTTTGCAGCTATGCTTAGCGCTTCATAAGGTTTCAAACTTCCATCTGTCCATACTTCTATTGTTAGTTTATCATAATCTACCATTTGTCCAACTCTCGTATTTTCAACTGAATAGTTTACTTTTTTTACTGGTGTATAAATAGAATCTATTGGAAGTACTCCTATTGCTTGTTCTGGTTTTTTATTTTTTTTCGGCTGTATTGTATCCTCTTCCCATTTCAGCTGTCATATCTATTACAAGGTGTCCACCTTCTGATACTGTAGCTATATGTAAATCTGGATTTAGCACCTCTACTGTTCCGTCAGTTTCAATATCTCCCGCTGTCACTTCTCCTGCACCATTAAAATTTATTCTTAATGTTTTTTGTTCATTTTTATCTAATTTTAATCTTACATTTTTTAAATTAATTATTATTTCTGGTACATCTTCTACAACATTTGGAACCGTAGTAAATTCGTGTAAAAACACCTTCAATTTTTACACTTGTTATAGCACTTCCAGGAAGTGATGATAATAGTATTCTTCTTAATGAATTTCCTATTGTAATTCCATATCCTCTCTCTAATGGTTCGCATACGAATTTTGCATAATTATTTGCATCATCTGCTTCCAAGCATTTAATATTTGGCTTTTCAAATTCTATCATTTATTAACCCCTATTTTAGAAGTTAGAGATTAGTAGTGGTTTGATGTCAGAATTTATGAAAATTCTAAACCATCACTTTTACACTCTACTTCAATTTTTATTTTATCAAAGTTCTCTACTTCAAATTTATAATTTTATGTGCTAATTTTCTAACTTCTAGTTATTATTTAGAGTAAAGCTCTACTATTAAATGTTCTTCTACTGGAATATCAACATCTTCTCTTGATGCTAATCTAACTACTTTACCACTTAATTTTTTCTGCATCTTTTTCTAACCACTCTGGAACTGGTTTTCCTGAGTTCATTTCTACGTTTAATTTAATAGCAACCATTGTCTTTTTTTATTTCTCTTACAGAAATAACATCTCCTGCTTTTACTAAATATGATGGTATGTTTACTTTCTTTCCATTTACATCAAAAATGCCATGTGTTACTAACATTCTTGCTTGTGCTCTAGAACTTCCGTAACCTAATCTATATACTACATTGTCTAATCTGCTTTCTAGTATTTGTAGTAATACTTCACCTGTTTTTCCTTTTGTATTTGATGCCATATCAAAATATCTTCTGAATTGTTTTTCTCCAACTCCATAAAATGCTTTTTTGTTTTTGTTTTTCTCTTAACTGAGTACCATATTCAGATAATTTTTTCTTTTTTTTGTCCATTTTGACCTGGTGCATAATTTCTTCTTGAAATACTGCATTTGTCTGTATAACATCTTGAACCTTTTAAGAAAAGTTTTTGACCTTCTCTACGACAAATACGACATTGTTCGTCTTTATATCTTGCCATTTTATTTTTTTTCACCTTCCTTTTTTTTAAACTCTACGTCTCTTTGGTGGTCTACAACCATTATGTGGTATTGGTGTAACATCTTTTTATACTACTAATTTCCAATCCTGCTGATTGTAATGACCTAATTGCTGCTTCACGACCTGAACCAGGTCCTTTAACAAATACTTCTACTGATTTTAATCCATGTTCCATTGCTGCTTTAGCTGCTGTTTCTGCTGCCTCTCCAGCTGCAAATGGTGTACTTTTTTCTTGAACCTTTGAACCCTAGCTCTCCTGCACTTGCCCAAGATATAACATTACCTTGAACATCACTAATTGTAACTATTGTATTATTAAAACTAGAATGAATATGAGCCATACCTTTTTTCTATATTTTTTTCTGTCTCTTCTTCTAGTTGTTGTTTTCTTTGCTCCAGTTTTTGTAGCCATTTTAGCCTTTACCTCCCTTTTTTTGTATAAGTTTTATTATCTAACTTTTTACTTTTTACCTTTACTTACAAGTTTTCTAGGACCTTTTCTTGTACGAGCATTAAGTTTTTGTTCTTTGTCCTCTAACTGGAAGTCCTTTTCTATGTCTTAAACCTCTGTAACAACCTATTTCTGTTAGTCTCTTTATATTTAGAGCTACATCTCTTCTTAGGTCTCCTTCTACTTTATATCCTTCCATAGCTTTTCTTATTGCTTGTACTTGATCATCTGTTAAGTCTTTTACCCTTATATCTGGATTTACCTCTGCATTAGCTAATATTTTTTGTGAACTTGCTAATCCTATACCATAAATGTATGTTAAGCCTATTTCTATTCTTTTTTTTTCTCTTGGTAAATCAATTCCTGCTATACGAGCCATACTCTTTAGCACCTCCTATTTTAGATGTTAGAAATTAGAAATTAGGAGCTATATTACTCCCATTTGTCCAAATTCTTATATTATTAATTTTTTAATTTATGTTGTCATTATTTTTGCTTAAAGGTGAAATGCACTTATTATAAAAAGAAACTCGGATTTCGGAAATATTTATTTTAACATTTCTTCTTTTTCTTATATATAAGTCTTTAAACATTTTTTGACATATATATAAACACAAATTAGATTATAGGATTTCTCCTACAGCCGCCATCTATATTTGTGTTATAATCTTTTTATTACCCTTGTCTTTGTTTATGTTTTGGGTTTTCGCAAATTACTCTAATTACGCCTTTTTCTTTTTATTACTTTACATTTTTTCGCATATTTTTTTTTTACTGATGGTCTTACCTTCATTTTAACCTCATTCCTTCCTTTAGGCACAAATCAGTTTGTTTTCTTCAAACTTTTTACTCCTTGTATATTTTATTTTGCACGCCAAGTAATACGTCCTCTTGTTAAGTCATATGGCGATACTTCTACTTTTACTTTATCTCCTGGAAGAATTTTTTTATATAATTAATTCTTAACTTTCCAGAAATATGAGCTAATATTTGATGTCCGTTTTCTAATTCTACTTTAAATGTAGTATTAGGTAAAGTTTCTACGACCGTTCCTTCAAGCTCTATTAACATCCTCTTTTGACATTTTGACCTCCGCAACATTACATAATATTTGTATTTTTTTACCAATATCTATATTAGTATATAATAATTTTACAACAATGTCAATACTTCTGGTTCTTTTTTTCTGTAATTAAAATGGTGTTTTCGTAGTGTGCAGAATAACTTCCATCTTCTGTAACAATTGTCCAGCCATCATCTAGTTGTAAAATATCTGGCTTACCCATTATTACCATTGGTTCAACAGCTAATGTCATGCCTGGTTCTAATCTTATTCCTCTACCACTTTTGCCATAGTTTGGAATACCTGGGTCTTCATGCATTTTTCTACCTATTCCATGTTCTTGAAATTCTCTTACAACTGAGTACCCATTTTTATTAACAAATTCTCCTATCGCATGAGAAATATCTCCTACTCTGTTTCCTTTTACAGCGTATTTTATTCCTTCAAAAAAAAAGCCTGTTTTGTAACACTTACCAATTTTTCTATTTCTTTTGGAGCATTTCCCTACAACATATGTTCTTGCCGCATCACCATTAAATCCATTTTTATAGACAACTAAATCTACGCTTACTATGTCGCCTTTACTTTTATTATTGTCTTTTTAGACGGAATTCCATGTATTACTTCATCATTAATTGATGCACATATAGCTGCTGGATAATCTGGAATTCCTCTAATTCCACAATTATATCCTTTTTGTGCCGCTATTGCTCCATTTTCCTTTATTACTTTTTCTGCAATTTGATTTAGGTCATATGTTGATATTCCTGGCTTAATGTTTTTTTCTATTTCCTTATGAACTAAAGCTGTTATTCTACAAGCTTCTCTCATAAGTTCTATTTCACTTTTTAGATTTTATTGTTACCAATTTTATTACTTCTTTCTTATTTTTTTTTAGATATTCTATAATTTGTTCTACTACTATTTCTGAGGCATTATCTGCTGTTGGGTCTGGCGGACAAATTGAATATAATGTTTTTTTTCCTCTTTATAGTAATTTATTAAAATCTTTAGAGTTATTATAATATACTTCTAATCTTTGTTTTACTGTTTCTTCGTTATCATCTGCTCTTGTTGATAATTTTGAACCACAATAGTCACAAATTCCCTCTACTTTTTGATGGTTTATATTTTAAATTATATATTGCTCCACATTCCTTGTTTGAACATGTAGCTCTATTTATAATTCTTTGTATTATCACTTCATCTGGAATTTTTAGTTCTGGAACTAAGTCTATTTTTCTTACCTTTTTCTTGCATAATTTTAGATAATTCTTTTTTTGCTTGTTCTAGAGTTCTTGGAAACCCGTCTAATATAACTCCACTTTCTGTATCTGGTTGTGAAAGTCTGTCTTTTTACTATTCTAATGGTTAATTCATCTGGAACTAGTAGTCCTTTTGAAATATATTCGTTTGCTTCTTTTCCTAATTCTGTTTCATTTTTTTTTATTTGTTCTCTAAACATATCTCCTGTTGAGATATGAGGTAGATTCAATTTTTTTGCTAACATTTTTTTTTGCTGCTGTTCCTTTTCCTGTGCCAGGAGCACCTAACATAACTATATTCATATTAATTACATTCCTTTCTAAGATACAAATTTATTTAAGTTAAGGACAATTACCAATTGAAAAAAGTAAATACTTTTTCCAATTAGTAACAGTCCTTTTTCTTTTTCCTTATTATTCTAAGAATCCTTTGTAATGTCTCATTACTAAGTAAGATTCTAATTGTTGTATTGTTTCAAGTGCTACACCTACAACTATTAATATTGATGTTCCTCCAAATGTTAAATCTATATTTGGTACAAATCTTGTAAGCATTGGCAAAATAGCTATAACTGCTAGAAATAATCCTCCAAACCATAACAATTTTGACATAACAGCTTGCAAATATTCTGTTGTTGGCTTACCAGCTCTTATTCCTGGAATAAATCCTCCATTTCTCTTAATATTGTTTGAAACCTCAACTGGATTAAATGTAACATATGTGTAGAAAAATGTAAAGCCAAGTATTAGTAATAAGTAAACAATTGCATTTGCTATAGTATATCCTACTGGTATATTTGCTGATGTTGATGTTGCTATTGAAAACTTATATATAACTGACCAAAATCCAGTTTGTTCTTGAATATTTGGAGCAAATAATTGTATTATCATTGCTGGGAATGTCATAAATGAAGATGCAAAAATTATAGGCATTACACCTGCCATAGCAAGTTTTAATGGTATATGCGTATTTTGTGCTCCTACCATCTTTCTTCCAACTACTTTTTTAGCATATTGTACTGGAATTCTTCTTTCTGCTTCTTGTACAAATACTACACCTGCAACTAATAGAATTGCTCCTATTAATATTCCTAATGTTATTAAAAATCCTTTTGTATTAAATACTCCAGTTCCAAATATTAGGTTCCATATTGTAGTAATTGTACCTGGTAGTCCAGAAACGATACCCGCAAATATAATCATTGAAATGCCATTTCCTATACCCTTACTTGTTATTTGTTCTCCTAACCACATAAGAAGTCCTGTACCAGCCATTAAAGATATTACAACTGTAAATCCTGTTAAAAATCCTTCTCCAACGAAGATTCCAGCTGATTTATAAGAAAAGTAAAGTCCTAAACCTTCTATTAGTGCTAACACTATTGTAAGTAATTTTGTATATTTGTTGATTTTATTTTTTTTTCCTTCTTCTCCACCCTCTTTTGCAATTCTTTCTAACGCTGGTATAACTAGAGTTAATAACTGAATTACAATTGAAGCTGTGATGTATGGGCTAATAGACATTGCAAATATAGAAAATCTTGTAAAAGCTCCTCCTGATATCATATCTATTAATCCTGCCATTCCATTTGAAGCAGATTGCATATATGTTGATAATGTAAATACATCTACTCCTGGCGCTGTTATATAACTGCCTAATCTGAATATTACTAATAATATTAGAGTATATAATAATCTCTTTCTTATATCCGGTGTTTTCAGTGCATTTTTTATTGTTTTAAACAATTAAATCACCTCTACCTTTCCTCCTAAAGATTCTATCTTTTTCTTGTGCACCTTTAGTGAATCTTACTGCTTTTACATTTAATTTTTTTTTCTAAATTTCCTTTTGCTATTACAACTATTCCATCATTAGCTTTTCTAATTATTCCTTCAGCCAATAATGTATCTACTGTAACATCTTGTGCTTCACTCTTGTTAAGCATTGTTAATGTTACTTCTGTGTAGTTTTTAGCATGAATGTTTGTAAATCCTCTTTTTTGGTAACCTTCTATATAATGGTGTTTGACCTCCTTCAAAGCCTCTTCTCACTCCACCACCACTTCTTGCCTTTTGACCTTTATGCCCTTTTCCAGATGTTTTTCCTAATCCAGAACCTACTCCACGTCCAACTCTAGTTCTTGTTTTATTATTTGAAGCTGGTTTTAATTCATTTAGTTTCATTTAATTTCACACCTCTCTCTCTAACTTTTTGAGTCTTACTTATTTATAATATCTCTGCTACTGTTTTTCCCTTTTTTTTTTTAGCAATTTGTTCTGCTGTTTTCATACTTTTTAGTCCTTCTAGTGTTGCATAAACTACGTTTCTAGGATTGTTTGTTCCTATAACTTTAGTTCTTATATCTCTATAACCTGCTAATTCTAATACTGGTCTTACGCTTCCTCCAGCTATAAGTCCTGTACCTTCTGCAGCTGGTTTTAAAAGTACGCTTGCGCTTTCAAATTTACCTATATACTCATGTGGTATTGTTGTCCCAACTACTGGAACTTCTATTAAGTTCTTTTTTAGCCTCTTCTATAGCTTTTCTTATTGCATCTGGAACTTCTGAAGCTTTTTCCATTTCCTACTCCAACGTGTCCGTTTTCATCTCCAACAACAACAACAGCACTAAATCTAAAAGTTCTACCACCTTTTACAACTTTTGCAACTCTATTAATTGCAACTACTTTTTCCTTTAATTCTGATGTATTTTTCTCTTTCAGCTTGCACTTTAATTTCCCTCCTTTTATAATTAGAATTTTAATCCGCCTTCTCTTGCAGCATCTGCTAGCTCTTTAACTACTCCATGGTATATATATCCACCTCTGTCAAATACAACGGCCTCTATATTTTTTTTTTCGATAGCTCTTTTTTGCAATTAAAGCTCCTACTTCTTTTGCTGCTTCCTTATTTGAATGTTTTGTTTTGATTTCTTTGTCTAAAGTTGAAGCACTTGCTAAAGGTTCTTCCTGCAACATCATCTATAACTTGAACAAATAGGTTGTTATTTGTTCTACAAACACATAGTCTTGGGCATTCTGCTGTTCCAGATATTTTTTTACGAACTCTTAAATGTCTTTTATCTTTTTTTTTCAGCTTTTCTATCTATTTTTTTAACCATTTTTTTTTCTCCTTTCCACTAATGTAACAGCATTAGTTTATAACTACCTTTTAAATAAATTTAAAAATCAATTTATTATTTATTTTATTTTTTTACCAGCTTTTTCCTTCTTTACGTCTAATATGTTCTTCAACATATTTAATACCTTTTCCTCTATAAACCTCTGGTGGTCTTTTTTTTGTTCTAATTACAGCTGCTGTTTGACCAACAACTTCTTTGTCTATTCCTCTTACTATTATTTGGTTTGGAGCTGGAACATCAAAAGTAATTCCTTCTGGTGGATCTATTTCAACAGGATGTGAATATCCTAAATTCATAACCAATTTGTTTCCTTTTTTTTTTTGTGCTCTATATCCAACACCATTTATTTCTAATTCTCTTTTATATTCGTTAACAACGCCTTCTATCATATTGTTTATTAAAGTTCTTGTTAAGCCATGTAAACTTCTATTTTTTTTTTTTTGGTCATTGCTTCTTTCTACTTTAATAGTATTTCCCTTCATGTACAATAGTCATGTTTTTATGAAGATCTCTTGTTAATGTTCCTTTTGGTCCTTTAACTTCTATATGATGTCCATCTATTTTCACTTCAACATTTTCTGGCACTGTTATAGGTTTGTTTCCTATTCTTGACATTTTCTATTCTCCTTTCCCTAATTTATAGGTATTGCTGTTTACCATACATAATTTTAATACTTCGCCTCCAAGACCTTCTTGTCTTGCTTCTTTGTCTGTTTTTATTGTTTTTTCCTTTTGAAGTTGAAATAAGTGCTATTCCCAAACCATTTAATACTTTTTGGTAATTCTTCTTTAGAAGCATACACTCTTAATCCTGGTTTACTAATTCTTTTTTTAATCCATCTATAACTCTAGCACCTTTCTCATCATATTTTAGAGTTATTCTTATAATTCCTTGATTTGAATTTTCTATTTCTTCATATGCAGCTATATATCCTTCTTTAAATAAGATATCTGCTATAGATTTTTTTTTCATATTTGATGCTGGAACATCTACTGTTTTATGTTTAGAACTATTTGCATTTCTAATTCTTGTTAGCATATCTGCTATTGGATCAGTTGTATTCAATTCATTTCCCTCCTTCTAACTTAATCTCTAACTTTATCGATTTTTTACCAGCTTGATTTTTTAACTCCAGGAATTTCTCCTTTATGAGCTAATTCTCTAAAACAAACACGGCAAATTCCGAATTTTCTAATATATGAGTGTGGTCTTCCACATATTTTACATCTATTATATTCTCTTGTTGCATATTTCTGTTCTCTTTGTTGTTTAACTTTTAAAGATTTCTTAGCCATAATTTCTCCTTTCTAAATAATTCCATTATTATTCATCAACCAAAAAATCAATCTTACTAGATTAATTTTTTAATGGCATTCCTAAAGCTAATAATAATTCTTTAGCTTCTTCATCTGTCTTAGCTGTTGTAACGAATATAATATCCATACCTCTTATTTTATCTATTTTATCATATTCAATCTCTGGGAAAATTAATTGCTCTTTTATTCCCATTGAATAATTTCCTCTACCATCAAATGAATTTGCTGATAATCCTCTAAAGTCTCTTACTCTTGGTAATGCTACATTAAATAGTTTATATGCAAAATCCATACATTTTTTTTCCTTTTCTTAATGTAACCTTGCAACCAATGTTTATTCCTTCTCTTATTTTGAAAGCTGCTATATTGCTTTTTTAGATTTTGTTATAATTGGTTTTTGACCTGTTATTATTGACAAATCATTTATAGCATTTTCTAATGATTTAGGATTATCTTTTTGTGTCTCCTAAGCCTATATTAATAACTATTTTTTCTAATTTTGGAACCTCCATTATAGATTTATAGTTAAATTTTTTTCATTAATGCTGGTATAACCTTCTTTTTCATATTGTTCTTTTAATATTTCCATCAGTCTATCCTCCCTTCTTCATTTTATTTTAATTTTGTTCCACATTTTTTACATACACGTACTTTTTTTTCCATCTTTATCTAATTCATAACCAATTCTTGTTGGTTTATTGCATTTGGACATACTACGTTTACTTTGCTACTATGTATAGCACACTCTATTGATAATATTCCGCTTTCCTCTCCTTGTTTTCTTAGCTTTAACATGTTTTTTTCTAATGTTTATGCCTTTAACAACGACTTTGTCAAGCTTTGGTATAACTTCTAGAACTTCTCCTGTTTTACCTTTATCATTTCCAGATAAAACTTGAACTGTATCTCCTTTTTTTTTTATTCTCATTTATATTTTCACCTCTTTAACTTAGATTTTGAAACTCTTATAAATTGTTCATAAATATTTTTTTATAATACTTCTGGAGCAAGTGAAAGAATTTTCATATAATCATTCTCTCTTAATTCTCTTGCAACAGGTCCAAATATACGAGTTCCTTTAGGAGTTTTATCATCTTTTATAATAACGGCTGCATTTTCGTCAAATCTTAAATATGAACCATCTGCTCTTCTAATTGGTTTTTTTGTTCTTACCACAACTGCTTTTACAACATCTCCTTTTTTTACAGTTCCACCTGGAGCTGCTGATTTTACAGATGCAATTATAACATCTCCAATTCCAGCATATTTTCTATATGAACCGCCCTAAACATCTAATACACATAATCTCTTTAGCACCAGTGTTGTCGGCAACTTTTAATATAGTTTGTTGTTGTACCATTTAAGGCTACCTCCTTTTTTTCTTATTTTAGCTTTATAATTATTTCTATTTAATAACTGCCTTTTCTACGATTTCAACAAGTCTCCATCTCTTATCTTTAGATAAAGGTCTTGTTTCCATTACTTTTTACTTTATCGCCTTCTTGGCATTCATTTTTTTCATCATGTGCTTTTTAACTTGTATGTTTTTCTTTGAACTTTACTATAGTTTTTATGTTTTTGGTTTATTGCAACTGCAACAACTACAGTTTTGTCCATCTTGTTAGAAATAACTGTGCCAATCATAACTTTACGAAGATTTCTCTCTTCCATTATTTTACCCTCCTTTTTTATCTAGCACTCAGCAAAACTGACTACAAGATTTATTTGCATCTTATACTTTTTTAATTATTATTTATTTTCTTCAGCTAATTTTCTTTCTGTTAATACAGTATTTATTTTTGCAATGTCTTTTCTCACTTCTTTAATTTTCATAGGATTATCTAAGCCATTTGTTGCTAAACTAAATCTTAATTTAAATAGCTCTGATTTTAATTCTCCTAATTCTTTTTTTCTAATTCTGGTGAAGACATTTCTCTTATTTTATTTATCTTCATCATTTTCACGACCTATTTCAGTTTCTCTTTTTACAAATTTACACTTAACAGATAGTTTGTTTGCAGCTAATCTTAAAGCTTCTCTTGCTACGTCTTCTGCAACTCCTGCCATTTCAAACATAACTCTTCCTGGCTTTACAGCTGCTACCCAATATTCTACTGCACCTTTACCTTTACCCATACGAGTTTCAGCAGGTTTCTTTGTTATCGGTTTGTCTGGGAAAAATTTTTATCCAAACTTTTCCACCTCTTTTTTACGTAACGTGTCATAGCAACACGAGCTGCTTCTATTTGATTAGATGTAATATGTCCTAATTTAATGATTGTAATCCATACTCACCATCTGTTACTCTATTTCCTCTTGATGCTTTTTCCTCTTATTCTACCTTTTTTGTTGTTTTCTATATTTTGTTCTTTTTTGGCATTAATGGCATTATTTGTCTCCCCCTTCCACGTTGTTCTTTTTAGTTGGAAGAATTTCACCTTTATAAATCCATACTTTTACACCAATTTTTTCCATATGTTGTATCTGCTTCTGCAAATCCATAGTCTATGTCTGCTCTTAGTGTTTGTAGAGGTATTGTACCTTCTTTATAGAATTCTGTTCTTGCCATGTCTGCTCCACCTAATCTTCCAGATACAGCAGTTTTAATTCCTAATGCACCCGCCTTCATAGTTTTTTTGCATACATTGTTTCATTGCTCTTCTAAATGAAATTCTTTTTTTCTAGTTGCATTGCTATATTTTCTGCAACTAATTTAGCATCTAAATCTATGTTAGAAACTTCTACAATATTTAAATTAACTTGTTTGTTAATCATTTTTTTCTAATTCTACTTTTTAATGCTTCTGCTAAATTTCCACCTTTTCCTATAATTAATCCTGGTTTAGCTGTGTAAACATTAATTTTTACAAACTTAGCTGTTCTTTCTATTTCAACTTTTGAAATTCCTGCTGCATGTAGTTTTTTTTCTCTATATATTTACGAATTTTATAATCTTCTACAAGATAATCCGCAAAGTTTTTAGAGTCTGCATACCATTTAGAATTCCAGTCTTTGATTATTCCTAATCTCAATCCATTTGGATCCATTTTTTGTCCCATTTTGTAAACATCCTCCTTCTTAATTTAATTCTTTTTAAAACGATTGTTATATGGCTTGTTCTTTTTTTCTTATTCTTACTGCTGATCCTTTTTGCTGCTGGTCTAATTCTTTTTTAATGTTGGTCCTTGATTAGCATATATTTCGGCAACATATAATTTTTCATGTGCCATATGATGATTATTTTCAGCATTTGCAATTGCTGATTTTAATAATTTCTTCTATAATTTCTGATGAAGCCTTTGGTACATATTTAACGATTGCTAAAGCTTCGTCTATTTTTTTACCTCTTATTAAGTCTGCTACAATTTTAACTTTTCTACTTGATATTCTTGCATATTTTAAGGTTGCTTCAGCTTTTTGGCATTACTTCTTCCATTGTTTTACCTTTTTTTTTTTTTTTTCTTAGTAGTCTTTTCTCCAGCGTGACCTTTAAATGTTCTAGTAGGAGCAAATTCTCCTAATTTATGTCCAACCATATCTTCTGTTATATAAACAGGTATATGTCTTCTTCCATCATGAACAGCTATAGTGTGTTCTACCATTTGAGGGAATATTGTTGAACTTCTTGACCAAGTTTTTAAAACTTCTTTTGTTCCGTTCTCATTCATAGCTTCTATTCTTTTTTTAATAACTTAGGTTCTACAAATGGTCCTTTTTTTTTGTTGATCTTGACATTTTCTTTCCTCCTTTTTATTATAAATTATACAACCTATAATGTTCTCGGCCATATTTATGACTTACAGTTAAACTTTTATTTTCTTCTCTTAACTATAAACTTATCTGATTTTTTTTGTTTTTCTTTCTTGTTTTGTATCCTAGTGCTGGTTTACCCCCCAAGGTGTCATTGGTCCTGCGTGTCCTACTGGCGCTTTACCTTCACCACCACCATGTGGGTGATCTACTGGGTTCATTACTGTACCTCTAACTGTAGGTCTTATTCCCATATGTCTTGTTCTTCCTGCTTTTTCCTATTTTAACATTTTCATGGTCTATATTTCCAACTGTTCCTATTGTAGCTTTACATACAGCCATTATTAATCGCATTGCTCCTGATGGTAATCTAACATGAGCATATTTTCCTTCTTTTTGCCATTAATTGTGCTTGTTGTCCTGCTGCTTTAACTAATTTTCCACCTTGACCTGGATTCATTTCTATGTTGTGTATCATTGTACCAACTGGAATATTTTCTATTCTCATACAGTTTCCTGGTTTTATATCTGCTCTTTCTCCAGATATTACTTTGTCTCCGTCTTTCAATCCTACTGGTGCAAGTATATATGCTTTTTTCTCCATCTTCATATTGAATTAAAGCTATATTAGCACTTCTATTTGATCATATTCGATACCAATTACAGTTGCTTCCATATTGTCTTTATCTCTTTTAAAATCTACTATTCTATATTTTTGTCTATTTCCTCCACCTTGATGTCTTACTGTTATTTTACCTTGAGCATTTCTACCTGCATTTTTTCTTTTTTTGTTGCAAGTAAAAAGATTTTTCTGGTGTTTTCTTAGTAATCTCTTCAAAAGTAGAAACTGTCATGTTTCTTCTTGATGGAGTATATGCTTTGAAGTGTTTCATTCCCATTTTATTTTCCTCCTTTAATTTTACGGATTTTTTCCTGTTCCGTATCAGATATTATTTATTTTCCTGGTATTTTCCAGATAGTATTTAAGTTTTCTATGCTCCCATAAAGTGTTCTATTGAATCTTTTATTTTTTTTTAGAAATCTTAACTTGCTTTCCACCTTTTTGTAGATATGTTTTTTCTGTTGGGTTTGTATCAATTGTTACAATTGTTTTTTTCCAATCTGATGTTTTTCCAACGCTTCTACCTACTCTTTTTTCTTTTCCTTTAACCATCATTGTATTTACATCTATTACTTTTACTTCAAATAATTTTTCTACTGCATATTTTACATCAATTTTAGTAGCTTTTTATTTACTTCAAAAGTATATTTCCCTGCTTGTAATTCGTCATTACTTTTTTTCTGTTATTACTGGTGCTATTATAATATCTTCTGGTTTCATTATGCATACACCTCCTCTAATCTTTTAACAGTATCTAATGTAACAACAAGATTTTTATAATTTACTAAGTCATATGCATTAATTGTATTAACTGATAGTGTTTTTACACCTTTTTATATTTCTTGCTGATTTTTTGTATAATTTCATTTTTTTCTGGTAATAAAATTAATGTTTTTCCTTCTAATTTTAAGCTGTTCAACATTTTTGCAACTTCTTTAGTTTTGATTGCATTAAATTCAAATTTATCAACAACTGTTAATTCATTTTCTATTACTTTTGAGCTTAAACAAGATTTTATAGCTAATCTTCTTTCTTTTTTTGTTTAATTTGTAGCTATATGAACGTGGTTTTGGTCCTAATGCAATGCCTCCACCAACCCAATGTGGTGCTCTTATACTTCCTTGTCTTGCTCTACCTGTTCCTTTTTGTCTCCAAGGTTTTTTACCTCCACCTCTTACTTCTGCTCTTGTTTTTGTGCTTTGTGTACCTTGTCTTTGATTTGCCAAGTAATTTACAATAACACTATGAACTAATTCTTCGTTAGGTATAATTCAAAAAAATGTCTTCTTTAAGTTCTACATCGTTAACTTTTTTACCTTCTATATTGTATACATCTATTTTAGGCATTTATTTCCCCTCCTTGTTTATTTTGCTTTTTACGCTTGATTTTATTTTTAGTATTGAAACCTTTAGCTCCAGGTACACTACCTTTTACTAATATTATATTTTTATCTAGGTCTACTTTTATAACTTCTAAGTTTTGTATTGTAACTGTTTCTGCTCCCATATGTCCTGGTAATTTTTTTTACCTTTAAAAAACTCTACCTGGTGTTGATGTAGAGCCCATTGAACCAGGTCTTCTATGATACATAGATCCATGTCCCATTGGTCCTCTGTGTTGTCCATGACGCTTGATAACACCTTTGAAACCTTTACCTTTAGAAGTTCCTTGTATATCTATTTTATCACCAGCCATAAATATATCGGCCTTCAATTCATCTCCGACCTTAACGTCTTCAATTGAATCTACCCTGAATTCTCTCAAATATCTTGCTGGTGCTATATTAGCTTTTGTAAAATGTCCTCTTTCTGGTTTATTTACTTTTTGATTCCTTTATAGCTCCAAATCCTAATTGAATACTATTGTATCCGTCTGTCTCTTCTGTTTTTACTTGAGAAACAACACAAGGTCCAGCTTCTATAACTGTAACTGGAATTACTTTTCCTTCTTCATTAAAAATTTGTGTCATTCCTATTTTTTTTTTCCTATTAATCCTTTTTTTCATTTTCTTTTTCTCCTCCCATTGGCTGAATGTTTAGGAATTAAAACTTTAGCATAGTTAATTTTATAATTTTATTTCTATATCTACACCTGCTGGCAAGTCTATTTTCATTAGACTGTCAACTGTTTTTGTGTTGGATAAAGAATGTCTATAACTCTTTTATGTGTTCTCATTTCGAATTGTTCTCTAGAGTCTTTGTGTTTGTGTGGAGAACGTAAGATTGTTATAATCTCCTTTTGTGTTGGTAATGGAATAGGACCTGATACTTTTGCTCCTGTTTTTTTTAGCAGTATCTACTATTCTTTCAGCAGACTGTTCTAAAATAACGTGATCATAAGCCTTTAATCTTATTCTAATTTTTTTTCGCTTGTTACTGCATTTCCTTTTTTTGTGTTGCCATATATATATTTCCCTCCTCTTTCTTGGTCGGAAGTTATAAACGCACCCTGGTGTATCTTGTGTTACCAATATATAAACCCAAGTCGCATGATAATCTTGGGATAAGTGCTTGATTATAAAACTTACCGCCTTGGTCTTAGCACGACATACTCCGTAGAAGTTCCCTCCAGCCTTATAATATTTATAAGTTGTAGCCACATTCTACTTCATCGCCAAATACATGCTTAATTATTATATAATAACATAATAATTAAGTCAATACTTTTACCATTTTTTTTATATTTGTTTGCTAAAATTAAAAATTATTGAAATGAATGAGCGATTAAAATCTCCCCTTCATTTCAATATCTTTTAATTTTAAATTTGACTAGTAACATTTATTAATTATAATTCTTCCCTATTATCTGTAGAATCAATTGTTTTTTGCAATGCTTCTTGAACCGCTGCTTTTATTGCATTTTGATCAGCATAGCCTCCCCAGTAACCACTTCCTTGGTCAAGTTGTCCTCCTAACCATCCTCCAAACATTTCGTTTAGCATTTTAATTATTTCAGTTGTTCCATAAAAGTTTGTTTCTCCATCTTGACTTGTTATCAATAAATTATCATATTTTCCATATAATCTGTCTGTAACTGTTGATGTTTTTGAATGTGGCAAATCTAATTGAATATAATTTCTTTTTTTCTTTAATCTCTCCTAGTTTTTCTACTGCCTCTTGAGCTTGTGCTTCTTGTTCTGGAGTTACTCCTTGCATTTCTCTATCTCTCATTCTTATGTTTGATATAATTTCTTGTAAATCTTCTGCACTTAATCTAAGTTCAGCCCCTAATTTTTCCATAGCAGGAATATAGCCTTTATCATTTGCAGAAACAAATTGTTCATCCAATGTTAATTCAACTCCTAAAATTTCTGCTACCTGTTCTAGTGATGATTTTGGATTGCTTCTATCATCTTCTCCATATGTATGATGATCTACGTTTATTGCTCCATTTGAATCTCCTTGTAAATTCAACTCCATATACTGCCTTTTGCTCTCTTTTTGCTTCTTCAATTTTTGTTTTTAATTCCTCTTCTAATTTTTTCCCAAGATGCCCCCCAAGCTTGTCCAGTAATCAAAACATCCTCTCCTTCTCTTTGAAGCATCTCAACTATAGTTTTTGCTTCCAAATCATTTTTTGGTGTAACCCATAATCTGTTTTCCATTTAAAATCCTCCTTCTAATTATTTTAATAATTTTATATCAGTATTTTTTATAAACAATTTTTTTTTTTTATAATTTTGGGCAAACCTTGAATACAATTATATAAATCCTGGTTATTTCTTCTCAATTCCTCTATTTTATTGTCTTTTTTCCCTCATAGCATCTTTGTATTCGGAAAATAAATTCTTTGCTTTTTGAAATCTTACTATTTTTCTTTTTTTAGTATCTCAACTAAATTTTTAAGTCTAATATTCTCTATTCTCGCATTATAATTTTGATTAGATTCTCTAATTTCTTTTAAAAATATGAATCTATTTCAGCATTTTTTATTGATTTATTCTCTTTTTTAGTAATTTCAGCAGATCTTACAATTTTGTCCAGCATTTCAAATGCTTTATCATCAATTTTTTGTTTTTCAAGAGGAATTTCGGGATCTATTGAAAAATTTTCATCATACTCAAAATTATCTTCTATATAATCAATCATCTCTTGTGGTATGAGTTTATATTCTTCCTCTGGTAAGTAATCTAATATTAATTTAACTTGATATAACACTTTAGCTTGTGATAACATTTTCCATCCTTCTCTCCCTGATTTTTTGATTGATTGCTTTATAAGATTAAAAGAAATTCCAGATTTTAGCTGTTTTGCTAAAACCATTTCCATTTTATCCGTGCTCAAATCTATATTTTCTATTATTATTTCTTGTCTTCTTTTTACAATATAGTATTAATTTAACTTCATTTGCAATTATAATACTACAAGAACAAAAAAGATGCAACAATACAAAACATATAGAAATATTAAATTTATATTACATTGAGCCATAATATCTGATAGCATTATAAAAATCGTAGACTTGCTGATTTCTCAGTATTTCTACGATTTTCATAGTGGTGCCAACGGCGTATACATTTACAACTCGTTAGCTCTCTTGACGATTGATACAAATATCAATCAATTTATTATCAATAATTTAACATAACATTTTAGAATTTGCAATAACTATTTTTAATTTTTTCTTTTTAAATAAAAATTTAAAAAATCTAATAAAAAATATTTTTTTTTTTTACAACTATCATTTGCAAATTTTCTTGTACTGGTTCTTCAAAAAATATTACTACTTGTTCTTCTTTGTTGAAATATATGCTCCACATCATATTTTTCTCTTTGTTCTTCATCAAATCTAATTTGATTATTATTCAAAATATTATCGTATTCTGCTCTTTGTTCTTCATCGCAAAAAAATATGTCCTATACACTAAAGCTAGTAATGTTTGAGTATATTTTGAAATATTAATACTATTTTCATTATTTACAAAATATGTTTTATATTCTTTGTCTTCATTAATATTTATATAATTCAAAAATCCTTTTGAAATTTTGTTATAATATCTTCTATCTAATTTTGATAATATAACATCAACTTCTGAATAAGATTTTGCTATATTTTCTACCATAATTATCTTCCTTCACTATTTTTTTTTCATTTGCTAATGGATTAACTCTTTCTTGAACTGGATTTTGCCTTTGCCTAATATCTTCTAAAGCCTTTTTCAAATCATCCATTTTTACATTTTCTAAGCCATATTGATTAAATAATTGTTCTACTGTCATATTTTCATCGATAGATTGTTGCTGTTCTTCTTGTTCAATAATTCCTTCTGAAAAATGCTCTATATATTTTTCTCTATTTTCATTTGAAATATCTGTTTCTGAAATTATATTTGGACTTCCTAGAAAATTAATAAAATCTTCATCAACTCTACCTAACATTTGCATAGAAATCATTTTGTTGAAAATCTATAAATTGGTCATTTGTAAATGCTGTTTGTTCTGACAAATCTGGATTCATATCATATGTTGGTAATCCTATTTCTTGTAGTTCTTGTTTTTGTCTATTATCTTCTACTGGAATTGCAATATTTTTTTTTTTTGATAGTGTTGTATTGTTTCTACATACTTTCTTAATCCATCTTCATCATTTGTAAAATCTCCATTTTCAATTGATTTTCTTATTTTATCTTCATAAGTTCTTCTTAATGTATCACCACCATTTAATGCACCATCTATATATTCATTATCTACATATGATAAATTTCTTTTTATCAATCAATTTCATACTTTTTTCAAATTCATTACTTACTGAAACATCAAGTTCATATATTGCATCACTTTTTTATATAAATCCGACATTCTTTTTATCAAAGATATCCATACATATACTTGCTAAGTTCTCAAATCCTAAACTTTTTATCGCATCTCTTATTTCTTCATCTTTTGCAAAGCATTCTTAAGGCATCATCTCTTTGTTAAATTCGGATTGCCTAATTCTTGTGCTCTAGTTATTTCGTGTAATTCAATTAAAGATACAACTGGCGATAACATATATACTTCATTTTCTGGGACATTCATTGTATTTATTAATTCTAGTCTATCTTCAAATATTTTTAAAAAAATCATCACTTCCTGTTTTATCATAGAATAAATCTTCAAATTGGTCTCTATCTCCATTTAAACTCGCTTCAACAATATCATCACCCATAACTGCGTACATCATTCTTGCAACTGCTGTACCATCTCTATATGCTACATCTCCATTTTCTCCAACCATCATTTCATTTAAATACTCTTCTGTTGATCTACCTCTTGCTTCTAATCCACCTTTATAAAGTTGCTTTTTACTCCTTGTGTTTTTACTCCTGAAATCTCTTTTTCCCCTTTTATTGCATGTAACAATTCATGTTTTAATGTTTCTATATTCTTTATATCATTTACTTTTACTGTTTTTTTCATCATATGAAACGGGTACCACCTTCGTTTTTGTCGATATCTCTTTCTGCAAATTCACTAATAGTATAATCATAAAGTCCTTCAATTTGTCTTGAAGAAAAAATTTATCCCATCCTTTTCATCAAACAAATCATCTAATTCTATTAATGCTTCTGCTATATATGGTTTTAATGATTCATCAATATTCAATTTACTTATATCTATATCTCTAATATGTGCCATATTATTTTTCCCCCCATATTT